>CEUL01377235.1_pt1 | contig 10912 bp, 10 predicted proteins | sample 427021 | NCBI WGS metagenome assembly CEUL01 (sample SAMEA2622800, study PRJEB7988) | marine metagenome | isolation source: saline water (ENVO:00002010), including | reverse complement strand
TGCATTGTCTTCAAGTAATTTAGCTAAGGTTGTCAGGATTTGTCGTTCAGCTAGTGGTTTCCTTGAAGAGGGCAATCCTTTGTATATTACATCACTAAGCTGGGCTGAACTCATGGGTTTTCGTTTCAATTCTCTTAATATTGAGATTTCTCGTTGGATACGATGGTCGATTAATTTTTTTAATCTTTCACGGGGACTTTTTACGGCAGCACCATGACCTGTATACATTATTCGCGGATTAATTTCTTGGAACAATTTGAGTGTTTGCATGTACTCAGCGAGACTTCCATCATTAGGATTTATGCTCGTAGTAGAAACGCCCATTACTGTATCAGTTGTGAATAATACTTCACGTTCAGGTATATAAATGGCAAGGCATCCGAATGTATGACCCGGAGCATGTAATAAGTGTAATTGGAGGCCTCCCAAATCCCTTGTTTCTCCCCCAGATAATGATGAGGTAACTTGTAATTGATTGTGTAATCGATCTCTTTCGATTATTTCTAAATCTTTATAGTGGCATGCTAAAGGGGCTTTTAATTCTCTGTGCAAATGCAGAGCCCCTCCACTATGATCTGGATGTCGGTGCGTAATAATGATTTCTGATATTGGAGGTGCAGCCACCTCTTTTAAGTAGGCCATCCGGCTTAAATGATCGGTATCATTCTCCCAACCCGTATCTATCAGAATTGCAGAATTAGATCCGAACACTAAGTATGAATTCGGGGCTGGAAAGCCAGGCAATGGCTCTCGGCCAAATGTCATTTGATGGATGCCGGGTTCTAATTCCATGCTAGTTAGTTCCGTTGGGGCTCGAGGATATATTTGTATGTATAACAATGACACGAGCTCTATCTGCCGCATCATGTACGACTTTATATGAAGAAGCAGGAAAATACATTGACGATAAGGACAAAATTCCCTTCACTTGTTTAGGATCTATTTCCAAAATGATTATTCCTTTTGGGAGTAAAGATGATTTAGATTCTCGGAGAAATCGATTAATTAACTCTGTGCCATCTATACCCCCATCTAATGCTTTTAATGGTTCATATAACTGAACTTCACTTTGCAAGAAAGGTAAATCAATAGTCGGGATATAAGGTAGATTGGCTAAGAGCATATTTACTTTCCGTGGCAAATTTTCTAACAAATCGCTTTGTATGATTTGTATTTGTTTGCCTAACTGATGCCATCTAATGTTTTCAGTAGCTAGGTTTATAGCATTTTTTGAAATATCTAGAGCATATACTTGAGTTTTCGGACTATTCTTTGCAATAGAGATAGCAATTGCTCCAGTTCCGCAACCTACGTCCGCAATCAGACGATTTCCCTTCCCTTTTAGAATATCTAGCGCTTCCGATACGACAATTTCTGTTTCAGGTCTTGGTACTAGGGCTTTTGATGAGGTCTTTAGACTAATACCAAAGAATTCCTTAGAGCCGATAAGGTGTGCTAGTGGTTCGTTCTTCAATCGCCGATTTAGTAAGGATATAGCTGCCTTTCTTTTCTTTTTGTCCTTTAATTCGGTATGTCCGTAGCTAAATAATTCGGCACGAGAGAGATTTAAAATTTTCATCCATATCAATTCTGCTTCTAAACGCGCTTCTTCGAAGCTGACTCTAGCCAATTCTGTTTGGAATTCATGGATAACTTGTTTAATGGAGGGCAAAGTAAATTAGACTACCCAGGTTTTTGAGTTTCAGTTTCGGCTTCTTCAAGTAATCTAGCCTGTTCGTCTTGTAATAATGATTCGACTAATGAACCAAATTGTCCTGCTCCAACCATTATTTCTTGAAGTCCATGTATTGACATATTGATGCGGTGGTCTGTGAGGCGGTCCTGCGGGAAGTTGTAGGTACGTATTTTTTCAGAACGTTCACCGCTTCCTACCTGTGATTTACGAGTAGCAGAAGTGGACTCTTCTTGTTCGCGTATTTGCTGCTCATACAAGCGCGATCGCAAGACGGAAAGGGCTTCTGTTTTGTTTCGTAATTGTGAACGTTCACCTTGGGAGACCACGACAATGCCTGTTGGGTTGTGTACTACTCGCACGGCAGTCGCGACTTTGTTGACATTTTGCCCTCCGGGCCCTCCGGAGTGGAATATATCAATACGCAGATCTTCGGATCGAATTTGTACATCAACCTCGTCTACTTCTGGTAGTACTGCTACGGTTGCAGTGGAAGTATGTATGCGTCCTTGGGTTTCAGTGGTTGGCACACGCTGAACGCGGTGCACACCACTTTCATGCTTTAGTAGCCTATAAGCGGCTTCTCCTTGAATAGTGCACACTACTTCTTTTATGCCACCCTGCTCAGTTTCATTTAGGTTGATGATGTCTACTGCTAGCCCATTTTTTTGAGCATATCTTTGGTACATCCTGAACAGATCCCCTGCAAAGAGCGCTGCTTCATCCCCTCCGGTGCCGCCACGAATCTCCATAATTACGTTTTTATCGTCATTCGGATCTTTAGGTAGTAAAGCGTTACGTAAAACTTGCTCTAATCTTTCGACCTCAAAGAGCAACTTTTCAACCTCTTCATTAGCCATTTCAGCTACTTCGAGATCAGGATCATTTGCCATATTTTTAGCATCATCAAGTTCCTTTTGAACATTTTTTAATGATTCAAATGAACTTGCGACTGGAAGTAGATCTGCTCGTTCCTTTGCAAGTTTACTTAAGAGTTGAGGATTGGAGATTACTTCAGGGTCGGAAAAAAGTTCATCGATCTCCTGAACTCTTTTTAGGAAATTTTCTAGCCTCTCTATCATATCTCTTGTTCTATTTTCGAAAATTCAAGTAACGAATGAAGCTCTTACATGGTACCAGATTACAAAATAAGGCAGTTTTGCATACGCACATTGAAAAAAACCGCTAGTGAACCTTATTGCCATCCTACGTTTCTAGCGTTGTAAAATCTATACCTGTGGAGTTGCAGATATTGTTTAAATCGTTAAAAGTGGCTTTGTTAGCACCAGCTTTTGTAATGGTGATTGGCCTTGTCGCTGCCTGCGCAAGCGCAGACCCTACCCCTACGCCTGCACCTCCTACTCCTACAGCGACTCCAACTCCTACTCCTACAGCTACTCCAACGCCGCTGCCTCCAACTCCTACTCCTACGGTGACGCCAACTCCTGCCCCTACGGCTACTCCTACGCCTTCACCAACTCCTACACCTACGGCTACCCCTACGCCTTCGCCAACTCCTACACCTACTCCAACTCCTACTCAGGAACAAGGTATAGCATTAGCTGAGCCTGCTGTAGCTAAGCTTGTGGCTGGAACCAAAACTTGGACAGGACTATTTATAGATGCAGAAAAGTCTCGTATCCTGACTACTTCTTCTAGCCTAGGGCAGTCCCCCCTTGCGGACTTTTTCACTCCTTTAGGGTCAAACGGCAGGGCATGGGTAGTGGGCAGGGATGATGACTTAGATTTAGCTTTATTAGAAGTGATTAGCCCAGGTGAGCAATATCCTTCATTCAACTTAACTGCGACAGGTGATCCAGCATTAGATGCAACTTTAGTCATGCTTCGCCAAGGAGGATTGACAAATACGGTTCAGAAGAGCTCATCAAGAGTAATTGGATCGCGTCAGGATTTTAATACCGGATTGCGGTACATTCAGTTGCAAGGCTTGTCTTCTAGCGACTCTGATGGAGCTGCTGTGATTGATAATATGGGTAGATTACGTGGTATTAGGATGAATGAGCAGCATATGATAGATATTGCTATTGGGAGGACAGGTGAAATATACGCCGCATCTGTAGATGGATTAATTAACACCATCATTCCAAGGCTTGAAACGGGAGTCAGTATAATTGACGCTCCGCTTTCAGGGACATCTCAAGGTACTCCACCCAGTATTCCTGCAATATTTAAGGGTACCGTTAAAGCAGACGGGATAAGCGTCTCGAAAGGCCAGCGAGTTTACGCAAAAGTATCCAAAGCTGGATCAGAAGACCTCTGGTTTTCGACCACTATTCAGAAGACCGGTGAATACTTATTGCCGATCAGTATTAGTACATCGGGTTATACAAATGCATTAGTACAATTTTGGGTTAATAAAGCGCCTAATCCTGCGACTAGTATCTTTGTCGCGGCGCGCACCACAACTATTAATATAGACGTATCCTAGATATTTTGGCTTAAATGCTTGACCAAGTCGACGAGTTTGAGGGATATTTGATCTCCGCTCTCCATATTACGATAAATAACACTGTTATTAAGTAGCTCGTCTTGGCCAATAATAAGTACTTGTTTGGCGCCAGAATTTGAAGCAAATCTTAATTGGGATTTAAGGCTTCTATTAGGGGCAAGTAGTACAGGATAATTTTCAGCACGCAATTCATCTGCTAACTTCAATGAATTATTTTTTGCCGGTGCAGAGGTATAGCAGATTACGATTGGTTTTTTCCCTGATATATGAGAATGCGAGGACTGAAGCTGAATATTTAGTATTAGGCGCTCAATTCCGGCAGCAAATCCGATTCCAGGTGTGGGTTTTCCCCCGAGCTGCTCAAATAAGCCGTCATAACGTCCCCCCGCACAGACTGCGCTTTGGCTACCAGTGAGAGATGGGTGAATTTCAAATACTGTACGCGTGTAGTAATCCAGTCCTCTTACCAATTTGTGATCTAGAGAGAATGGGATATTCATGAATCCTAAGTAACCTAAGAGTTCATCCCAATGAGCTTGCGCATCAATGCCAAGGAAATCAGTGCTTTTGGGCGCAAGCCTGATAAAAGATTCATCTGCTAATTCTTTTGAATCAAGTATTCTTAAAGGATTTGTTTGGAATCTACGTTGATCATCTTCACCCATGTTAGAAGTATGAGCCGAAAGATGCTCTTTAAGCGCGGTAATGTATTTGATGCGATCTGCCGGGTCGCCTATGTTGTTGAGTATTAAATGCATATCGTCTAGACCGAGGCTTCCCATGCATTGAAGTGCAAGTTGGATAACTTCTAAGTCAATCATAGGCCCTGATTCCCCGATTGCCTCAATCCCGAACTGATGGAATTGCCTGTAACGTCCAGCCTGAGGCCTATCGTATCTAAACATTGGGCATAGGTAATAAAGTCTTTGTGGCTGGGTTAAGTTATGCAGGCCATGTTGAAGATAAGCTCTGCAAACAGCTGCTGTTCCCTCAGGCCTTAAAGTTAGTGAGGCTCCCCCTCGGTCTTCGAAGCTATACATTTCTTTTTGGACAATATCGGTTTCTTCGCCAACTGTTCTGGAGAAAAGTGCAGTATCTTCGAAAATGGGGGTATCTATGCGCTGATAGCCAAATAGGTCTGCAGAATTCGTAAGCTTCGATTGCACGTATGACCATAAAGCCTGCTCTTTAGGAAGTATATCTGCGGTGCCTCGGGGTGATTGAAACATGGGACTCCTATTTATTCTGTTAAGAATACCAGAAATAAGGAATTTCTGAGTAATTTTAAGGTATTTTACGCTTCTGATTGAGATTGATTTTCTGCGAGTAGACGTTCTGTAACGTATAATGTTGTAGTGGACCAACTGAAGATTAAGTTACAAGAATATTTATCTGATGATCGATTAGTACTAGTTGATGATGCCTTAAAATTTGCTACGAAGGCTCATGAAGGACAAATGCGATTATCTGGTGGGCCCTATATTAATCACCCAATCGCGGCGGCAATACATCTTGCTGATTTATATCTTGACGAAAAGACCATTGCCGCCACTTTGCTTCATGATGTGGTTGAAGATTGTGAGGTACCTTTAGAAACTATTCAGGATAGATTTGGTGATGAAGTTGCCAAGTTGGTAGACGGAGTTACAAAGTTAAAATTGCTCAAGGCTCCTCAGCAAGATAACGACGAAAATTCCAAATCAAGCAACGACCGTTCAGAAAACCTTCGCAAAATGCTCGTAGCGATGGCCGAAGATATTCGGGTTGTTTTAATCAAACTAGCAGATCGTTTACATAATATGCAGACGCTTGATGCGCTTCGTCCTGAACGGCGAATTGAAATCGCTCAAGAAACTTTGGATATTTATGCGCCTCTAGCACATCGCCTTGGGATGGGGGAAATGGAGTGGCAGCTTGAGGATCTAGCATTTCGCTATCTGGAACCGCTGCAGTACAAGCGAATGTCGCGCATGCTTTCATCTAAGCGCAAAGAGCGAGAGGATTATATTCAAAAAATAGCTTCTCTTTTAGAACAAGCACTAAGTACTGCCGGATACCATTTTGAAGTGACTGGTCGACCAAAGCATTTGTATAGCATTTACAAAAAAGCTCAAGCCTATGCCTCAATCGGCAAAGAAATTAGTGATATACATGATCTTTTTGCATTAAGAGTTATTGTGAATACGATTAGTGAATGCTACGCAGCTTTAGGTATCGTTCATGGATTGTGGAGGCCATTGCCGGGTCAATTCGATGATTATATTGCCAACCCGAAAGGGAATATGTACCAATCGCTTCATACAACAGTGAGGACAGCAGACGGGTCTCCTGTTGAAATTCAATTGCGTACTTATGAGATGCATCAAAATTCTGAATATGGAGTTGCTTCACATCCAAGTTACAAAGAAGGGGTGCAAATAAAAGGCAATCAATTTGAAGAAAGAATGGCGTGGTTGCGCCAACTTTTAGAGTGGCAAAGAGAGGTTAGTAGTTCGGATGAGTATGTTGAGAGTATTGCTAATGATCTTTTTGCTGACCAAGTTTTTGTGTATACCCCTAAAAATGAGATTCGTGAACTTCCTAAAAGTGCTACATCTATAGACTTTGCCTACAGGATTCACACTGAACTCGGTCATCGGTGTATTGGAGCAAAAATTAATGGGCGATTGGTAGCACTTGATACGCAATTGTCTAACGGAGACACTGTAGAAATTTTGACAAGTAAAATTGCAAGAGGCCCAAGCCTAGACTGGTTAAATCCCCATTTGGGATATGTGAAAACCGCTAATGCGAGGCAGTCGATTAGATCTTGGTTTCGACACCAAGAGCGAGATACGAACATTGATCGTGGAAAAGATTTACTTAGGAAAGAATTGAGGAGACTTAACAGCGATATCGAGGATATTGAAATAGCAAAATGGTTTCGTTATTCAAGCGAGAATGATTTCTATGCAGCTCTAGGTTCTGGAGTTGTTTCTGTAGCTCAAATCGCGGGTCGGTTAACTGCGATTAAAGCCACATTAGGATCGCAACTCGATGTTTCTTTAAATGAATTGGGCCCAGTGACAGCCACAGGTGTCACTGTACTCGGCGTCGGGGATTTGCTTACAAGAACTGCAGAATGTTGCTCCCCTCTTCCAGGAGACCAGATTGTAGGTTTTGTAACCCGAACTAGGGGTGTAACGATTCATCGCCAAGATTGCACAAACATTTATAATGTAAGTGAACCGGAACGGATAGTCCCAGTGGAATGGGGGCAGAGTAGAGATGTGTTCCCCGTACGTATTGCGATTGAGTCAATCGATAGAATGGGGTTACTTCACGATATAACTGGTGCGACGTCCACTGAACATGTGAACATCGCGGGTTCAAGCACGGAAAGCCTGAACGAAGGAACAGTGATTGTACATTTGACTGCCCAAGTTACAGGGTTAGAGCAATTATCAAGGCTTTTGAGTAAAATAGAGAGCGTACGTGGAGTAAAGAGCGTTAACAGAAGCTTAAGAAGGACTCCATAGGCGGTTAGGTTGCAAAAGCCTAATCGTTGGACCTAGCCAGAAATGGATTTCAACGGCATAATATATGCCTAACAAACGGAGATAGTATGCCAGCAAAAAAAACCGCAAGAGTTCAAGAACGTAAAAGAATCATAAACAGAGACGTGCGTTCCAGTACGCGTACAGCTGTAAAGAAAGCGATTCAATCGCTTGGTCACGGTGGGAATAATGAAGAATCGGCTCAGGCGGTAAAAATAGCTGCTAGTAAGCTAGATCGTGCTGTATCTAAGGGAGTGGTGCATCGTAATGCAGCAGCTCGTAGCAAATCTAGGCTCATGAAACGTCTTAACGCTAGTTCTGAGTAACTAGAATTTTATATAGAACATAGAAAAAAGAGGCTTAAGCCTCTTTTTTCTATGCCATTTTGCCATTGACACGATAATGTTCAAGTACTTACGATTAGAACTAACGTTCGATTTTGGGGGCAGTTATGGTGAAATTATCTAGTAGGCAACAACAGATTTTAGATTTTTTAAATGATTTTCATGTAGACAAAAGCTATATGCCTTCTGTTCGTGAGATTCAGATGGCCTGCGGTATAAGTTCGACGTCAGTGGTGGATTATAATTTGCGTCTCTTAGAAAGAGACGGATATATACGTAGATCACCTGATATTTCTAGGGCAATTGAGTTAGTGCAAGAGAAGGAAGTGGATCTAGTAGAAGTGGCGATGATTCCAATAATGGGGACCATCGCAGCTGGCCAACCGATACCTGTCCCTGAGGCATCATCGTATGATCGGTCTGACCTCGATAAAATTGCACTATCCCCCCACCTTACGCCTCACCATGCTGAAGATTTATTTGCCTTAAGAGTTAAAGGGTTTTCAATGATTGACGCCTTTATTACAGATGGAGATATTGTAGTTTTGAGGCCTACTACTGATGCCAGAGACGGAGATATGGTTGCCGCTTGGCTACCATTTGAAGAGGAAGCTACTCTTAAACATTTTTATCTTGAAGGAAACCAGGTTCGTCTAATGCCTGCGAACAAGGACATGGATCCAATTGTAGTTCCTGCAGATAGAGTGCAGGTACACGGACGTGTAGTTGCAGTAATGAGAAAAATGGCGAATTAAGGGTGTTTAGACGGAATGTTTAGTATACGGCGTGCGAATTCTGACGACCTGCAGTTGCTTGTGGAATTCCAAATGAATATGGCAGTAGAAAGCGAAGGGATTCATTTAAACGAAAATACAATTAGGCTAGGTGTGACTGCGGTATTGCAGAACAAAGTAGCAGCTGAATATTGGTTGGTCGCCTCTCATGATGGGCCTGTGGGGATGATGATGGTAGTACCAGAATGGAGTGACTGGAGAAATGGGACTGTACTTTGGATGCACTCTGTTTACGTAGTACCAGAATGGCGAAAGTATGGTGCATTTGCTTTTATGTTTGACTATTTGAAGAGCCAAGTTAATCAAAATGCTGAACTGGTTGGCTTACGTCTATATGTAGACAAACGTAATTATCCAGCTCAAGAGGTGTATAAGCGCTTAGGAATGTCATCTGATCATTATGATTTGTATGAATTAATGAAATAATCAATCAGACGAAGGTAATGTTCGAGACGCAACTAATTCCATCCGACGATCATTGCAGTAAATATTAGAGGATCCAGATTTTGTGCAAAGAACCATGATGCCGCTTTCGTTATCAATGTAACGTTTGCCTAATTGGTCAGCTTGCCCGTCTTCTGCTTGTTTACACGATAAGTCTGCATCCCCTCCCTTGGTGACCATGTACTGCGACCCTGATTCACTACATTCAAAGCGTGACCCTGTTTGTGATGGCATATATTTCTCCTAATGATTTACATTCATATTTTACCAAGGAATTACAACTTGCGGTGCTACCTTTACAAGCCTATCCTCACAGATGGAGGTGGATATGACTATCGCATTGAATATCCAGAAGCATATGAGGGATAGCTCTTGGATCCGTCGCATGTTTGAATTAGGCCTTGCGCTAAAGGCTGAACGCGGAGAGGATAATGTTTTCGATTTATCTCTAGGGAACCCGGTCGTTGAGCCACCTCAAGAATTCCATGATGAGTTAGAGAAATACGTACAGTCTTATCCTAAAGGCGTTCATAGATATATGCCTAATGGAGGGTATGGGTTTGTAAGGCAATCTATAGCCGACTCACTGAGTCGTGAGACTGGACTCGAATATCAAGCAGATAATGTGATGATGTCAGTTGGGGCTGCTGGGGCACTAAACGTTATTGTCCACGCACTGTGTAACCCTGATGACGAAGTATTGATACTAAGTCCCTATTTCGCGGAGTATCTTTTTTATGCATCTAATCATCATGCTAAACCCGTGGTAGTGGAACCTCACGATGATTTAATGCCTGATCTTGTAGATTTGAGTAACAAGATTACACCAAAGACAAGGATAATCATCTTGAACTCCCCGAATAATCCATCAGGTGTTGTCTATCCAGACTCTACAGTTAAAGCCATTGGCAAAATACTCAGTGAAAAAGAAAGAGAGTATAAGACAAAGATCTTTTTAGTGAGCGATGAGCCTTATAGGAAGATAATATTTGACGGGTACCATTATCCGTTTCCGCAACATCACTATAAGCGCACAGTAACTGTAACATCACATGCCAAGGATTTAGCTCTGCCAGGTGAGAGAATTGGCTATTTAGCACTAAGTCCAAAAATTGATGAGGCCCAAGAGTTAATGGATGCTTTTATTTTTTGCAACCGAGTTTTAGGTTTTGTAAACGCCCCTGCAATTATGCAGCACCTGGTAAGTAACTTACAGGATGTAACCATTGACGTAAAAAATTATGAGGCAAAACGAGACTTCCTCTATAGTGCCTTGATTGATGCAGGATATGAGGTACGAAAACCTGAAGGAGCGTTTTATATGTTCCCCAAGTCTCCTGTTGAAGATGAAATGGAATTAATCAACGCTTTGCAAGATGAAGGGGTTTTGGTGGTTCCTGGACGAGGTTTTGGCGTGCCAGGTTATTTTAGGATTTCATATTGCGTGGATAATGCTACATTGGAAGGTGCAATTCCTGGGTTTCGGAATGCAATTAATAAACTCAAATGGAATTAGCCAAAAGGCAAAATTTGATAAGATTATGTAGAAGTTAATAATGCAGCACCAAAGACGCCAAGGAGGGATCAGTGAATAAACCGAGTGATTTAGGGAGAGATACGCAGCTAGTTAC
>CEUL01148421.1_pt1 | contig 10950 bp, 9 predicted proteins | sample 427021 | NCBI WGS metagenome assembly CEUL01 (sample SAMEA2622800, study PRJEB7988) | marine metagenome | isolation source: saline water (ENVO:00002010), including | reverse complement strand
TGCGAGTCCACGATGACTCGCAGCGGCTGCCGCCATATCCCACCTTGATAATCGGCCAACGGCGAGCGAAAACTGTCCGGCCGCACGGTGAACGCGGCGTCATCGTCGATAACCGTGTCCACGCCACTGACAATGGCGCAGCTCTGCGCGCGCAATCGCTGAACATCAGCACGTGCCTCTGGACCCGTAATCCACTGGCTTTGTCCATTGGCCATCGCCGTTCGACCATCGAGGCTCATGGCCGACTTGGCCGTCACCCAGGGTAGCCCGCCCGCAATGCGGCGAATGAAACCCCGGTTTAATGCACGAGCTTCCTCTTCCAGCAGTCCACATTCTACGTCGATATTTGCCTCGCGCAGCATCGCAATACCGCGCCCAGCCACCAAGGGATTGGGGTCACCGGTTGCGATCACCACCCGCGTGACACCGGCGTTTATCAGCGCCTGAGCGCAGGGCGGTGTGCGACCAAAATGGCTGCATGGCTCGAGCGTGACATACGCCGTGCAACCTGTGGCGTCGTCGAGCTGGGCCAGCGCATTCACCTCCGCGTGCCCTTCTCCGGCGCGCTGGTGCCAACCCTCGGCCAGCAGCTGCCCCGAACGGGTCACCACGCACCCCACTCGCGGGTTCGGGCTCGTTGAATAACGACCGCGATCCGCCAACTGCAGGGCACGCGCCATCGCTTGTCGGTCGCTGAGGGAGGTCATCGGGACTTACTTCAACTTATTGAGGTCGACGCCGCCAGGCTCGGCGGACAAACGGTCGATTTCGGCTCGAAATTCATCAAGATCCTGAAAGCTGCGGTACACGCTGGCAAAGCGCACATAGGCTACGTGATCCAGCGCTTTCAGCGCCTCCATCACCTGCTCACCAACGTCGCGACTATGCACCTCACGCTCACCAGTGGCTTGCAGCCGCCGCTTGAGATCGCTGATCTCCGCTTCAATGCTCTCAACACTGACCGGACGCTTCTCCAGCGCTTTGAGAATACCGGAGCGCAGTTTCTCCTCGTCGAAAGGTTCGCGGGAGCCGTCCGTCTTGATCACTTTTGGCATTAACAGCTCAGCGCTCTCGTAGGTCGTAAAGCGCTCGCTGCATGAAAGGCACTCGCGCCGCCGACGCACCTGACCACCCTCAGCCACCAGGCGAGAATCAATCACTTTGGTATCGTCGAAACTGCAAAATGGGCAGCGCACAAAAATGGCCCTCCAAAAACGCAGAATTCTAGCAGCTCCGCTACTTCAGTGACAGTACAAGCACAAAAACCAACCGCGTTATGCTGGCGATTAGGGCTTGCGATACCGGGCGGCAACGCTAAAATCGGATATTTGTAGCATAAATATAAATAACGCAGGGACCCCGCGTGTCAAAAACAAACCGTAATCACCTCCTCGGCCTGTGCCTGCTGAGCCTGGCCGCCACGATCTCCTTTGCCCAAAACAGTGCCTTTGACGACAGTGAATTCGGCGACTTCGCCGGATCCTTGAGCGCAGAGTTTGCCGAGTTCGAGGCCGCTCAGACACAGGAATGGGATAGCTTCGTCAGCGAAATTCGCGCTGAGCACGACGCTTTTATCGCTGATTTAGAGCGCTACTGGGGCAATGAAACCGAGAGCAGTGACCGCAGCAAATGGGTGGAGTACGCAAAGAATCGCCGTATTAAACGCACCGTCGACTTTGAAAAGAATCAAATACGCATCTCCGTGCTGGGCACACCGGCCCCTGAGGAGATGCAGCGCATCGTCAACCAGCAGCTACAAGCCGCGCTGGAGACGCGCAGCGACCAGGCGAACCAGGAATACCCCATTGTGGCACGCATGCAGGAAGCGGCTTCAGCACCGAAACTGCCACCTGTGCCCGTGGTAGCGGAGCTCAAAGAGCTCAGCGGACAAAAAACCGCCCCCAAAGCCGCCGTAGCATTGGCGAAAAAAGCCAAGATCGATGTTGTTGAGATTAAGCCGGCACCCGCCAAAAAGAGGGCAACCGCGCCAAGCAAACCTAAGCGCACTGGTACAGCGCCCGCACCCAAGGAAACCAAAGCCACCGTCGCGGTGATCGACCTTTCCGAGAGCTGGCCGGTGCGCCGCGCCCGGAAATACAGCGAAGCAGTCACCCGCTTTGCGGCAGAAATGGACATTCCCCGCTCACTGGCCTTTGCCATCATGTATACCGAAAGCAGCTTTAACCCGGTCGCGGTGTCGCCGATCCCGGCCTACGGATTAATGCAAGTGGTACCGGGCAGTGCTGGCCGTGACGTGACGAAACTGCACTTCGGCAAAGAGCGCCTGCTTTCCCCCGACTACCTGTTTACCGCCGATAAAAACATCGAGGTCGGTATCGGTTATCTCAATATTTTGGACAAGCGCTACCTACGTAAAATTACCGACCCGCTGAGCCGAAAATACTGCACGATTGCTGCCTACAATACTGGGGCAGGCAATGTCGCCAAGGCATTTACCGGCAAACTCAACATTTCCAGAGCGTCGAAAATCATCAATGAGATGTCGCCCGACGAGGTCTACAACACCTTGCGCACCAAGCTGCCCTACGAAGAAACGCGCAAGTACATCAAAAAAGTGACCGCCGCCGAAAAACAGTTTATGAGCTTGTAACGTGGATAAAGTCGAACTTCACAATCAAAAAATTAGCGCTATCACTAACCGGCTACCCACGTGGTTAGTGTCGTTGGTCTTGCTGTTTGTCGGCCTCGGCAACTTTACCGACTCGATAGAGCTGATGAAAAACGTGTATGAGTCAATTTCCAGCAAGTTCAGCAACCAAGTGGAATACGACCGCACCCGGCACGTGCGCTCAGGGTTAAACCTGGCCTATGTGCAAGATTATATTGGCGAGCCGCAGCTCCTGAAGGAACTCGAGGGCGGCCTGCAAGTGCGCTACTACATTGATGAGAAATACCTTATTTCTCTGTATACGCAGGGCGAGCGCGTGAGCGCGTATTTAATTTTTGCCCGCGAAGACCATTTCCAGCCGGACATGCAGGGCATGAACGAACAGTCGCTGGGCGACAGCTCATTATCCCAACTTCGCCAGAATACCGACCGCGTTGCCTTTGAGCACTCGCGCAACATCGCCTACTTTCTGGAAAGCAAAGAAGTTAACTTCGGCGGCGGCTATCTCACGAACAGCTATTTAGGCTGGGTAAATTATGCAGCGCAGTTTGGCCCCAGCCCATCGCCGCAGCTCGGCGCGCTCTACGATGCAGAAATGCTCGGCGAAAACAGCGCAGGCAAATTAACAGCCGCCCGCGAGCATATACGCCCCAATGCCTTTGGCTATGGCGAGCTGAGCATTGAGCAACTTCAGCGCGGGTTACTTACCAGTGCCGAGCTGAGGTTCTTCGACTAATGACTAACGGAATAAACTGGAAACGAAGCCTCGCGGGCGTGCTGCCACTCACCCTGGCGGCCTGCTTGAGCGGCAACACCCAGCCGCAGAATACTGCGATCGCCTCCGGGCTTTCTTCACCGACACTGCCGTCAAGTAAGGACATCGCCTACGATGACCAGGACCTCGTGTCGCTATTCACCCACGCCAGCCTGCGGCGACATGAAGGCGATTACCGGGGAAGTAACCAAGCCCTTGAGCGCGCCTATCAACGCAGCGAAGAACTTTACACTCAACGGCTAAGCGAGTTTGGCAGCGCGAGCTTGCGCAAACCCGGCGCCCTGCCCTATCGACCCAATTCACTTGAAGTTGGCTTTATCAGCTACCTGAAGGCGCTCAACCATTTCGCCACCGACGCAGACCGACTACCCTTGCAGCAAAGGGAAGCGGCAGCGGTAGAAATGCGTCGCCTCGATGTACTGCAAGGCGAAGCGCGCTTTCTCCAGGACATGGGCTTAGACAGCGACAAAAACCGCGACTTGGCACAAATGGTGGTATCACTGTTTGCCGAACGCACGAACACAGAGTTAAGCCAGGGGATTGTTGACTTACAAAGCCCCTGGCTGTATGTCGTTTCCGGCATCGTCTTTGAAATCAATCAAGACCTGGACAGCGCCAGAATCAGTTACCAACGCGCCCTGGATGCGCTGCCAGAGGGCGAACTTTCGCCGCCACACAGCAATGTAAAAGTACTCGCTGAAGAGGGCGGTCTGCGCTGTATGCAACAACTCGGCGCAAGCGATCAAGCCATACAAGAATCTGCCTTTGCCGCACTGGCGCAAGACGGCGCGCCAACAACCAATAGCTGGCTGATTGAACATCTCGGCACACTTCCGACGAAAGCCCCTCTGGAAATGCTACTCACCGCCGACAGCATTCAACAGCGGCTGATCCTACGGCCAATGATTCGCGGCACAGATGCAGAAAAACGCCAGCAAAAGCAGCAATTTGCTGGACTGTCACTGCTGTACAGCAGTCCCTACAAAGATGCCATTGTCGTCGAGCTCGGCGATAACTGGAGCGCACTGGAAAGTCTCGGCCTTACCGACACAATCGGCGGCGGGATCCGTCTGTTTCTCGACTATTTCTCGGAGCCACAGCCTCACCACGCCGCTAAAGTCATTGGTGAAAACGGCGCATTGCTGCAAAGCGTTGAACTGGCCGATATCGCTGGCGACCTCCAACGCTACCAGACCCTCACACTGAAACGCCGCTTCGAGGAAGCACTGCTGCGCGAAGTCAGTAAATCCGCGGGCTATAAATCGATGACCGGCGGCATTAAGTTACCGTTTTCGCTCGGCGGCGCGCTGGCCACGTTCACCGCGGGGGCCGATTTACGCCAGTGGCAGCTTCTGCCAGCCAAGATACGCATCACGCCACTTACTGCAGATTTAGCGGGCCGCCAACTTACTATCACGCGCGGCGATCACGTCAACTCGCTGACGGTTCCCGCTGACAAACGCCTAATCAGCATTGATCACTACTGAGCCAAATCATGATGACCTTTCGCTCTCTTACTATCCTTATTCTTTCAGTGCTGCTGTGCGCCTGCGGAAGTAGCAACGTTAAACGCATGGAAAACGGCAGCCAACCCGCATTAACCGATCGCTGGAATGCCACCGACTCGCAACTTGTTGCCGAGGCACTGATTAGCGACATGCTGAGCTTTCCTTGGGCGAAATCAAGGGCGGACGGTTCACTACCTGTGATTGCGATTCAGCACATCAGCAATCGATCCCACGAGCAAATTGCAGTGGAAACCTTCATCAACTCGATCAAGCGTGAGTTGTTGCGCAGCGGTAAAGCCGAGTTTGTGGTGACCGGCGCAGAGCGCGAGCGTGTGCGCGACGAGAAGCTCGACCAGGAAATGTTTGCCAGCATGGAAAGCGCCGTTGAACTCGGCGAAGAGACGGCCGCCGGCTATGCACTGAGCGGTGTTATCACCTCATTAGTAGACCAGCTTGAGGGACAGCGCACGACCACCTACCAAGTCGACCTTAAACTGATTGATCTTAAGAGCAACCGGGAAGTTTGGAACGGTCAGAAACAGATCCACAAATACAGCAAACGCGCGAGATTCGGCCTGTGAAGCATCCACTTGTAGCCGCCAGCAAGCTCGCCGTCGCCAGTTTACTTATTGCCTGCAATACCGCGCTCGCCGCCGCGCCAGACTGGGTTAACCAACCACCCCAGCGCCAGGGTTTTGTATTCGGTGTTGGCGCGGCCGACCTCTCACTTGGTCACGCAGCTGCCAGCGAGGCGGCCAAGCTCGCCGCTCGCAATGAAATCGCCAGCAGCCTTAAGCTGCAAATTGGATCAGAGCTAACACTAAACAATATCTCCGACGAATCCGGCAGTCGCAGCGAGTTTAACAACAACATTCGCATCCGCGTTCCCGACGTCGCCCTCTCCGACATTCGCATCATCAAAACTGGGGAGGTGGCAGAGCACCAAAGCTTATACAGTTTGGCCGAGCTGGACTTGGCAAAGGCTGCGGAGCGCGTCGCCAGTGAAATTCGTTCACTGCTCGCGCAAACCTCCCCAGCCATCGACAGCACTTCGCTAGCCACTGCTCTGCGCGGCCACTACCGCGCGCTAGAACGCCAGCTCAATTTTCAGTCATTGCTGTCCCAGTATCGACTACTCGACGGCAAACAGCCGTTTAACGATAGCGCACTCAACAATGACGCCGAGCGGGCACTGAAATTTTTCGACAACTTGCTGATTCACATAGCGCCAAAGGATGAAGACAGCAAAAAAGTGGCGCGGAACATCGCCTCAGAACTGGCCGCGAAAGGCCTACAGGGCAGCGAAAGCGCTACGCAAGCGAAGCTTCAGCTGTCCATGAACAGCCAGAGAAGGACGATGGAGCGCAATGGCGCGCATTTTTGCCGGATAAAAACTGATGCGACACTCAGCGCGAATACACAGCATTTGAGCGCCGCCAGTCGCTCGGCAAAAGCGGTTTCCGGTGACCCTGAAATTGCCTGCCAGAAGGCCGCGGAGAAGCTCAGTAAAGTTGTCGCCGCCGACATCATGAACACATTTTGGAACACATTAAAATCACCGTCACCAAAGCAAAACTAAGACGGATAACACCACATAGAGGGTAAGTGAGATGACGAGAAAGGCCTCGGCAATTGCACTGGCAGCCGCAATACTATCAAGCGGCGCACTGGCGCAAGAGCAAGATCAACGAGCGAGCTTTGGCGACGATGCTAGCTATAACTACTTTGGCGGCGTATCTGTCGGTTACAAATATCAGGAGCTAGAGGCGGACACGATCCGCGATGCCTATGTGAAAACCGTCGGCCTCAATATTCTGCAGTTCGAATGGTTCCCCGAGCAGGCGACCTGGATGCAAAACGTTAGCTGGCTGGCAGCAGTGCGCCCCAAGCTGAGCTACGAAATGACACCCGGCGACAGCGCGGAACAAGATGAAATCGCCCAGGCCTCGGATTCAGAAAAAGAAGGATGGACACGCTTCGTTGCCGACCTCAGCATCGACCCCTTCCAGCTCTTCGGCGGCGAGAAGACCAATCACCGCATCGATATTAATTACGACGTACAAACATTTTTGATTACGGTGCAAGCAACACGTGATTATTTTTACGTAGAGGATAACGACGCCAAGCTGCTCACCGCCGGTGACAAAATTGACGTCAACACCACTTTTAAAGAAGCGGTAATCGGCTATAGCAACGAACCCTCACCAGGCCAAAGTTTTATGATGGGGCTATTCTCGGTGGACTATGAGAAGCCCGTTTCCAGCGATGTATCAACCCCCATAGAAGCCATTTACAAGGGCGAGTTTGAGGCTACCGGCCTGTACCTGGGTGGATCGCTGCGCTTCTTCGGAAAACTGGATGTCAGCCTGCGCTACGACTTCACCTTCGACGCGGAAGCGAATGTAGACGGCGGCAAATCGCTGACTCGTGACGAATTCGGTATCGAAGACAGTATTGAGTACGAGTCATATACCCTTAATGCTGTTTACGACCTAAGCAAAACACGAGTGAAGCTGCCAATGGAGCTGCGCTTCAACTACACCCAACGCCAGTTCGACGCCTTTGTTGAGGGCTCCACATTAAACGACGACCGTATTTTCGGTGTGTCACTTGTCGGCAGCTTCACGCTATAAGAGGGGACATAGCCATGAAAAAATTCAACATCCTAGCATCAGCGGCTGTGGCTCTCGGACTCAGCCTTCAAGGCTGCGTGTTCGACGAATCGGGTACTGAGTACAAAGAACCCAACGCCAACACCGAGCCCGTAATCAACCTCAATTACGATTCGCAACTGTCCCTGAATACCTACCTCACTTTTGAGGACGACAGCGCGGACATCGCCGTAACTTTTGGCTCACAGGAGTTTCGCTTTCCCGATCGCTCGGAAATGCGCCTGAGAGGATTTGGTGACTTTGAGACGGATCGCGTCTGGAAGACCTCCGTCATCGAAGATTCGCGTGGTATCAAGACCCTGCGCTTGGGTTACTATGTCGTAACACCAAACAGCAACGACATCAGCGCGCCAATTTTTCACAACTTTGCCAAGGACAGTCGCGGCAACATCTACTTGACTGAAACCGCCGAACAGCTGAAGTCGGACTTAGGTGTAGCGCCCTTCAGACAGCCTCAACCCGCTCTCCTATTCCCCGCCAAAGTTGAAGTTGGCGACAGCTGGGTAGCCGGCCCCACCATCGTACCGCTGTTTTACAACTTCAGCTCAGGCACCGGATGGACGGCGACCCTCATTGATGACAATGCGACAGCGCCGATCAGCGGTGAGCAGAACTGCATCGTTATCAAATACTACGGGGAGCGCTTTTCCTACTATCTGTATTTGAAAAATGGCCTCGGTGTTGTTGAGTGGACCAACTCCTGGGAAGAGGGCCAGGACGGCACGGTGGTACCTATCAACGGCTGGGCGCGCAGCAAAAATGGTGACGGTACCACAGCCATTGACTACACAAACTTCGGCTGGTCTTTCGATGACAGCAACCCCGTTGGTGCGGTGCTTTACTCCATTGGCCTGAAAGTCGTCGATGGCGAGGAAGCTAATGCGAATGGCGCCACAACTTCGCCGGTCAATGACTCTGGCTACGACTTCACCCGAGTGATCGAAACCAGCGCTCCAGCTTCAAGCACCTATCCCGCCCTGCTCGACCTGCGCCTTCCAGATGAGCGCGGGGAGGAGAGCATCGACTTTACCGATAGCAAATGGGATAGCCTGGCAGGCAAATACTACCGACCACTGGTTCGCATCAGCTTCAATGGCAAAACCTATTCAGCGGACCAAAGCAGCGGTAGCTTTGAGGTAGAAAAACTGTACAACCAACCCTTTGGCCCTGCTCGCCTGGCCTTCCTCGGCCGCGGTACACTGGTCAATGAAGCAGACGCTACGGACAGCATGGAATTTGTCGGCTTGCTGGAAGGCAACTACCTCAATGCTGGCCCTGATGGCCTGACCTCGGACTTTGCCATCTTCGGCCTAGGCCCAGACCGTCGCCTGCCTGCCGCCAAACCCGGCAGCACCTATCGCATTTACATTGGCTACGCGAACCTCAACGAGCCCTTGCGCGAGCTTTTGGAAATGGACCAGGCAAGCATTGATGAATTCAATTTGGATGAGTCCCAGCTGGGTTACACAAGCATCTGCTACGGCAATCGCACCAGCACGGACGGCCCCTGCAATAGCGGTAATGTCAGCTTTGAGATTCAAGTTCCCGATGTCGAGGGCGAGCTTGGCTTCCGCATTGGCGGCAGAAATAGTGCAGGCGAAATTAAGTCGGCCAGCCAGCTATTCTACCTCCCCGTCAGCAAGGATGCCGGCAGCAAAGGTGCGCTTACCGCACGTTTGTATGACCAATACAGCGATGTCATTCGCGGCTCACTCGATAATAACGGCGAATTCAACACCGGTATTCTCAATGCGCTGTCGTCAATATCGCCGAGCGGCAATATCGTTAAATACAGCTATGACTTAGGTGATGGCACAGTCGTCGATGACGGTATTCCATTGGGTAATCACACCTATACACAAGACGGTGAGTTCCAAATTAAACTGACGGTTACCGACGACCAGGGCAACACCGCCACGGCGTCACGCAAAGTGGTTATCAGCAATACCGGCAAGTTGATTATTCGCAATATCGCCAACGACTTTAGCAGCGGCGCCTTCACTATCGGCATCGATAACATTGATGAACCCGATGGTTATTACGACTACTACAAATTCGTTATTCTCGACAAAGGCGAAGATGAAGTCTTTGAAGTACCGGGCGGCGTGAACTACGAAGTCGACATTATCGACAACGGTGAAGTTGTGTTCACTGACGAGCGATTTGTGGACAACGCCGAGGAAGTCGTCGTTGAGGTTGATCTGGACCAAGACTAGTTAGCAGTATTATTGCAACCACAAAAAAGCCCGCCAATGGCGGGCTTTTTTGTGCGCTTACGGTCGCGGCATCAGCGACCCATAGCATTTACGCAACGTATTAGCGCGCCATTTCTTCGTTCAGCTCCTGCTGAGCTTGTGCGCCCTTAAATTGCTGCAAAAGCACCTCTCGGGTATCTGGCTGCACCTGGCGCTCACTCGCGGCCAACAGGTTATCAAACAGTGCCAGGGTTTTATCGCGCCCCATTGTCACCAATACACACAGGTTTTTCTTACCGTCGATTTCAACAAACTCCACACGCTCAGCTCGTGTACCAATCAGCGTCTGCTGGGTAAGTTGCTTCGCCACCGATGAGAAGGTTGAGCCGCTGGATACACCGCTGGACACGTCCGTGCGCTCGCGAAATACCTTGTCCAAAACTGCAACTTTCGTTTCTAGCTGTTGGGCTAAATCCGTCCGCGCATTGGCAACGGCAAGCTGGCGGTCGATCGACATATTACTGGAATACGGCACGCACTGAGCACTGGCAAAACCATCGTCAATGTAAGGATTCATCACCCACTGAGGGAGTCCACCCGCACCTTGTTGTGACTGCTGCGTATCTGCTGCCTGCTCGGTGCTTGCACACGCCGTCATTAGCACTGAGCAAGTCACACCTATTATTTTCTTCTTCATTAAGCACTCCAATATCCACGAGTAATACACATCGACACAGTCCAAATTAGGTGCCGACGTATTTCGAGTTCCTGCTCGACTGTTGCATCTCCGGCGCTCGGCAAGCAGACCAATTCATAGCAACACTCCATCTCCATTTTAGAGGGGAATGCAGCAAATGCACAGGCAAAAAAAAAGCCGGGCAATGCCCGGCTTTGCAACCCAATTTACATTAAGCGTAAACGGGGTGGCGCTTACAAACCTCAAGCACCTTCGCTTTCACTTCTTCAATTTTTGCGCTGGCATCACCAGACTCGAGTGCTTCCAATACATCGCACATCCAGTTGGCCAGATCGATACACTCTGCTTCTTTGAAGCCGCGAGTTGTCACTGCCGGCGTACCTACGCGCAGACCACTGGTGATGAACGGTGAACGTGGATCGTTAGGAACCGCGTTTTTGTTCACGGTGATGTTAGCTGCCCCTAGCGCTGCAT
>CEUL01139887.1_pt1 | contig 11026 bp, 12 predicted proteins | sample 427021 | NCBI WGS metagenome assembly CEUL01 (sample SAMEA2622800, study PRJEB7988) | marine metagenome | isolation source: saline water (ENVO:00002010), including | reverse complement strand
TCTATGGGAACTGCTGTAGGTGAGGGTTTTATTACAGCCTCAGAAGAGGCTATTAAAAATAATTTTCCCTTTATAGTGTTTTCTTCTTCTGGCGGAGCTAGAATGCAAGAAGGAATATTCTCACTTATGCAGTTGCCTAAAACAGTATTAGCAGTTAATAAAATGAAAGAGAAAAAAATTCCCTATATTGTAATTTTGACTGATCCTACTACAGGAGGTGTTAGTGCATCATTTGCAATGTTAGGAGACATAACTTTTGCAGAGCCTGGGGCCTTAATAGGTTTTGCGGGACCACGTGTAATTCAAAGCACTGTCAGAGAAACACTTCCAGAAGGTTTCCAAAGAGCTGAGTATTTATTAGATCATGGTATGATAGATGAAGTAGTGCCTCGTCAAAATTTAAAAGCAAAAATAGCAAGTTTATTAACCCACCTTGATAAAACAAAAGTTAAAAGTACATAGGTTTTGAATAAAGAAAAAATTTTTATAAAACAGCTAGAAAATTTTACAGCTTCTTACCCAAAATTTATTGACCTTTCTTTGGAAAGAGTCTTAAATTTACTTAATAAATTAGGTAACCCTCATTTAAATTTGCCTCCTGTTATTCATGTAGCTGGAACAAATGGTAAAGGTTCAACAATAGCCTATATTAGTAGTATTTTTAAACAAAATAATAAAAATGTTCATATTTATACGTCTCCTCATTTAGTGAGTATTAAGGAAAGAATTATTATAAGTAATAAATATGTATCAATTACAAAATTAATTGAAACGTTAAACTATTGTGCCAAAATTAATGAAGATAACCCTATAACTCAATTTGAAATGCTTACAGTGATAGCATTTTATTTGATGTCAAAAAAGCCTGCTGATGTCGCTATTATAGAAACTGGCTTAGGAGGAAGATTAGATGCTACTAACGTAATATTAAAACCATTATTAACTATTATAACTACAATTTCATACGATCATATGGAATTTCTTGGAAATACTATTGAAGCAATAGCAGGAGAAAAAGCAGGTATTATGAAAGAAAAAGTATTTTGTATATCTGCACCTCAAGAGAGAACAGTAGAAAAAGTATTAATCAAAAAAGCAAAAAAAATTGATGCTAAATTACTATTAAATAGAAGAGATTGGAATTTTTCAAAATTTGATAATAAAATTCATATACATTTTCATAATAGAGCCCTAATAATTCCTAAACCAAAAATGAAAGGTTCGCATCAAACTATAAATGCAGCACTTGCAAGTATGGCCTTTTTATGTATTAAAAATTTTAAAGTTACTATTGACAATATTAATTTAGGAATATTAAGAGCAAAATGGCCAGGCCGACTAGAAGAAATAAAAACTGGATATATTAGAGATATTTTTGATAGTTCATCAGAAATTTGGGTTGATGGAGGGCATAATATTTCTGGAGCTAATGCTATTGCAGATTGGTTAGGGTCCTATAAAACTAAAAAGTATTTTGATAATTTCGTATTGATTTGTGGTTTCTTAAAAAATAAAGATGCTGAAAATATGATAATAAAATTTAAAGATAAAATTAATAAAATAATTTTTGTACCTATAGAAGAAAATCAAAATAGTTACTCAACAAAAAAACTATCAAAAATTGCTTCTTCTTTAAATATGCAGAGTGCTGAATTTAATTCTTTAACTAATGCAATCTTAACTATCAAAAATATGGAAAAAACTATTTTTGTAGTCTTTGGATCGTTATATTTAGCAGGTGAAGTATATAAAATTAATAGAAATTAAATATTGTTATCTATCCACTGAACAAGGTCACTCTTTGAGGATATTCCAACTTTAGTATCTATTAATGTACCGTTATTAAAAAGCATCATAGTAGGTATGCCTCTAATTTGATATTTACTAGCTATTTCCGGATTCTCATCAACATCTAACTTACCAATAGTAATTTTTTCTTTATATTCATCTGAAAGATCTTCTAGTATAGGGCCTATTTGTTTACAAGGCCCACACCATTCTGCCCAAAAATCAACTATAATTGGTTTGCCTTTAGTTATTACTTCATTTTCAAAAGTATCATCTGAAATTTTTATTGTAGCCATTATTAGTATCCTTTATTTAATTTTATATTAGGCGTCTTCAAATTTTTTTTCAATATTTTCTACCAAATAATTTAATTCATTCAAAAATATTAAAGTCTTTTTATCTTCTCTATTTTCATATTCGTCCCTCAAGTCATCTATTTCTTTATATGCATTAGGAATTGTATTCCATTTTTCTTTATTGGTGCTAAAAATTTGTTTAGCAATGCTTCTATTTATTTTATTAAATGTCTCTTTGGATAAGATACTAGGATTTTCTTCGAAAATGATTTTTTCAGCAAAATAATAATTTTTATTTTCTTTAAATTTATCAGCAATTTTTAATTTTTTTGACCATTCTGCATTATGAAATTCCTGCATCACTATTTTTTCATAATTTGTTGAGAATGATTTATATATGGTTTCCTCAAAGTACAAGTCATCTTGTGGCATATTAGATTGTTTTTCTTCTGCCTCATCGAATAATATTTTTTCTATATTTTTTTTAAACTCTTTATTCGAATTAATTATATTAGCTCTACGTATTAAGTCTTCATAAGATATATGAGCATATTCATTAAATGAAGAAATATAATTTTTATCTAATATTATGGGGCTTTTATTTGTTTTGACTGTCCTTAATATTTTAGGGCTTTTGTTGATAAAATGTTTGAGTGTATCTTTTGTTAAATTAATGTAGTCGTTTGGATCATGTTTTAAATCAAAACATATAGCTGTTTTATAAACAGGATGATAACATAATAACGAAACTATATATGGTATAGTTTTTCCGTAAAATGTTTCAGCTATACAATTTATCTTTTCTTTTTCTAGAAGTATGTTCGCATCCTCTCTTTTAGTTGATAATAAACTGGAATGCCATAGATTAGGATTTTTATTTTTTAAGATTTTAGATAATTTTATTGTTGCTTCAGTATCTCCTATGGCATCGTGAGCGTTAAATATTATTTTGTTGTTTGGAGCTACTTTATCTAATTTAAAAATTGGTCTATTTTTTTCATTTTTTGGTATTTTAATTATATCTGGTTCTAATATATAATTGGTGGTTAAGATACTTAATAGGTCTGCCCTTTTATTACCATTCGTTACTGTAAGGTAGGGGTCTATCAAGTTTTTAAATAATGAATTTCTTAAAAACTCTTCATCAAAACTTATTGAATTATAACCAATATAAATGGCAGGGCCCCAAGACTTAAATTTTTCATAAATTAAATTTATAAATTGAAAATTTGATAGATTAGAGTGTGTTAGGCTTTTTATAGAACTTTTATTAACTAATATAGCTTTAGGATATGGTATTTGTCCTATTTTAAGAGAAGTTCTGGCTTCAATTTTATCTATTTCATTAAAATTTGTATCTGTAAATATTGCACCAACTTGTAAAATTTGGTCCCAATTACTGTTTCTACCTGTAGTTTCAAAATCATAAAATATATAGTTCATAGTATATTATTTTTAATCCACCTTTCTGATTCTATTAAAGATGATTTAGTTCCAATATGTAACCATTGATTATTGTTTAAAACTCCCCACAATAATTTATCTATAATTGCTTTATCATAGCATATGTTAAGAGAGAATTTATTTTTGTTAATTTTTGTTATTGGTTTGGGATTAACTATTTGCCAGCCAGTATATGCAATATTATGTTTTATAGATCTGTCAATAATTGATGGAAGTTTATTTTTTATAAAATAAAAATCACCCCTTCCTTTATAACCTATAGAATTTTTATTGTTATCCAGAAGCAATAAATAGTCCATTTGGTTAATATCGAAATTATTAATTAAAGTTTTCACGGGGCTTTCTTTATTTTTATTTGATATAATTATTGAATCACCATTTATAACAATAAAAGGCCTATCATTATAATTTTTTACAATATTTTTAATTGCTCCGCCCGTGTCTAAAATGTTCTTTTCGTTTATTATCTTAATTTCCATTAATTTGTAGTGATTTGAATATTGTTTTATAAAATTAATAATTTGATCAGGCAAATAATGAACATTAATAAAACATTTTAATATGTCATTATTTCTAAGTTCTTCTAATAAATAAAAAATAATAGGTTTATTGTTTATTAAAATTAATGGCTTTGGAGTTTTAAGTGTAATAGGTCTTAATCTTTTTCCATAACCTGCCGCAAGAATTATTGCTTGATCTATATTTTTATTTACCATTTTTATTAGCCATTAAATTTAACTTTTTAGTTGGAACATTGAGATCAATCCAATCTAATAATTCATTTTGATTTGCTTTTATTAATGATCTAATAAAGATATTCATTGCATTGTTTACGAGTTTTAAATACTTAATTTTATTATCTCTTCTTGCGAGTCTTACAAAAATTCCTGCTATTTTAGCATTACGTTGTGCAGTAATTATGAAATAATTTTTATAGAAACTATCTATATCATTAATATTTTTAAGCTTAATAAACTCCTCTAAGGCTGCCTTTTTAGTATTTGGTGACACTTTTCTTCTAACATCTTCTAACAAAGAAGAAATATCATAGGTAATATTTCCAATAACTGCGTCTTGAAAATCAATGACACCTATTTTTTGATATTTATTTTTTTTTGGCAACCAAAATAAATTATCTGCATGAAAATCCCTTAGCACCAAAATATTATTGTTTTCATATATATTTTTTAGTGCTTTTCTCCATAACTCATTCCATTTAATGATAGCATTATCATTTAATTTATAGTTTATTTCTTTAAAATACCAGTCAGTAAATATGTTTAATTCTTTTAATAAACTATTGAAATTATACTTTGGTACATTTGGTAGGGTGTTACAATTATGCAGTTTTACTAACATTCGTATAGCATTTAGATAAAGAGTTTTTTCATCAATATTATTTTTAATAGCATTTCTAAAAGTGAGCATGCCGAAGTCTTCTATTATGTATAAACCTTTATTATGATTTTTTAAAATTACTTTTGGTGCTGAAAAATTAAAGTTATTTAGGTATTGAGAAATTTTTATAAATTCTTCATTCTTATTTTCTTTCGAAATAGAGTCCATAAGTAATAAATTTTTACTTTCAATTCTATAATACTTTCTAGATGAAGCATCTTGTTTAATTTTTCTTAATTTATATTTATGTAAATCATTACTTTTTAAGAATGCAATAATAGTTTTTTCACGTGATTTGTTTGCTAAACTGATCATTTTTTAAATTTACTTTTTCAATTTATTTAAAGACTTATTGTTGGCTTGTAAAATCGCTTTTCTCTGGTTGTGTTCAATTTCAAATAAAGAAACAACTATTTTGTTTTTTGGCAAGGTATTTTCAATAATTTCTGGCCATTCTATTATAATAATGCCATCATTTAGAGCGTCTTCAAATCCTAAATTCCAAATTTCATTTACATTTTTAAGCCTATACAAATCAAAGTGCCATATATAGGTATTTTTGTATTGATAGTTTATCATTAATGGATATGTTGGACTTAATACCTTATCCACATTTGTAAGACTTTGAATAATAGCTCTAGCTAATGTGGTTTTGCCTATTCCTAATTTACCTTTTAAACATAAAATATCTCCTATAGAAGATATATAAGCAATTTTTTTTCCAAGTTTTATAGTGTCATTCTCATTTTTTAAAAAGAATTCCATATTAATATTTTAATATCTATAATGTGATGGTTTGAAGGGACCATTAGAATTTAATCCTAAATATTTTGCTTGTTTGGAATTTAATTTAGTTAATTCTGCTCCTACTTTTTTCAAATGTAGATGGGCTACTTTTTCATCTAATTCTTTTGGAAGCGTATAAACTTTATTTTCATAAGAAGCATAGTTTTGCCACAGTTCAATTTGTGCTAAAACTTGATTGGTAAAGGAAGCGCTCATTACAAAGCTTGGATGGCCAGTTGCACATCCTAGATTTACTAATCTTCCTTTTGCTAAAACTATTAATTTTTTACCATCAGGAAAGGTAATTTGGTCAACTTGTGGTTTTATTTCTTCCCATTCATAATTTTGTAAAGATGAAATCTCAATTTCTGAATCAAAATGGCCAATATTACAGACTATAGCACGATCTTTCATATCTCTCATATGGTCCAAATTAATTACGTCACAGTTTCCCGTTGCTGTTACAAAAATATCCCCGATATTAGCAGCTTTTTCCATAGAAACTACTTCATATCCTTCCATTGCAGCTTGAAGTGCGCAAATAGGATCAATTTCAGTAACTAAAACTCTTGCTCCTGCATTTCTTAAAGATGCTGCAGACCCTTTTCCAACATCTCCATAACCTGCCACTACTGCAATTTTTCCTGACATCATAACATCTGTAGCTCTTCTTATGCCGTCTACTAGACTTTCTCTACATCCGTAAAGGTTATCAAATTTAGATTTTGTAACTGAGTCATTAACATTAATTGCTGGTACTAGCAGTGATTTATTTTTTTCCATTTCATATAATCTATGAACTCCAGTAGTAGTTTCCTCACTTAATCCCTTTATATTAGTCATTTTACTTTGATATTTTTCATGCATTATTTTTGTAAGATCTCCACCGTCATCAAGAATTAAATTAGGACTCCAATCGCTAGGTCCTAAAATTGTATTTTCAATACACTCCCAAAACTCTTCTTCAGTCTCTCCTTTCCATGCAAATACAGGTATATTTTTGGCTGCTATAGCTGCTGCAGCATGATCTTGAGTAGAAAATACGTTACAAGAAGACCATCTTAATTTAGCTCCTAGTGCTACTAAAGTTTCAATCAAAACTGCTGTCTGGATTGTCATATGTAGACAACCAATAATATTTGCACCTTTTAAGGGTTTTTTGTTATTATATTCTTCCCTTAATGCCATTAATCCAGGCATTTCTGTTTCTGCAATTTCTATTTCTTTTCTTCCCCAGTCTGCAAGAGATATATCTGCTATTTTGAAGTCTTTCTTGTTTTGCATAAATTTTTCCTTAATGTTTTTAAAATTACATAGTTAATATAGAATATATTGATTCTATATTTGAAGTGCCACGAATATTTCTTTTAATTTCTTTATTAGATAGTTTTCTTGATATTAAAGCTAAAATCTTTAAGTGGTTGGATCCAATATTTTTGGGAGATAATAAAAAAAATACCAAGTCTACTGGCTCTTTATCTATAGATTGGTAATCAATAGGATTAAGGAGTTTTAAAAACATACCTTGAATATTTTTTATATAAGAATTCTGTATATTTGGAATAGCTACTCCATTTCCAATGCCACTATTTTCGATTAATTCTCTATTATTTAAACAATCAATAATTTCTTTTTGACTTAACTTTATTTCATTTTTACACAAACTCGCAAGGTTATTAAATAATTGTTTTTTATGATTAATATTTTGTGAGAGTATAGTATTAGATTTTTGTAAAAAATCTATTATTTCTACATTTTGTGATTCTTTGATAATTTTATAAAGCATCTAATTTTTTAATTTCCTTAATCTAATTTGAGAATTTGGTATAGCTTCACTTATTCTGTATTTAGTGACAGTTCTTCTTGATATCATAATACCATTTTTATTCAATAAATTAGTAATTTTTTGATCGCTAAGTTTAACTTTACTATTGACATTTTCATTTATAATATTTTTTATTTGCATTTTTATGGATTTAGCAGAATTGTCTGAATTTTTGATTTTGCTGCTAAAAAAATAATTTAAAGGAAAAGTACTATTATTAAATTTAATATATTTATTTTTTACTGACCGACTTACAGTGCTTTCATTAATTTTTAAAAGCTGACTTACATTTTTATGTGTTAAAGGAAGGATTTTTGTCTCACCAGTAAAAAAATATTCCTTTTGATGATTTATTATTGTTTTAGCAACTAATAATAAAGTTTTATTTCTTTTATTTAAGTTATTTTTAAGCCAATTTGTATGAGAGATATAATCTTTAATAAATTTCTGGTTTTCTTCACCAGGTTTTAATTTGGCTTGTAATCTAATTTTATTTAGATATTGTTTATTGAGTAAAACTTCATATTGATCATTGTTATTCATTGTTATTTTAAGTTTTTTATTTATTATTTCTAATATTATATCTGCTTTAATTATTTGAACAGAGCTATTGGTCATGGCATCTAATGGTCGGGGATTGCATTTAGTGATATTTTCTATAAGGGTTTTGATTTCTTCTTTACTTAAATTACATAAATTACTTAATTTTTTTAAATTATATGTAGCCACCAAATCTAGATTATTAATTATTGTTTTATAATGGTTATTATAAATATGTTTTTTTTCTAGTTGTATGGTTAAAAACTCTTCTAAGTTTTGTGAAAAAATTCCAATAGGATCAAGGCCTTTAAGTTTTTTTAGGATATTGTTAGTATTTTTTAAGGAATTTTTTGAAATTTTAGCAACCTCTTCACTGGTGATTTGGCAAAATCCACTATCATCTAAATTTTCTATAAATGTTTCTATTATTTTTCCAGTTTTAGGGCTTGTAGAAAAAATGGAACTTTGTTGATATAACCACTCTTTAATACTTTGTTTTTTTCCTTCATTATAATTTACCTCATTGTTATATAATTTATTTTTTTTAAGAATTATTAAAGGGTTTTTTTCTGCTTCTTGTTTTATAAAACTCTGCAATTCTTCATTAGACATTTGCAGCATTTTTATAGACAAAATAACCTTACTATTAATTCTTAATTTTGTATTTAAATTGGGTTTTGGTATTAAATTGAGTTGAACCATATTTAGGACTTTATATGTTAAATTTGTCGCCTAAATAGACTTTTCTTACATCTGCATCAGCAATTATTTCATCTGGTCGACCTGTCATTAGAACTTTTCCTTGATGTATAATATATGCTCTGTCAATTAGTTCTAAAGTTTCTTTAACATTATGATCAGTTATTAAAACACCTACACCTCTGTCTTTAATATGTTTAATTAACTCTCTAATTTCTTCTATTGCTATAGGATCTATACCTGCTAAAGGTTCGTCTAATAAAATAAAAGCGGGTTGCGAAGCGAGAGCTCTAGCAATTTCAACTTTTCTTCTTTCACCCCCAGATAAAGCCAAGCTAGAAGTTCTTCTTAAATGTGTTAGTGAGAATTCTGCAAGGAGTTCTTCTAAACTTGTTTCTTTCTCTATTCTACTGGATGAATTTAATGCTAATATAGACTGAATGTTTTGCTCTACGGTCATGCCTCTAAATATAGATATTTCCTGCGGAAGATAACCTATCCCCGCTTTAGCTCTTTTATAAATAGGTAAATCAGTTATATCTTTTCCATCAAGGTGTATTTTTCCATAATCTGGTGAAATTAGCCCACTAATCATGTAGAAGCATGTAGTTTTGCCAGCACCATTTGGGCCTAAAAGTCCTACGGCTTCACCTCTCTGTATTTTTAGTGAAACACCTCTTACAATAGGTCTTTTTTTAAAAGACTTTCCAACACTATTAATGGTTAAACCTTCATTATTGACAATTAGTTTAGGGTTTATAATGTCATTCATTGTCTTTTATCTCTTTATTAGATGAAAATCTTGCTTTAACTCTATCATTCTCTTCTTTGCTTTTAATTTCACTTACACCAGTTTCTAGATCCATTTCTAAAAGTTGCCCTACCATTATATTATCATTTTTTTCAAGTTTAACATTATCTTGAATAATTATATTATTTTCTACTAAATCATATTTTGCTTTCTCTCCTGATGCAATTTCTTCTTTTGTTTCAAATATTACATTTCCAATAGCTTCTATAAGAATTACCTCATTGTTACTCTTTTTCTTATCTAAATGTACTATCAATTTATCAGCACTAAGCTTTTTTTCACCCTGTATAGCTTCGGCATTACCTATTGCAAAAGCTATTCTATTTTCATCATCCCACTGCATGGAATCTGAAACAACATCAACTGGCAATGATTCGTTCGCTTCTGTAGAATAAATTAACATTGAAAATAATATTGAAAATAGAAATTTTTTTTTCACTATAATACACCTTTATTATTTATAAATGTTAACTTAGGTCTTCCATTGAGTATAATTAGGGATTCCTCTATTTTATATGTAAACCCTTTACCTAATAATTTACCCCAATTTCCAATAAGAATTATATTTTCTTGACCAGCAATAACACTATTTTCAATATCATAAATAATATTGGTAGTCTTTAAATTAGTTCCTAAAGAAGAGGTTATTTCAACATCCTTATTTAATTTTAATTCGTTCTGATCTATATATAATATACCATCTGATGAGTTAAAACGAATAGTTATTTCGTCAGATAATCTATAATAACCATTAGGTTTGTCAAAAAATATAATATTAGAATTATTAATATCCTTCTTAGTATTTAATGCCTGAACAAGAATTGGTTTATTATTTTTATTTTTTAATAATAATTTTGCTTTAGATATACTATCAGGCTCATAAATTTTATTTTTTTTATCAAAATTAATAATTTCATATTCTGGAATTATTTTAACCCATTGAATAATTACTATAAAAATACTTATGATAATTATAGGTAGTATGTATCTTAATATAGATGCATATAAGTTTCTTTTAATAAAGTCTTTATTTTGAAGGTGATTAGCTTTTTTGTCCCAAGTTTTATAAAATGAATTATTTTCCAATTTTTTATCCTATTTTAAGACAATCATGAATATGAAGAATACCTAAGGGCTTGTTAGAATTAGTCTCAGTAATAAATAAAGCAGTAATTTTTTTTCTGTTCATTATTTCTAATGCATCCATTACACTTTTTTGTCTATTTATAGTAAGTGGTTTTTTAGTCATAACTGTTTTAATGGGTAATTTTAAAAAGTTTTTACTGATATTTCTTCGTAAATCTCCGTCAGTTATGATTCCTTGTAGCTCATTATCATTACTTACTACTCCTACACAGCCAAAACCATTGGAAGTCATTTTTAATAGAGCTGTACTCATTTTTTCTGAAATATTAATCA
>CEUL01104019.1_pt1 | contig 11036 bp, 12 predicted proteins | sample 427021 | NCBI WGS metagenome assembly CEUL01 (sample SAMEA2622800, study PRJEB7988) | marine metagenome | isolation source: saline water (ENVO:00002010), including | reverse complement strand
ACAGAACCTTCGGATAGGTCTCCATCACCCAAACTTTCTTCGAGTAGGGCGGCAAAATCTTCTTTTAATGCTTCGTTCTCAGCGGTTGAGGTTTCGGTAGCCATATTAAATCCTAGTTTTCCCTTTCCGAGAACAGAGACGATATCAGCTGAACCGGCGCCTCGACGACGTCAGTCTAGAAAAATCGATAATCTGCTCCATTTGTCCTGCTATCGGATAAAGGACATTGCCAAGGCGAATGCTGCGTCAGCGTTTAGATTTGTCGTATCGATGACAGACGCGTCAGCTGCTGGTGCCAGAGGTGCGACACTGCGGGTACGATCCCGATGGTCCCGTTCCTTCATATCCTGCAGAACGCGCGAAGGTATACTCGGATCACCCTTTTCCTGCAACTCTTTTACCCGACGTGCCGCTCTGGTCTCGACACTGGCGTCTATGAAAAACTTATAATCGGCGTTCGGACAAATAAATGTCCCGATATCGCGTCCGTCGAGTATAGCACCTGGCGCACCGTTAGGCGGTGCGGCAGCAAAGTCCCGCTGCAAGCTTACTAGCGCAACCCGCACATCTGGATTAACGGCTATGACGCCGGCCGCTTGGCCGACGGCTTCCTGACGCAGAACGGGATCATCAAAATCCAGTTTTACGATATCGATAGCACGGGCAGTCTGCTCTGCGGCTAGCTTATCTTCTGGGTCTTTTCCAGAGGTAATTAGCGACAGTCCAATCGCGCGGTATAACAGCCCGGTATCCAGATAAGCATAGCCAAGTTCTCTCGCAAGGCGTCGAGAGAGAGTGCCCTTGCCACTTGCCGCCGGGCCATCTACTGCGATGACAACCGACACCGTTAGGCTCCGAAGGGCGCGATGTCGGCGCCTAGGCCAGTCATCAGGCCGAGAAATCCAGGAAAGCTGGTATCGATCACATCGGCGTCATCGATCACTACTGGCTTCTCAGACACCAGACCCATTACTAGGTAGGTCATAGCGATACGATGATCTAGATTGACATTAATCTCGGCGCCGCCCGGTAGCAGTCCGCTCAGACCCGTAACCACGATATCATCACCCTCGGAACGAACCGGAACACCGCATGCGGTCAGCCCATCGACAATAGCAGTAAATCGGTCGCTCTCCTTTACCCGCAGCTCAGAAATCCCCCTAAACCGTGTCTCACCGGACGCGACCGCGGCTGCAATGGCAGCAATTGGATATTCGTCGATCATCGATGGTGAACGCGTGGCAGGCACATCTACGCCAGTCAGTGGCCCGTATCGAAACGACATATCTGCGATCGGCTCACCGACCGTTTTGCGCATATTGTTCATCTCAATATTGGCACCCATTTCCTTCAATGTCTGAAAGAGGCCGGCACGCAGCGGATTAATACCCACATTTTTGATAATTATCTCCGACCCCGGAACTACTAGCGCCGCGACACCGGGAAACGCCGCAGAGGATGGATCACCGGGGATGCTTATTTCTTGCGCTTCCAACTCGGCATACCCATGGAGTGAAATGTATCGGCCGCCGTTTCCAACCGGCACAATTTCAAGCTCTGCACCGAACGCTCTCAGCATGTTTTCGGTATGGTCTCGTGTTGCCTCACGTTCCCTCACGGTTGTGGTGCCGGGTGTATTTAGACCCGAAAAAAGAATAGACGATTTCACTTGTGCGGACGGTACCGGTACATCGTAATCAATCGGAATGGGTTCAGCGGCCCCATATACCACCATCGGCATGCGTTCCTCGTCGGTGAAATCAAACACAGCGCCGCAGCGGGACAATGGGTCGATCACACGGTCCATCGGCCGCGAGCGCAGAGAGCGATCACCTGTCACATAAGCTTTCAGATCGTGCGAAGCCATCAAACCCAGTAAGAGCCGCGCCGCCGTACCGGAATTTCCGAGATCAAGAACATCCTCCGGCGAGGTTAGCCCACCCACTCCAACACCATCGACAACCCAAGACTCCCCCGATTTGTCGATACTGACGCCAAGTGCCCGCAGAGCATCGGCAGTGCGAAGCACATCTTCCGATTCAAGCAAGCCACATACTTTGGTGCTACCGACCGCGACGGCACCAATCATCAACGCCCTGTGCGATATGGATTTATCGCCGGGGACACTGATCGTGCCATTGAGAGCTGTACCGGAGCGAGCTGCTAGCTTAGTCAAATCCTCATCCTGAGTTTGGGTCCGGACCAAATATTTCGACCAGTTCCGTACCATAATTCTCGGCAAAATAAAGGTGCCGAAATATCCCTAGGCTGATTTTGCTTTTGACAGCCATCGTTGAACATGTCAAAGGCTGCAGGTCTGATGCAAATACTTAATGGAGACCAACTTGGCTAAGCCAGAATGGGGTTTGAAACGATCGTGCCTAAGCTGTGGTGCTCGTTTTTACGACATGCAGAGTAACCCGATAATCTGTCCATCCTGTCAGGCAGAATTCGATCCACTAGCTCTTGTCCGGCCAAAGCGGGCCCGAACGGCTGCAAGCCAAGCGAAGGCCAAAGCCCAAGAGAAAGTTTCACCCGAAGAAGCGGTGACAGAGGAAGACGAACTTCTTGTCGACGACGATGACTCGCTGGATGTTGGTGACGAGATCGATTTAGACAATGATTCCGATGATGATATCCTCGCCGAGGATGGGGATGGGCCAGATCTTGACGAAGACCCCGACGTCACGGAAGCACTTGGTAACGCTGAGGACGACAGCGAAAATCATGAATCCTGAAAATTAGTTATTGCGGCTACTCTCGCGTCGAAATAGAGTACGCGCCGCAAAATCATACTTCGGGGCCATAGCTCAGTTGGGAGAGCGCTACAATGGCATTGTAGAGGTCGGCGGTTCGATTCCGCCTGGCTCCACCAATTCCCTGAGCATTATCATCACATTACCGAAAGGCCTAATTTGTGGTCGAACTGAATGACTCTACGGAAGTTTTCGGCAAGCCTTTTTCTAATCAGTCTACCGTCCAGTATATTATTTTAAAAGTTTCACCCAAATCTATCTTCATTAGAAAAATTTATAACATTGGCATCCAGTGAGCTCATTTTCGCTCATGACTGGTTAGCAAAACCGTTCCCGAATTTGTTTGGTCTCCAATATCGGAATCACATGATGAGTCTCTATCCGATTATTTGAGAAGATGATTCCCACAATCAGTTGGGTAAACAAGCCCATTTTAGGCACTTTAGTCGTACTACATATAGGTCGTTGATAAGACACGACACACAGTTCAAAATCGTGGTAGGTTGAAAAATACCACTGGAATTCCCATATAGTTATTAGTCGTAGCTGAGTCGGGCTTGTAACCCTAATTGCCCACTTAGTTGAGGAGAATTCCAATGACACGCCTCTCGTTGTTTAATAGTCCATTTCTACTCGGATTTGATGAGCTAGAAAGGGCTTTGGATCGCGTGAGCAAATCCTCATCCGAGGGTTATCCCCCTTATAATATTGAACGTACAGGAGAGAATGACATCCGGATTACGCTCGCTGTGGCCGGATTCGCTCGAGAAGACTTGTCAATAAAAGTTGAGGCCGCCCAGCTCGTTATACGGGGGAAGCAGAACGACGATTTGGGCCGAGAATTTTTGCATCGGGGCATTGCGGCACGTGAGTTCCAGCGGTCTTTCCTGCTAGCCTCAGGTATCAGCGTTATCGGCGCGGAACTTGACAATGGATTGTTGCACATAAGTCTTGAGCGACCAGTCGTCGAAACGCTCTCGCGCACGATCGAAATCAATACCCGGGGCCAAGAACGGCAAACTAAACTGAAGGCGGTAGAAGTTTAAGTAGGACGAAACATATTTTCTTGTAGGTATAAAACGTCCAGCGTTAACTCAAGGCAAGGTGGAGAAAGATGCACAATAGTGAAATAGCGAAAAATTTTATTAGCCCGGCAGATTTTGAAATGATGGGTATGCATAATGTCGCTTATATAAAAAAAGTCATTGAGAACGGGTCATCTCGCTTTGGCGTTTATGCGGCTAATGGTGCGGAAATCGCGCTGATGGATGTCGAACGCGACGTAGCTTTTGCGACCGTCCGACAGCACGACATGGAACCGCTAAGCGTTCACTAACTTCGAGCCCAGGAGAGGCACAACCGGTTCACTCCTCACCCACTCAGGCCGCGTGAGTGTGTGCCTCTTGGGTCAGCAAACTAAATATTCGCTCCGGAGTCTTAGCTAATCTCAGCTTGTCGCACTTTGCCGCATTGCGAAGAACGCGTGAGATTCTGGCTAACGCTTTGAGGTGGTCTGCCCCAACTAGTTCTGGGGCTAGTAAAAGGAAAATCAGATCTACCGGCTCACCATCGATCGCGTCGAAGTCGACAGGATTGTCAAGCTTCGCAAAACATCCGAACAGGTGATCGAGATCAGGAATTTTGCCATGAGGAATAGCGATACCGCTTCCCACTCCGGTAGTCCCTAAGCGTTCTCGTTCCATAAGAACTTCAAAAATTTCGTGTTCCTCAAGCCCGGTTTTACTCGCTGCTTTACCAGCGAGTTCCCGAAGTGCGTTTTTCTTGCTTCCCGCCTCGAGCGATATGACTATGCGGTCCGCACTGAGAATGTCTTCTATTTCCAAAAGTCGTCTCCAGCCCTTCTAAACTGTGGGCCTCTCAGGCCCAAACAGTGTCCAATCAGCATTTCGGCTAAAGCTTAGATAGAGCAATCTCATACCAATATTTTCCGTTACTAGACCCTTAACGCTCAGCCAGACGCTACCATCTTAAGTATCTCTTCAAGATCTTTCCGAGAGGGAATTGACTGAAATCCGGTTAATGGTCACTGGTCGCAACCTGCTCAATTAAAACTGTAGATCTCATTAACCGTTCTTCGTGGAAGTCTGGCCACGGTCTATAATTCTTGTTCTAACAATATGAGTGATTCCTGTTTTATCACTCAGAGTGCCGGAAAATAACACCGCGGATAGGCGAGTCAATAGAGTCGAGGAAGTGACTTTTAACGTAGGAAAGGCCCTTTATAAGGTCAGAATGGCCTTCTCGCGCCGCCGATCAACCGACGACGGGATATCCATAGCTTCTCGGTATTTAGCAACCGTTCGCCGGGCAATCGCGATACCTTCTTCGCGCAGGATACCGACGATTCTATCGTCGGACAGAATGCTCTCTGGGGTTTCACGACTGATCAGACACCTGATCCGGAAGCGGACGGATTCGGATGATCGCCCCCCGCCTCCCTCGCCCCGGCCAACCGCTGAATTAAAAAAATATTTCATCTCAAAGGTACCGCGGCTCATGCTTAGATATTTGGCCCGGGTTACCCGGCTTACCGTGCTTTCATGAACGTTAATCTCCTCTGCAATGTCTCTGAGGGTGAGTGGTTTAAGAAACTCTACCCCTCGCTCAAAGAAGGCCTCTTGCTGATTAACTATTTCGGAAGCGACCTTGAGGATTGTCTCTGCCCGCTGATGCAACGCTCTTACCAACCAGCGTGCCGACTGAAGCCGGTCATTTAGAAATGCTCTATCTTCCTTTGTTCGGGCTTGCCGCCGAACATCTAGGTAGAAGAGGTTGTTGACTAGGGCCCGGGGCATAATGTCATTGTTCAGTTCTACAACCCAGCCTTTCTCGGTACAATGAACAAACACATCGGGAACCACTAGTTGCGAAACTTCGTGATTAAAACCGGAGGCAGGGCGAGGATTCAGTTCTTTGATCTCTGCAACCATCTGGAGCAGATCTTCAGCATCTACCTCACAAAGGCGACGGAGTTGACTAAAACTTCGTTTGCCCAAAAGCCCGAGATTATCAAGCAGCACCTGCATTGCGGGGTCAAGCCGATCCTTTTCGTGCAGCTGAAGGGCGAGACATTCCGCAAGTGTTCGGCCAAACACACCGGGTGGATCCATCTGCTGACATTTCTCGAGGGTCTGTTCGACTAGGTCGATAGAGCAGCCAAGCGCTAGCGCAACTGATTCCAGATCTCCCGAGAACCAGCCATTATCGTCAAGCATATCGATTAGGTAGCGTGCGATCATAATCTCAGTAGGAGTATCCAGATCGATATTAACCTGTCCGATCAAGTAATCCCGGAGAGTGGATTTTTCCGCGGCGGTGTTCGCAAGATTATAGACTCTATGATCAAAGTCATATTCGCCGGCCCCGCCCTTGTCCCTACTCGACCGGTAAATCTCATCGACGGCTATATCAAGAGACGGCCAATCAGAAGCAGATACCGTTTCGTAAACATTCTCTATATCTGTATCAAGGGACCGGGAACCTTGGCTCATCGTCCCGGATATCGTATTTTCAACGGACCAGGCCAAAGGCTCAATATCATCATTGTCCGGATCGTCCGTGTAAGAAGAACCAACTTTGTTGTCACTATCAAGATCCGAGGCTCTAACAGCTTGATCCAACTTCGGGCCGCGATCTCTCAGATCTTCGGAACTTCTCTCCAGGACACCCCTCGGCTCCTCGAGTTCAAGCAGAGGATTCTGCGCAACTTCTTCCTCGATAAATTTCTGTAACTCCACATTAGACATTTGCAGCAGCTTAATAGCCTGCTGCAGGTCAGGCGTTATCACCAAGTTTTGGCCCTGGCGAAGGCTCAACTTTGATTTGAGCACCATTTAGACGAGAATCACAAACACTTGCTCAAAGTCCTATAGGCTGAATCTATCGCCAAGGTAAACTCGTCTTACATCCTCGTGTGCTACTATTTCTGAGGGTGCGCCTTCCATTAGGACAGCGCCATCATGAAGAATATATGCCCGATCAACGATGTCGAGCGTTTCCCGAACATTATGGTCCGTAATCAACACCCCGATTCCGCGATCTTTTAAATGCCTGACCAAGCTACGGATATCATCCACGGCTATCGGATCAATACCCGCGAAAGGCTCATCTAATAGCATGAAGTTAGGGTTGGATGCCAGAGCCCTGGCAATCTCAACACGTCGCCGTTCACCTCCAGATAGGGCCAATGCGGGCGTGCGACGCAGATGGCTGACCGAAAATTCGGCAAGTAGTTCCTCAAGCCTCGCCTCGCGTCGTACAGGGTTATCATCCGTGACTTCAAGAACCGCGCGAATATTATTTTCAACGGTCATACCCCTAAAGATCGACGCCTCCTGCGGCAAATAGCCGATCCCAAGTCGAGACCGTCGGTACATGGGCAGGCCGGTGACGTCTTGCCCGTCAAGAGCAATGGACCCGTAATCGGCAGCTATAAGTCCGGTCACGATATAAAAACAAGTCGTCTTGCCAGCACCATTAGGCCCCAAGAGACCAACGGCCTCACCTCGCCTCAAAATCATACTGACGTCTCTAAGCACCGGTCGTTTTTTATAGCGCTTACCGACCTTAATAACTTCGAGGCCTTCATTCTGCGCTACTAAGCGCGGTCCTTCATCATCCGCGATCATTGCTCTAGCGTCTTGGTTTTTCACTGTATGTTTCCTCTCTCGGAGGAGTCATTCTTTCGTCGCCGAATATCGCTGTCATGCGTGAAAATACCCTGAACACCACTTTGGCCACGGCCGAACAATTTGCTTACTCCCGTATTAAGGTTCACCTCAGCATATTCCCCGTTTAGTTGGTCATTGCCGCGTGTAATTTTAACTTGTCCGGTGAGCGTCGCAATACCGGTTTCAATATCGTAAACTCCGCGTTTAGATCGAACGATCTCATCCGGCGTGGTAATAACTACATTATCAAACGCATCTACTTTACGGACTTGGGACTTGCCGTTCGCATCTTTAGCAAAATATGCCGTTAAGGCATCGGCGCGCAGCTTGTTCTCGCCCCGCGTGGCAATTGCGTTGCCGCGAGCTACCGCAAGATTACGTTTTTCCCAATATTCTATGCTATCCCGCGCTGTTATTTGGTCGGTTTTAGTCTCAATCCGAGAACCGCCGGTGAGGATTAGAATGCCTTGGTCGACATCGTAAACTGCGTTGTCCCCAAAGGCCTTTTGGGTTGGCGTAACGATACGTACATGGCCGACAGCGTGTATCCTCCAGATATCTGTGCCACCAGCCGCTGTCTCCCGATAATAGGCGCTCAGAGTATCAGCGAATACCGCAACATCACCCTGCGCCGCCCGGGCATTGCCGCGGGCTATATAGGCCTTATTTTTCTGCTGCCATTCAATTCCGTCTTCAGCATTAATTTCTATCGGTTTATCACGAGACTGCCCGGGCAGCCCCAAACCCTGAGCCTGGGCCGAAAACGCCAGAGCAATTATAATAACCGCTTCGGGCCCCAATAACCGAAATCGAAAAGCTGATCTCATTTTGCGTCTCTCGGTTTGGCCGTCACCGGAAAGATCACCATGCTTGATTTACCGCGAAAAATTATCCGGTCACCGCTGTCAAGAATTCTAAAGCCTTCCGCGTTGACTATTCCGAAAGGCCCCTGTCCACGCACCTTGGTATCACCTGCAGCGGCGGCTTTACGGAAGTCTATGCGAGCCTCCTCCGTCTGGAATTCATATCCGTCTTCGTGAAACAGGTCGACGCCACCAACCAGATTGAGTACCTCCAACTTACGCCAGAACCTGCCTCGCGGCGCGGAAATAGCCACCCAGGAATTGCTAGCAAGCGTCACATCTGCCTTGGGCCGGCTCAAATTGACGCCCTCATCACCATAAACATCATGGGCCACTGCGTCCGCCGTTACTGAAAATGGTCGATTTTCACCGTCTACACCCGTGAACCTGGCGTTTACCACCCTTTGCCCGCGCTCAATTTTTACTTTGAGATCCGAGATCCCGACGGTAAATTGTTCGGGTTTAGGTTTGAACTCCGGCCAGATCACAACTAATAGTAGAATAATGACAGCGACGGCCGGCAGCGCGTACTTCATAAGTATAACGAAACGGCTGTAGCGCGACCGGTACCGAGGCATTTGTGGCGATTCTATTGCTGAGTCGGATTCGTCGCCCACTGTCAAATGGATTTCAGGCTTTCGCAACACTATTACCACTCATCACGAGAGACCGGTTCTAAGAATATCGTGTATGTGAATGATGCCGAGGGGCTCACCTTCAGCCACAACAAAGGACGTAGTAATCTTGTTCTCATTCATCATCGCCAAAACCTGCGCCGCCAAAGAATCGTAACCAACGGTCTTTGGATCCGCAGTCATGACCTCCGATGCCATCATAGCCAATATATCTCCTTCCATATGCCGACGCAGGTCACCATCGGTGATCACCCCAACCAGTTTCCCATCCGCGGTGCTAACGCCGACGCAACCTAGCTGTTTAGCAGTCATTTCTATAATTGCCTCGGCCATCGGTGTATCGACGGAGACGAGTGGCAGATCCCGACCGCTACGCATTATGTCATCGGCGCGGATAAGACGGGATCCAAGCTGACCCCCAGGATGAAGAAGGTGAAAATCATCAGGCGAAAAACCACGCCGTTCAAGCAGCGTGACCGCGATTGCATCGCCCAATACTAGCATGACCGTAGTCGATGTGGTCGGCGCAAGGCTTAGCGGACAAGCTTCCGGGCTGTCCGGTACCAAAAGCGATACGTCGGCGGCTTCGGCTAACACACTGTCGGGACGACCGGTTATTGAAATAAGGGGGATACGCTTGAGCTTGACGTAGGCAACAATATCCGAAAGCTCAGCCGTCTCGCCCGAATTTGACATCGCGATGACTGCATCTTTCGAGGTGATCATCCCAAGATCGCCGTGGCTAGCTTCACCCGGATGCACATATTGAGATGGCGTTCCAGTGGACGCCAAAGTTGCCGCGATTTTCCGAGCTATGTGACCACTTTTTCCCATGCCAGTGACAATGACCCGCCCTTCCACATTACCCAAAAGCACAACAGCCTGAGTGAAACGTGCATCCAACGCGCGCGATAGGGCCTGCAAGCCCGATATCTCAACATCGAGCACGCGCCGCGCTGACTCCAACGCCGACGAGGAGGAAGAGCATATATTGTCTACCAAGGTATCTTCGGTGTCCGACATCTTTGATCCAACAATATCAATTGCTTATCGCCTTTATATCCTATCCGAATCCGTAGAACCCGGCGACCCCTTAGCGAAAGATAAATAAAAGATTTAATCAACTTTCCATCGCTAAAGAGGGTCTCAATGGGCGAATATGTCCACTTCCGGCCAGCCGGATAGATCCAACTCGGCGCGGTTCGGGAGAAACTCGAAACAAGCCTGCGCTATTTCGATGCGCCCCTCTCGTACCAGCATTTCGTCTAGCTTTTCGCGCAAGGCGTGTAAGTAAATCACGTCGGAAGCCGCGTATTTCATCTGTTGTTCCGACAATTCGTCCGCCCCCCAATCGGAGGATTGCTGCTCCTTCGATATTTCCACACCTATAAGTTCGCGACATAGATCCTTTAGGCCATGACGGTCCGTGTAGGTGCGGGCCAGCTTTGAAGCAATTTTCGTACAATACGCTGGGCGCGCGGTAACCCCTAGAAAATATCGCAACACCGCTATATCGAAGCGTCCATAATGGAATAATATTTCTATATCAGGATCAGCCAGAATGCGGCAGAGGTTTGGGGCATTAAACTCGTTCCGGCCAAATTTTACCAAATGCGCGTTTCCATCACCGGACGACAACTGCGCGAGGCAAAGTCGGTCGCGATTTGGATGGAGCCCCATGGCCTCAGTATCAATCGCGACTGAGTCTCCAAGATCAAGGCCGTCGGGCAGGTCCCCGTGATAAAGCTCAATCGACAAACCGCCTCCGTTCCCACCCACAAATCCGTAATTGGATTTCGGGCTGTTTTGCAATCAATGCAGAAAGTGGTGCCCAGGAGAAGACTCGAACTTCCACGGCCTTACGGCCACTGGCACCTGAAGCCAAAAAAAGCTCTCTGAAGCGGTTTCAGGGCCTTGTCCGAACTTGCCAAACACCCAACAAATTCAACAGTTAAGCGTGTAACACGGTATTTCGTTTAATGTAAAGCAACAACGACTTCTGTTAGTGACTGTGACAAGAGTGTGACAAGGTATCCATTGGCCAAACTGATTATCTGGACAGCGGAGCAAGCCATGCCCCCACCAGAGAAA
>CEUL01127803.1_pt1 | contig 11050 bp, 12 predicted proteins | sample 427021 | NCBI WGS metagenome assembly CEUL01 (sample SAMEA2622800, study PRJEB7988) | marine metagenome | isolation source: saline water (ENVO:00002010), including | reverse complement strand
GGAGAAAATCTTTCGCTAAAAACTGGGAAGATGTCAAATACTGTTCAAACACCTGCCGCAAGAGAAAATTGTCAAAGATTGACCAACAAATCGAAAATACAATACTTGAATTACTTGAAGCTCAAACCCATCCAACCCCGTTGACTACAAGCCAAATAGCTGACTTTTTGGATTTTAGAAATGATAAAAATCTTCTTGAAACCATAAAACGCGCAGCAAGAAGACTTGAATCGAAAAATTTCGTTATCATCACACAAGACGGCAAGAGGGTTGACTCCTCAAAAGCAAAAGGGCATTTGCAGATACGGAAGCAAGATGGAAACTGAAGAGTGGATCGATCAACAAAAACATTCGGACGACTCTCCGAGCGAAATTGATCAGAAAGTTCATCACCACGCTCGACTCGACAATGAAAATGGATTGATCTCGAAAGGAATAGTCACAACACTGTGCGGTATGCAAATAAAGCCAAGACCGCAAGCTAAAAACTATCCATGCTGCCCCTTATGCGCTTTATTAATGGATAAACCCTGTACATAAAATATTTATTGACGAAGAACAGGTCGAGTCAAACAGGTCGGGCCACCTTCGCATGGAATGCATAACTCATCACCAGGGAAAGTAGAGACAACACATCCAGCGTTCTCCATAAGGGCACGGGTCTCATCAAACCCCTCAATTGCTATAACATCACGCTCCGAGACCGCAAGGACATTAAGCGAAAGCCCATAACTCAACTCAAACTCATGAACGGGGGCGAATAATAAATCGTAGCCAAAGTCTTTCAGAACGCCTTGCAGATCATTAGGTAACAAAGGTTCATAAACTAAGGCCAAATCATGAGCAAGAGGACTGACGACAGACATCAAATGTAAACATGCATCAGGGTCATCTTGAGGAGGCAAGTCAAATTGAACAATATTTATACCTACATCTGAAAGAATATTTCTCATTTGATCTATACCGTTTTCGTTAGACCTAAATCCGCGACCCACTGCGATAGTTGAAGAATCAAGCCAGAAGCAATCGCCCCCCTCTACAGTTCCTTCTCCTGTAATTTCTCCGACAATAGGAATACCTAACGCCTTATAGAACCTGCGGTGCACTTCCACTTCTTTGCGACGCTTAACCTTACCCGGACGTAAAATGATAGCCCCATGAGGCGTCATGAAAGACGGGTCATAAGCAAAAATAGAATCAGCCAGGTCATCAGGTTCATCATCAAACCAAAGAATCTCAACTCCGGAACGGTCTAACAATGCAATAAAGGAAGAAAACTGGCCGAGCAGCCTCTCCGGATCAACCGATTTTCTGTAGTGCCACTCAGCAGGATCCGCTCGCAGAATTGCTGATGGCTTCCTAACAGCCACTCGCTCCAAACGGCTTGACATTGACGCAACACCAAATCGACCCGAAGCTTTACTACTCATTTCCTTGCACCCTATTCAAATGGGCGGCATCCGCACTCAACAAACCCATAGCATCAGACGGTTTGATTGCCGTGCAGAACTCTCCATGTAGATTAGCAACAGTCATAGCATGGACAATCTCAGGATCATGGTCTGATCCGTCTATCCCTATTCTGTTAGTAGTCGCACATCCGTCAGGCACCAAATACGTGTCGTATCCCATATTTCCAGCCATCCTCACAGTCGTTTCAACACACATATTTGTAAAGAAGCCGACAACAACAAGGCGTGAAACATCTATAGACCGAAGGTCCGTATCCAACGATGTTCCAACAAAGCCACTATTCACAGATTTAGTAACGCAAATATCATCATCTTCAATAACGAATCCAGGTTTCAAAGAACCGCTAGGTAAATCCAATTTCAAAGGAGAATTCTCCTCAACACTGTCGTGCAAGGTGAAGGCAACTGGTAATTCCATCTCTCTCCAAGCAGTTAGGAGAGATAACATGCACTGTTCAGCATCTGGATTATTTCGCCTTCCGTTTAACCCACCCCAATGAATAACATCATCAACACCAACCTGTACGTCAATAAGCAACAAGCATGTTTCAGAGCCAAATTGGTGGATCATGCTCGTGAATCCTAACAGCACAAGCACGAATCAAAGCAAGCAACCTGCGGATTAAACAAATCTAGAAAGATGATCTAATCTCAAAAAAGACGAAAGGAAACATGGATAATCAACTTCAAGAGATGCAAGACCGTCAAGAAATAATTGACCTAACAATTGCTTATGCATGGCTGCTAGATCATGGGCCAAGAGAGCGCTTAGACACCGTTTTTACAGAAGACGCAGTTTGTGATTACATGACCGTAATCGTAGAAGGGCTACCAGCGATAGTTGAGAAGGTCACCAATGCATTGGGACCGCTAGACGCTTCCCAACACATAATCAGTAACCAACAAGTAACTATTGATGGAGATACAGCAACATGCCGCTGTTACCTCCATGCCCAGCACACCCTTCGTGGGACAGAAGGAGGCGATAATTTCATCATCGCAGGAAGATACGACGACAAATTGGTAAGAACACCAGATGGATGGCGCATCACATTCAGAAAATTAACGAGAGATTGGACAGAAGGAAACCCGGGCGTTCGAAGGCCGTCATGAGATACGCAATCAGTACTGCTCCACAACGCTGCTCATGGGATTGGCTTTTAGACGTATGGAGAAAAGCAGACGAAATTGAAATATTCGAATCGGGTTGGACATTCGATCACTTCTATCCATTATTCGGGGATTCAACCGAGGACTGCCTCGAAGGATGGATATCGCTGACCGCTCTTCTGCAAGAAACAAAAAGAATACGCGGCGGAGTTCTTGTGACAGGTATGCTTTACCGCCACCCAGCAGTACTTGCCAATATGGCCTCAACGCTGGACATCACATCAAATGGAAGACTCGAATTAGGGGTCGGAGCAGGATGGAACGAAGAAGAATGTGACGCTTACGGAATTGAACTAGGTTCCATGGATGACCGATTTGAACGTTTCGAAGAGGGTATGGAGGTAGTCACCCAACTCCTAAAGCAAGATAGGTCAACGTTCAAAGGTAACTGGTACTCGTTAGATGGTGCCATGAATAATCCCAAAGGACCACAAAATCCTCTACCAATCTGCATAGGTGGTGGAGGATTACGAAGAACAATACCTGCTGTCGTCAAATACGCCCACCATTGGAACTACGGAACCCAAACTATGTCACTTGAAGACTTTAAAATGCGCCATAACGTATTTCTCAAAACTTGTGAAAAGCAGGGCAGAAACCCAGACGAAATTCTCATTTCGACAATGTTGCGTTACGACGGCGACGCGAAAGCAACTATAAAGCAGGCACGAGAATATGAAGAAGCAGGAGTAAAGCTCGGTATCGTCTCAATACCAAAGGATAAACCGCCAGAAATCGTTGAGGAAATAGCAGAAATACTCATTTAGATTTCTAGAAAATAATTCCTGTCCTGATGGAGCAAAACATCTATTTCTGGTCAATAATTAGTACATGATTGATATTGAAACGTTTACATCAGAAGCACGCCAATGGCTGGATGAGAATGCAAAACTCCGGACTTCTAATAACGATGGGAAAAGGGAACTTATATGGGGGCAGGGTGAATTTAGCGTAGCAGTTTTTCACAATCTGTCATTCGAAGAAGAAAAAGCAATAATCACGGATGCTATGAAATGGACCCAAAGAAAAGCTGAAGTTGGCTATCACAAAATAACATGGGAGCCCGAATTCGGAGGAATGGGACTCACCAAAGAGCACGAAAAAGCATTCTTAAAACTTGAAAGTGAATACGATACACCTGGCGGACACGAAACTCACAGTGTGACCACTCACCTAATGGCTCCATCAATTCGTCTTCTTGGAACTGATCAACAAAAGGAAGACTGGGTGAATAAGTGGGCGAGTGCGCAAGAAATGTGTTGCCAATTGTTCTCAGAACCCGCGGCCGGTTCAGATCTCGCAAGTGTTGCAACCAGAGCTGATAAAGATGGTGATGAATGGATCCTAAATGGCCAAAAAGTTTGGAGTTCCGGAGCCCAATTCTCAGAATGGGGAATGGCAGTATGTCGGACAGATAGCGACCTCCCCAAACACAAAGGAATTACCGTTTTCATTCTTCCAATGGACGCTCCCGGAGTTGAAATACGACAAATCAGACAAATGAGCGGAGGAACATCATTCAACGAAGTTTTCCTAACGGATGTCCGAATCCCAGACGCATATCGCGTAGGCGACATTGGAGAAGGCTGGAAAGTAGCACTTACCGTCCTGGGATTTGAAAGAGGAAGCAGCAACGGAAGTTCACGAGTCGGTGGTAACTGGGCTCAAGCAAAAGGTCTTGCAGAGCACCTAAATCTTACTGACGATCCTGTAATCAGAGATCAACTCGCACGCCTCTACTCCCAATACCGCATCATGGTGCTCAACAATCAGCGAGTAGTAGCTCAAACGAAAGCAGGTCAGGCCCCTGGTCCAGAGGGATCCATCTCAAAAATGATCTGGGTCAAATCAATGAACCTCATGAGCGACGTAATCACGAAAATGTTAGGACCTCGAATCACTGCCGATACCGGAGAGTGGGGAACATACGAGTGGAACGAGCATTTATTAGGAGCGCCAGGCTATCGCATAGCTGGAGGCTCGGACGAGATTCAACGAAACATCGTTGGCGAACGAGTCTTAGGTCTGCCAGGTGAGCCACGCGTGGACAAAAACATCCCTTACAAGGACGTACTGAAATAGTCGCTTGCCATAGAAGCCACTGATCGTTAAAGTTCAACTATGGAAGAAACGATAGTTGTCTCAAAAGAAATATCAGCCGGTCCACAAGAGGTTTGGGATCTAGTCACTGACCTTGTAAATATGGGTCGGTGGTCACCAGAAAACGATGGTGGCAAATGGCTCTCCAAAGATGGCGGACCAAAACTCGGGGCAAGATTTATCGGTAAAAATAGTTGGCAAGGAAACAAATGGGTTGCTCCTGTTAAGATTACGGAATTTACTAAACCGAAGCGGTTCGCTTTCAAAATGAGATTTCCGCTCATAGGAGGTTCAGATTGGAGTTTCGATCTTGAACCAACTCCCGGAGGCTGCAAAGTAACACAAACATGGATAGACCGCCGTACAAAAGCTCTTGTCGTTATTGGTGGCAAAGTGAGTGGTGTGTCTGATCGGGCTCCTCATACGCGAATGTCAATGGAAACAACTCTTGATAATCTCGCTAAAGAAGTCGAAAAATAAAATCGTCAGAGTTTAAGATCAAGCTCGAATAAGTGGCTTATGTGCTGAGCCCAGTCTTGAGCATTGGGTTGACTTGCACTGATCAGTTTAGCGATTCGCTGAGATCCAACATGTCCACCACCGACCACTGCTACTTGGCTGCCGCATCGCGGACTCCCATGCGAACCAAACAAGCCATCAAGCCAAGGTCCAAAAACATGGCCGGGCTTACCCCAAACAAGATCGTGATCATCATCAAGAGAAATTGCCCCTTCAATTTCTTGAATTTGAAGAACATCGGCCAAATCAGGCCCCTTATGAATGACTGCAGCCGTGCCCTCATATTCAACTAGACCTGGTAAACCACGATTGTTAAGTGACTCGGCTAGGTCAAAACCATACTCCACTACATATTCCTGATCATGATCACTCACGACAATCAACACAGTGTCATCCCACCCCGGTTGAAGTCGGTTAATCAATTCCCCCAAAGCATCATCGGTTTCTTTAACCCGAAACTTTGTTTCCTCTGCATCAGGACCATGGATGTGAGAAACTGTATCCGGCTCATTGAAATGGACAACGGAGAAATCAGCAGAAACTAGGTCAATGTTATCAATTGCTTCTAGAACTGCAGAATTTGATGCATATCGAAATTCATCTAAATCAACATCTGCTCTCTTGCCCCCCGGAGGCCAAAAAATATCCGCAGATTCTGCACCCATGACCCCTATCAGGTGATGATCGCCTACCACCACAGCGGTGGACAACTTGCCTCTATTCGCAGCTAAAAAAATTGTGTCACCCGTAGGTCCAATTGAGGAAGCAATTGTGAATTTCTCATTATCCCACACTTTATTGACGAAAATTCCATGGGATTTTGGAAGCCGGCCAGTAGCAAAAGTGGCGTGATTAGGGTACGTGGCTGTTGATAACACAGCTCGACCGCCCTTGGGATTCCATCCCCCACCCATAGCTAATTGCCAAAGATTTGGGGTTAATTCCTCGCTCACTAGCCGGTTGGGGAGAGCGTCAATAATAACGAAAACAACCTTCATTCATCCTCACTTTGCGGTCGCAAAGATACAAAATAAGCTTTCAAATCTGTTCGTGCTTGATCAACATACGTATTGAATACCGTTTCTAAAGTGCGATTCCAAAATTTGCCTGAATAGGAAACAACGAAAATGATCTCGGTAGATATCGCACCTAATCCTTTTAAATTCACATCTATGGACCAGTCCGCAGCATCTTTACCGGATATTTCCTTCCTCTCAAACCTGATCAGTTTGTGGGGTTCAGATGTAACTTTAGCCATTCGTAATTTTTTCATTCGGGAGAAAGGCCCCAATCGGGCTTTGAGAACGAGCATCCAAACAAGGTCATCCTCAGTTCCCACTGGTTCAACCGAGTCAATGAAATTAAGCCATTGTGTATAGATGGCCAAGTCAGAAAGAACAGAAAAGGCGTGCTCTATATCTGCTTGAACAGTTACGGTCTCGGTTCTCTGCATATTCGCTCCTTCGCATGATATATGTCACAAGCTGCTAACAGGATGCTACATCAGTTACTTATCCTCTAGCCTAAACAGTGTGCAAACAAAAGCATTTCACTTAGCTGAAACGAGAGATATTAATCTGCTCAACATTCAAGATTTTTATTGGTCATCTTCAAGCGTGACACTTGCAGGTGTAGGTGTAGCTAAACGGTTAACAATTCCACGCAATCAAGACACAGAAGAAGAAAACCAGTTATTTTCTGAGATCATACTTGACCACCATAATTCCGAAGCCTCTTTATCCAAGGAAGATCTTTGTGCCTTTGCAGCTTTCCCATTTGATCCAAGCAAAGCTACCGAGCTCATCATTCCTTCACTCCTTATCAAAAAGAATTCCACAGGTGGTGCAAAACTGATTTATACCGGCACTGAGGACAAAACGAAAGACGAACTCCTCCACGAAATAACCAAAACTAATGAACCAGAGTCACACGCAACCCAATCCAGCATCAATATTGACTCTCCTATACCACCTGAAATATGGCGAGACGAAAAGATAACCGAAATCAAAGAACATATAAAAAATGGGAACGTCAAAAAAGTTGTTCTAGCCAGAGAACTTGTGCTTTCCGCAGATAACGATTTCAAAATCAGCGATGTTCTAGAGAAGCTGATCAAACAGAACAAATCGTCAATGATTTTCAATATCGACGGATTCCTAGGAGCATCTCCCGAATTGCTTATCAAAAGAAGCGGTAATTCTGTGATGTCTCATCCTCTTGCTGGTACAACACCTAAATTTGATGACGCAGATTCAGATAGAATTTCCAGACAAAAACTATTAGATTCAACAAAAGATGCATACGAGCACAGAGTCACAATTGAATGGCTCCTTAACGAGCTTTTGCCCTTCTGCTCATACGTAGATGCTGATCCAGAACCTAAAATTGTCAGCCTTGAACATGTGCACCATCTAGGAACAGAGGTGGCAGGCCAATTATCAACCCCTCCATGTTCAGTCCTTGAACTTGTAAACGCCCTACACCCAACTCCCGCAGTAGGTGGAGATCCCCAAACAGAGGCATTAGCTATTATTAAAAGAGTCGAAGGCATTGATCGCAGACGCTACGCAGGACCAGTCGGATGGATAGCAGCAAACGGAGATGGCGAATTTGCAGTCGGAATACGATCAGCAGAAGTAAAAGCAAACACAGCTCACCTTTATGCGGGAGTTGGACTCGTCAAAGACAGCGACCCTCAATCCGAACTAGAAGAAACAGAAGCTAAATTCAAAACAATGCTGAATACTTTTCTTTCTACAACGTAAATGTGTGGTCTTTAGTTTCCATCTAAGAAGTTTTTGTTCTACCTTTAACCAATAGCCATTAGTCATGCGACCAACGCGTCGTAAGGAAGGAAGCCATGGATCTGGGGTTAACAGGAAAAAAAGTTGTTATAACTGGCGGTTCGAGAGGAATAGGTCGAGCGATTGCAACAAAGATGCTTGAAGAAGGAGCGTCAGTGGCAATATGTGCTAGAGGTCAAGAAGGAGTCGACGAGGCACTAGCAGCGCTTGAAGGAAAAGGAACAATAATCGGCGCAGCCGTTGATGCAAGCAATGGCGAAGAGTTGGAGAGCTGGCTTCAAAGCTCAGCTGAAGAACTAGGAGGAATAGATATCCTCATTAATAACGCATCAGGCGGCGGCGGTGGCCAAACCGACGAAAAATTTGATGCAAATTATAATGTTGACCTCATGGGACTCGTCCGTGGTGTAAGAGCTACTGAAGACCTACTAGCCGCCTCTGGCGAAGGAGCTGTGCTTACTATTAGCTCAACTGCGGCTTTAGAACATTTCGGGCCAGGACCTACAAGCTACAGTGCACTCAAAGCAGCCGCTACCGTATATGCAGCAGGCCTAGCCCAAACACTTGCAGCAAAGGGCATCAGAGTTAACACCATAGCGCCGGGACCCATCTTCTTTGAAGATGGACCATGGGATAAAATTAAACAAGGGATGCCAGAGTTTTACGAAAACACAGTCAAAGACCAACCAAGCGGACGAATGGGCTCAGCAGAAGAGGTAGCAAACGTAGCTGCTTTCCTCTGCAGTCCAGCAGCTTCATGGGTAACTGGGGCGAATATCGTAGTGGACGGCGGTTACACGAAGAGAATCGAATTCTAGGAGCAAAAAATGCCTGAAGATAAGCCTGAGAGAGTAGACGCGTACCTCGTAGCTGGTGGAAGATTTCACGACATTGACTATGCAAGGCTTGAGTTACTTAAGCTCCTTAGCGAGCACCCCTATATACGCGTCAAAGTAGGGTCTGATTATGAAGACACAGCGTCAATAACCTCAGCATCAATGCTCATCTCCTACACATGCGATATTCGACCCTCCGAGAATGCACAAATAGGCATCCGAGATTGGGTTAATGATGGAGGAAGATGGCTAGCGCTCCACGGAACAAATTCTGCATTAGATTTTGATCCTCCTAACCCGGTAGGCTCTCCAAGATGTTTCCCGATCTGGGCGGAACTATTGGGAAGCCAGTTTATCTCACACCCTCCAATAGCTCCGTTTCCAGTTCAGCTCGCAGATCCAGATCACTGGTTAGTTGAAGGAATAGAGCCTTTTGAAACAGATGATGAACTTTATTTATGCGAATATCACGATAGGGATAGCTTGCATCCGCTTATGCAAACAGAATGGCAAGGCGAAACGCCAGGCTTCGTTGATTCAGACTGGACAGACTGTGACCCAGTTCATCTGATCATGTACCTCAAATCTCATGGGAATGGAAAGATTCTTTACAATAACCTCGGACACTGCCGAGGGCACTGGGACATGACTGAAGCCGTGAAGTATTACCCTCAAATCGAAAGGTGCTCATGGGAGATACCTCAATACCATGAACTATTACGCAGGGGAATACGGTGGGCATTAGGCGAAGAAGGTTAACTTCGATTAGTGATCGACCGATATCAAGATAAACTACAAGATAAGAACTGAACGGAGTTTCAATGGCTACCAAAGAACAAACAAAGATTTCAAAAGAAGTCCTCTTTGATCTGCACCGCCGGATGGTAAGAATCCGACTGCTCGAAGAAGCAGCAGGGCAACTAGCATCAGAAGCTCGAATACCCGGCTTTATCCACCTATATGTTGGCGAAGAAGCGGTAGCCGCAGGAGGATGCGTAGCACTTAAAGACGAAGATCAAATCTCCTCCACTCACCGAGGTCATGGACATTTGGTAGCTAAAGGCGGCGAATTTAAACCAATGATGGCAGAGTTCATGGGCAAAGCAACCGGTTATTGTAAAGGAAAAGGCGGATCCATGCACATATCTGACCTTGACCTAGGAATGCTAGGCGCAAACGGAATCGTAGGAGCCGGCGTACCTATTGCTGTAGGAGCAGCTTTCGCAAATAAATACAGAAATAACGGACTTGTTACTATGTCATTCTTCGGAGATGGATCCACCAATATTGGTGCATTCCACGAAGCAGCCAACATGGCCTGCGCCCTGCACCTTCCAATAGTCTTCATGTGCGAAAACAATGAGTACGCAGAATACACAGCGCGTGAGAGAGTAATGGCAATTACTGATGTTGCTGATAGAGCTGCAGCTTATGGAATGCCTGGAGTCATAGTCGATGGAATGGACGTAGTTGCTGTATACGAAGCTGCACGAGTCGCTGTTGCCAGAGCTCGCAACGGAGAAGGTCCGTCAATGATCGAATGTAAAACCTACAGATACTATGACCACGCAGGAGTCAGCGGATTGGGAAGAACATACCGATCGGATGAGGAAGTCCAAGAATGGATGGAACGAGACCCAATCAAACTCTTTGAAGCCCAGCTTGCAAAAGCAAAAGTAATGAGCGAAGAAGAAGCCAAAGAAATCCATGCTGGTATACAGGCAGAGATTGATGAAGCAATAGAATTCGCTGAAAACAGTCCTCTTCCTGATCCGGAAGTAGACATGCTAACAGACGTGTACACGGAGGTATCATAAAATGGCAGTGACAGAGACAGAACAACGCATCATTAGATACAACGATGCCTTCAACGAAACCCTCGCAGAACTTCTACGCGAAGACCCAGATATATTCATAGCCGGCGAAGATGTTGGACGATACGGGGGTGTCTTTCAATCATTCGCAAACCTAAATGCAGAATTCGGGGACGAACGAGTTGTAGATACACCTATTGCAGAACAAGCAATCATAGGTCTGGGAATAGGAGCTGCAGCCGTAGGACTCCGACCCATCGTCGATCTCATGTTTATGGACTTTGTCATGGTATCAATGGACCAGATAGCAAACCAAGCTGCAAAAATGAAATACA
>CEUL01148953.1_pt1 | contig 11062 bp, 6 predicted proteins | sample 427021 | NCBI WGS metagenome assembly CEUL01 (sample SAMEA2622800, study PRJEB7988) | marine metagenome | isolation source: saline water (ENVO:00002010), including | reverse complement strand
ATCTGTGCTTACATTGATGACAACATATCACGGGATGAGCATTTGATATGTGCAAATGAGGGAACTGCTTTTGCTACAGCTCTTGGACATCATATGGCCACAGGTTCGGTACCTCTTGTATATATGCAAAACTCTGGTTTAGGCAATATTGTTAACCCCCTGACTTCGCTTGCTGATAAGGAAGTGTATGCCATCCCTATGGTTTTAATGGTTGGTTGGAGAGGTGAGCCAGGTGTTAAAGATGAACCACAACATGTAAAAATGGGCAGAATTACGCCGGCTCTTCTTGGTTCAATGGAAGTTCCAACTTTTGTCATTGATAAAAACTCTGATTTCCAACAAGAGGTTTCTAGCGCTGTATCTGAAGCAAAAGAGACTTCTAGGCCAGTATGTCTACTTGTTAAAAAGGGAGCCTTTGAGCCATACAAATCTACCACACCTAAAATTAAAAATGGTGAAATTTCTCGAGAGGAAGCTTTAGAAGCTATTCTTGAGGGCGTTGAGCATAACGATATATTAGTTTCTACGACTGGGAAAACTTCCCGTGAGGTTTATGAGCTCAGAGGAAGGCTGAATGAAGAGGTGAGGGACTTTTTAACTGTTGGTGGCATGGGACACACCGCCTCCATCGCACTGGGCGTTGCTTTAGGTGCTGGGGAGAAAAGGGTCGTGTGCTTGGACGGGGATGGTTCCATACTAATGCACATGGGGGCATTAACCAATATTGGAGACCAGTCTCCAAAAAACTATATCCATGTTGTGTTAAATAACTCAGCTCATGACTCTGTCGGTGGACAGTCAACCGTTGCCGGTCAAGTTGACTTGGAAAAGGTATTCTTGGCATGTGGTTACAAAAAGTACTTTTGTGCCTCAACCATTGAAGAAATCAAAAATACTTTTAATCGAATTAAATCAATTCAAGGGCCAATTGTTTTAGAAGTGAAAATTAAGACGGGTGCAAGAGCTGACCTTGGCAGACCTAGGTCCACACCCACTGAGAACAAGGCTGCTTTCATGGAGAAGATAGGTGAAAGTTAACAAGAATTATAATCCCGTGGAAATTATTCAAACTGAAAACTTCTTAGAGGAAATAAAGAAAAACCTAGTGCCATCCACCTTAATTGTTACAAGCCCAGGTTTTGTAAAAAGAGGTGTCATCGCTAAAATTCAGGATATTTGTCCAGATATAAAAATTTTCTCCGATGTCAAACCTAACCCGGAACTAAGTGAAATTGACCAAGCTGTGGTTGGATTAAGGAAGGCAAAAGTATCTAATATTATTGCCCTTGGAGGGGGAAGTGTTATTGACACAGCTAAAGGGTTTGCACTTGCCTTAAAGACTGACCACGAAAATCCACTGAGAAGAAATCTGATCGAACTTGATAAGCAAAAATGGCAGGACAGACTTCCATTGATTACAATACCTACGACCTCTGGCACGGGGAGTGAAGTGACTCCTTTTGCAACTATTTGGGATTCGGAATGTAATAAGAAGTTTTCATTGAATACTAAGCTTTTGTATCCTGATGTCGCAATTCTTGATCCATCTTTGACACAAACGTTAACAAAAAAAATAACTTTTTATACCGGTTTGGATGCGATATCTCATGCCTTGGAATCATTGTGGAATATCAATAAAAATTCTGAATCAGAGAAGTGTGCTTTATATGCACTAGAGCTCATCAATAAAAATTTTGAGCCTCTATTGAATGACCTTACAAACTTTAGATATCGCCAGAGTATGCAATTAGCTTCTACCTTTTCTGGTTATGCGATATCACACACAAGAACTGCAATAGCTCATTCCATTTCATACCCGATGACATTGGCTTATGGTATGCCGCACGGTTTGGCGTGCAGCTTCACTCTTCCAAAAATTTTAAGGAAGTACCTAAAAATTGTAAAATCTAGTGAAGAGGTTGAAATTCTAACTCGTACATTAGCATTCTTAGAAACAGTTGATTTTGAAAAGGAAATCGAACTTTACACCCATGGAGATGATTATAAACGTCTTAAAACCCAAATGCTCACAGCTAATCGCGTTGGTAATTTTATATTTCCTGTCAAGTTGGTTGAGGAATACCTATAGCTGTTCTAGTTCGTAAAGTTTTAGTGCGTCAAAAATGAATTGGTCATTATGTTTACCACTTAAGACCTTTCCCTCATATGACGTGCAGAAGCCATGGCGACAAACATCTTCTCTAGGGCTATATTTTAGTATCTCTTTATCTTTAGTTATAAAAGCGAATACTGAGTGAAAAATGCCCTGTAAGTTTTTAATATCATCATATTTTGCATAGTCATTAGAAGGCCATTTTATTGCCAAAAAAGTGCCGTTCGTTTCAGCAAGTACCGGTAAGGCTAACCTAGGTGTTAGTTGAGAGTTCATGCCTATACAGTCTGCTGTAAGGTAGCCTCCATGATCGCCTGCTAGTACAATGATAGCTTTTGGATTGTGTCGTTTTATAGATTTGATGTCTTCTTTGATTGATATAATCGCCTTCTCTCTTCTATTAGAATATATATCAATTTCATTTTTTCGACATTTACCTGAGTTTTGACTATGTCCGGGGTAAGGGTTGTGACTATATAGGAAGCCACGATTGTCTTCTATAAGCTTCCTTCGAACTCTGATCCAGTTATTTCTTTCATAATCATCTTTGATTTCTAAGTCAAACTTGAATTCTCCTATAAGCACGCCCTTGAGGAGGCTGTTGAACTTACGCTTTCTTACTTTGACTATCTTGGAACCGGCTTTTGATGTTTTACCTTTAAAGAAGTAGTTTGCCGCCATATATGTTCTATCCATCTGTACTGATTCAAAAAGTTTATCCACTAAATTAAAGCCAACCATATGTTTTTTTTGATGAGTCGGTTTCAATATACTTTGGCTTGAAAGCTCCAAGACTCCAGACATAGATGGAACTGAAGAACCTTTGTAAGATAAGATATCTCCATAAACTTTAAAACCCTCGTCTTCAAGAAATTTTAAATCATAGTCTAGTCCATAATGATCCATAACATTTCTTCCGGTAAGTGCGTCATAAATCAATAAATACACCGGTGGGATGTTTTTCACTTTGGAAAGATTTGGTTGAATGACTTTGTACATCTCGGATGTTTTTTTGTTATGTGTTATCTTATTAACGATTTTTTGTTCAGATTCAAATCGGGCAAAGTGAACGCTCATAAAGTCAATACAGGAAATAAAAAAAACAAGCAGAGAAACGTAGGAAAATGTTTTTAAAAGTTTATTATTAACTTTAAAAATAATGAAATTAGCAAGAAGGAGGAAGAAAATAGAGTAAGGTAGACTAAATTCTGCTGCGATCGATAGGACGTTATTAATTATAGGTAAGGAGAAAAAGATTAGAAATGTGGCAACAAGACCGTTAATGGCATAGGTCAAATTTAATTTCTTCAGTAAATAAAAAATAGCAAAAAAAGCACTAAAGCTAGGGATTATTAAACTTGAAAAAAAATGTTGAATGAGTCCATCTTTAATAAAATCATAGTTGTTTTTTCCATAAATAAATAACGGTGTATATGTTCCTATGAGTAGAAAAATCGAATGTCTTAATTGAAAATTAATATTTATAGTTCTCGGTTTCAATTTGAATGAGTAAATTATAAGGGCTGCAGTTGCAGGAATAGTAAAGTAAAATACGCAGTTGAATGCTTTGTTTCTGTATTCTTGAAGTAAAATGAACTTTAGTATCAAGAATATCAATAATGAGAGACCTGCCCCGAAGAGGCATGAAGGGTCTATAGGTCTTGGTCTTTTGAGTTTGTGGACGCTGAGCCTTAGCCACTCCTTCGATCTAGCTGCTTCGTTAATTAGAGTTAATAAATTGGTACAGCTCCAGTAGAGGACTAGTGCTGATGGTTCATTATATAGAAAAACAAAGAATAATAAGCTCACTACACTTAGAGCCGCCCTTTCACTTTTGTTATCTTTCGCAAAGAAATGATTATTAAAGAGACTCAGAACCAGCATTAGTACTGGCAATAAATTTAACCTGATCCCCCCAAAAGCAATCAATTGATCCTCAGCGTGTAAGTCCGAAATAGTCAAAAAGGGAGTGCCTTCAAGGAGGCTATAATCTGATAAAAAGTGGTAAGCAGCTAAAAAAAATGGGATCTGTATTAGCAATTTAGTAATAGAATAAAAATTAGACCAAGGGTTTATGCCATGGATTTTATAAAGTGTTTTGATATAAAAAAATCTCGTCTGGCCGTCGTATACAGAGTTGATTTCATCGATGAGTGTTTTTATCTTGTTTTTTCTCACATCCTCTTTTTTTAAGAAGTTGTTTATGAGTTTATTTAAGGGGAGCGAGCTTAAGAACACAAAAGCACTCAATAATATTATGGCCAGGCCTGCCGAATTAAAGCTGATGGTGTAGCCTAAGTTAAAAAATAGCTCAATTAAAAATAAAAAAGGTGTAAGTATCGTATCAAGAATTTGTGAATTCATTTTCTAGTATGCTCTGAATTTGTTTGTAAGCAACTGGTGCAGCTGATTTAAAATTGTAAATCGATCTATGTTTTTCCTCAGCAAGAGTGCTTTTATCCCAAAGTTGTAAAGTTGAATCGATTTTAATGTTAATGTTTTGCAAGTCACTTCTTTTAAAGGTCGTTAAGTGATTCCTGATCAGCTCTCTTTCCCAGGACGTATGGGGCAACTCTGTATCTTCGAATCCATACAATTTTTGAGGGGTATCAAAAAGTAAAACAGGTTTCTCCTGAGTAAAAATATAGTCCCACACGATTCCAGATAAATCGCTTATTAGTAAATCGGAATCATTTATCGACTTTTCAGGTCCATCGTTTAAGTCGACTGAGAAGTTTGGGTGTTTGGAGCATTTTAATATCAATTTATTTGTCAGGGCCTTGTAGCTGATTAGGCTTTGTGGGTGTGGTCGGAATATTATGTTGTAGGTTTCGGCTCCTAGTAGCTTCTGAATAAGCTCTAGTCCAAAACTATTAAGTAAAGAGTACTCTTTCCAAGTCGGCGCAATTAATATCGTTTTAAGGTTGGAATTTATGTTATTGTTATTCTTTTGTGGATAAGCCTTTATTTCATCATAATAAAGCAGACCTGTCTTATATAGCCTCTTAGGTTGTGTTCCTCTTATAATCTCTAAATTTCTAATGCTCCTTATCTGGTGAGGACCAGAGCAAAATACGGAATCAAAGTAATCAAAAGCAAACTTTCTGTAGGTGTGAAGATCTATTGGTGCATGGACAACATGGATGTAGTGACTTACCCGTTTTGTCTTTTTAAACGTGAAGACGTTAAGCTGAGGTGTTGTTGTGATTAGAATTTTAGTTGTTAGGTAGTTCAAATATGAGCATGCAAGGACTTGATTACCGATGTATTTTACATGGAGGCGAGGATGCTTCATGTCAAATGCTGGGTCATCCTTACTTGAAGTTAGGTATAAAATATCCTTGTCGTTTCTTATAAATTCTTTAAGTAGGGGGGAGAAAGTGTTCCAGTACCTTTTACCCTCTGAATATATTACGACCTCGTTTTCAGAGTTAGTTTCCCGTTTAAAAATTGCTAGGAGTTTAGCATAACCTATAACTAAAATGCTTCTGGAATAAAATACTAGAGACGTTATGGCTGTTATGGTTAGATATAAAATAGCACTGCCCGAGGCTGGGTCAAGGTAGGCATGCCCAATGTTTGGAATCAAAAGTAGAAAAAATAAGGTTGATAATGAACTCATTGTATATTCATATGAAATTAACTACCTTATGGAAAATAAAATATACATCAAAAGATTCTTATTATTTACTTGAAAGCTTTTCAAGCTCAGTATAGAGACGTTAGCTCCTATGCTTGATGGTGTATGTTGTTATCCTAATGTAGTTAAGGTCTGATTTCAATCCCTAATGGCTTTACTCAGGTTGGGTGAAATTTGTTTTTGTGTGGAGTGTTGTTGTGGGTTACTAGGAAGGGGGATTATTTTTGAATGGTTTGGGTGTGTGAGGTTTAGGGTTTAACCCCTTCAATTTTGATAGCTTTACAGGTACTTTTGTGAATCGTTTCTAGACCCACCTGGTGAATTAAGTCTAAAAAGATCCCTCTTCTCATCATTGATGTGCCATAGGTTACGACTACTCAATGTGACCATATTCTTGTTTTTCAATGGACTTTCCTATCATGAGAAAAGTTTGATAATAAACATGTTAAGTTCAGCGTTTAAGACTGAAATAACTCTTGTTGATTGATAGCTAACATGTGAATATATTCCCTAAAACTAAATGTGGAAACACCTAACTGCGTCAGTGACATGGTATTTATTGATAAAAAATTCAGACTACCTCGATTATGGTCTAATCAGGAGCTTAGAAAATTTGCCCATCTATTTCCAGGAGATGTTGTTAATGTAAGTGGTTGGAACGATGGGGACAAAGAAGGCTCAAAATATGAGGAGTACTTCAAGAATGCTTCTAGTTATAGTTTAACTAACTTTAAAGAAGACTCTAGAGGCTTTCAAGGTTTTGAGGGGGAAATATTCTTAGATTTATCTAAACCCATTAGTAGTAGATTGGTTGAAAAGTTTGACGTTGTTTTTAATCACACCGTGCTTGAGCACATTTTTGAGGTTGACCAAGCTTTTGAAAATTTATGTGAAATGTCTAGAGACGTTGTTATTCTGGTTACGCCGTTTCTGCAGGAAGAGCATGCATCTTATGGAGACTATTGGCGCTTTACCCCTGCCTGTTTGAAAAGGATGTTTTCTAGGCATGGATTTGAAGTTATCTATCAAACTTTCAATTCTCACAAAATGGCTTCTTGCTATGTATTTACCATAGCTACAAGAGCTTCGTCGAAGTGGGTAGGGAAGATTCCTCGGCTCTTATATGAGAGAGACCCTGTGAGGAGTTTTGACTCTTTTTGTCATAAGTGTGGATGTCACGCTATCCCTAATTTGGGGTATGAAAGTAAAGTCTTTCTTATTCAAAAGCTAAAGGCATTTAAATCTTTCTTGCGTAAGGTAAAGAGGAAGGTACATTCGTGGATAGGTTGAGGGAAGTTCGCTACAGATGTGATAGTCGTAGTGTCTATGGGCTCTTTTCCGCACTTTTTTTGTTGGTTCGAGATTCCATTTACTATAAAGATTTGATAAAGCAATTGATACTCAGGGACTTAGTGAATAAGTATAAAAAGTCCCTATTAGGTGTCGTTTGGCACTTTATAACACCGTTAATCGCTATCGCTTCCTGGATGTTATTGAATCACAGTGGTGTTCTTAATCCTGGGGAAGTTGGAGTTCCCTACCCAGTGTATGTATTAATGGGAACGACACTCTGGTCTACTTTTGTGCTGTTTTTTGAAGGTGCCTCAGGTACCTTACAGGCAGGGAAGAGTTTTATAAACCAAGTCTGTTACCCGCATCATATCTTGCTAACCAAACAAATTCTTGAAGCCTTTATTAGTTCACTCATTCCCTTAGCTCTTACTTATAGTGTGGCGATCTACTCCGGTGTTTCAATTAACTTATGGTATTTAATATTGCCATTGTCTTTCATTCCTCTCGCTTTGTTAGCTTCCTCTGTTGGGGTGATTGTTTCACTATTTGGTGCCGGCTTTGAAGATGTTACAAAGGCTTTCCGAATGGGGATTGGATTTGTTTTTTACCTCGTTCCTATCGTTTACTCTAAAAACTCAATTGAAAGCCAAGCTCTCTCTAAGGTTATTGAGTATAATCCTTTGAGTTATTTGATTACTGTACCAAGGGATCTCGTTTTGGGGGTCTATTCTGGTGGGCAGGAGGTGGCGTATTTATTGTCTGTCTTCATAGCTTTAGCCCTCTTTGTATTTTCTTTTCGTTTCTTCTTTTTGGCGGAGATGACTGTAGTAGAGAAATTACAATGAAAAAAGAGTTAATTAGGTTTGACCATGTCAGCAAGAAGTTTTGCCGGAACTTAAAGTCCAGTATGATTTATACTTTTGTTGATGCTGTTTCCTCTTTTTTTAATATTTACGGTTTTGCTGGGCGACTTAGGAAAAATGAATTTTACGCTATAAAAGATGTTAGTTTTAGCCTGGTAGAGGGCGAGCGTCTGGGAATTCTTGGTGCTAACGGGTCTGGGAAGTCCACTCTGCTTAGACTTATCACTGGAATATATTTGCCTTCCTCTGGTGAAATCTCGGTGAAAGGTCGTGTGGGAGCCCTTATCGCTGTTGGCGCTGGCTTTCATCAACATATGACCGGAAGAGAAAATATTTTTTTGAATGGTGTTATCCTAGGAATGTCTCGCTCTGAGGTTCAGGAGAGATTTCAAGAAATTGTCGACTTCTCGGAGTTGGAAGAGTTTCTAGATGCCCCCGTCTCAACTTACTCTTCTGGTATGCGAGTAAAGTTGGGCTTCTCAATCGCTGTTCACTCAAGGTGTGAAATCCTTCTCGTGGATGAAGTCCTCTCTGTTGGAGACTTAGCTTTTCGTGAAAAGTGCTTAAAAAAGATGACTAACCTACAAAGGACAGCAAAGTCTTTGGTCTTTATTAGTCATAATATTGAACAGGTTCAGTCCTTGTGTTCAAGGGTGATGGTTATGGATGAGGGGCAGGTCGTTTATTCAGGTGATACTGAGGAGGCCATTTCTTTTTATCAAAACTTGATGTATCACAAGGCTAAGAAACAAGGGGCTAAAGAGGCTTTATTAAATGAAGCTTACGAGATTTTAGAGTTAGACTCTGTGAAAATCTTTAATGCCAACAAAGAAGAAGTATCAGAGTTAAAGGTTGGAGAGACTATTACTTGTCAATTTACAGTCACTCTAAGGGAGAAGATTGACAACCTTTTGATTTCTGTTGCTCTTAGGGATGCCAAGGGTAACAATGTAATTTGGCAGCAAAATACATCTGAAGGGATGGTAATTAAAGAATTAGAACCTGGAAGGTTCATTTTTAATGTCTCGTTTAAAGAGCCAAAACTAGCACCAAACAATTATAACCTTGTACTTGGTTTTGCAAATTCGAAGAATCTGGAGAGGTATGGAAAATACGTGAGCTTTCCAGGTACAGGATTTGTTGTGAGAGGGCAATCTGTTTCACGAGGTATCGTAAATTGTGAAAGCTCCTGGACATTTTCTAGAGGGTAACTATGAATGAATCTGGCAAAGATAACAATATTATCGACTTTCATGTTCACACAAACTTGTCCTATGACAGTTACTGTGAGGAAAAAGAGCTGCTTGCAAGTCTTAATGGAAATGAGAAGCACTTAGTCTTAGCAAATCATGATGTTAAGTCTAATACCCCTCATGACCGAGTTCTTGATGCTTATGAAAAGACCTTATCTTGTGGCACTCACATAATCGCTTTATTTTGTCCCTATATAGAGGAGTCTGATTTTTTTGAATTTACTTCAAAAGTAAGGATGCTGGGGGGAGTAACCGTTTTGGTGCACCCCTTTAGAAGTTGGTCGGGAGGTCTTCGTCGGTCTTTGGCGTTGTCAGACAAGCTTATGTATAAAAGAGCCGTTGCGGTAGATGGTATCGAAGTATTTAATGCAAAGTCATCAGACGAAGAGAACCAAAAGGCACTTGAAATATGTGCTCAAATAGGAAAAATTCCTACAGCTGGTAGCGATGCTCACACATCATCTGAATTATTTAGAAGTTACATGATTAGTCCTGTGTCTATTCAGGGTCGAGAATCTTTCAATCTGTTGGAAGAACTTAAAGGTGAAATTTCTTTTTTCCATAAAGGTTCAATTCACAAACTTAAAGAGTTGGTTCCATCTTTCGGTGCAGGTAAGAAGATTTCACTTGGTTTTCAACCCACTCGTAAGGTTGAGGAGATGTCGGAATATCATATTAGTAAGGCTGGGGAGATTGTTGAAGGACTTGCTAGGTCGGAACAAGCATTTCTAAAGTTGGACTGGAATGAATACCCTGAAGATGTGCCTGTTGGAGTTAAGGAGGAAGTTTCTCAACTGATGCTTTCCCGAAATTGGAATTTATACCCAGCTCCTAGTTTAGAGTTGAGGAAAAAGATTGCTTCAAATAATAGCGTTTCTAATGATCAGGTCATTTTGACAAACGGTTCTGATGACGCCCTTTCACTCGTCGTAAAAAGCTTTATTGGTAGTGAAGACTCTGTACTTATAACTGATCCTGGTTATGATAACTTTAGAGTCTTTGTAGAAAGCTGCGGTGCTTCTGTAACAAGGATTAGAGTTAGTGCCTGCAACTTTTTCCAAGCGATTTATGAAGCTCTAGCTAAGGACGATCCTTTTAAGTCGTGTTATCTCAACCTGCCTCATAATCCTTTGGGTATAGACTTGACAACGAATGAAGTTGAAAAACTTTTGAGGTCTTTTCCAGAGACTCTGTTCATCTTAGATGAGGCATATGTGGAGTTCTCTAACAACTCCAAGGTTCGTCTAGTAGATCAGTATGCAAATATCGTTATAACCCGATCATTTAGTAAGGCCTATGGTATGGCCTATTTCCGTCTCGGTTATATTCTTAGCAGTGTTGAAAACTGCAATAACCTTCTGAAACTGCACAATCCTAAGACTGTGAATGGTGTTGCTACTATCGTGGCTGAGAGGTTGTTACAAGACGAAGAATATATAAAAAAGAGAGTTGATTCCATTTTTGAGACAAAAAAAATACTTACGAGTGAGTTAGAATCTTTGGGATTTAAGGTTGAGGGCGGAGCCAATGCAAACTTCGTGATTGTAAAGCATCATCTCTCTAAAGAATTGCTTTATTTCCTCAATGAAAACAATATTTTCTTGAGAGATATTAGCCGGTTCTCTGGATATGAAAATTCCCTCCGTATCTCTATTCCAAGCCGAGAGGGGGCAGAGGGATTAATTCAAAATATTAAGGCTTTTTTGATTAAATGGAAGAAGAAAACAAAACCTCAGTTAATATCCTCCGCAGTTTCAAGAAATATTATGGAAAAATTGGAGCTGAGAAAAGAGGAGAAGGGCTTGTGGAGGGAGAGAGGCTCCAGAGTAAATACCTCTCTGGACCTTTTTGAATTTATTCATGTTGATGGTGAAGTTTTGAGTATATGTAGCTCTATCAC
>CEUL01070988.1_pt1 | contig 11075 bp, 9 predicted proteins | sample 427021 | NCBI WGS metagenome assembly CEUL01 (sample SAMEA2622800, study PRJEB7988) | marine metagenome | isolation source: saline water (ENVO:00002010), including | reverse complement strand
TGATGTCATTTTCATCTCACAAGCTGTATGGACCAAAAGGAATTGGTGCATTGTTTGTGCGAAGTTTGAAGCCTAGAGTGAAACTTGATTCTATCGTATATGGCGGAGGACAAGAAAGAAACATTCGTTCAGGTACTCTAAATGTTCCAGGGATAGTTGGTTTTGCAAAGGCAGTTGAAATTGCACAAAAAGAGATGGATGATGAAAATGAGAGATACAAAAAATGGACAGACATGTTGTTAGGAGAGTTAGAAAAGGATGGTGGAAAACTGAATGGTCATCGTGAAAAACGCCTACCACACAACCTGAACGTTAGATTTGATGGAATTGAAAGTAAGGCGATAATTAATTCAGTATCAAAAAAGATTGCAATTTCAGCTGGTTCTGCATGTACAACACAGGTGGTAGAACCATCACATGTTCTTTTAGCGCTAGGACTAGACGAAGAGCAGTCACATCAGTCAATTAGAATTGGATTGGGTCGTTTTAACACAGAAGAAGAAGTGAAAGTTGCTATTGAAGAAATTCATGATGCAATTGTTTCATTAGAGAAGATTCGAGTTTGATAAATTACTTTATTTGATAATGTTTTTTTAAAATCTGAATTTTATTTTTAATATCATCAAAATTCAAATAATCTACTTTCATGTTACATAATCCTATTTTCCACCGACTTCCTCTTGATTCCCATCTAAACCATTTGATGGATCTTTTGTTATTACGTGTGGTGTCTTCTACAACTACAATTGCTTGCCACCAACGTTCTGATTTGTAAATATCAAATCCTCCCAATCTTTTTGCATGAAGATTAGAATTATCAGTTGTTGGAAAATAATCACCAGGCATTGGCTCACTGTCTTCAGATGTTATATTTTGTTCAAAATCCATGATGATAAATACCCTAAAATCATTTAAGTTTTTACAAATCTTCGAGATTAATATTGTATAATTCCTTCACACGTTCTGGCCAAATATTTTTTGATTCTTCAATTTTCATTGGTAATTGGAATGATCCATTTTTGTCATAGGTTTCATACAATGCCTCAATTCCACCATCTGCATAACTCATCATTTCAGATACAATTTCAGTTTGTTCTCGTCCATCATCTAAAATCATATAACAAATACCAATTACATCTCTAATTTTTTCATTATTAATTTGATTAATTCTTATAATATCTCCTGTTTTAGTTTTATCAGATTTTTTATTATGAAGAATTCCATAAACTAAACCTAAAGCCCAGAAATGATACATGGAAGGAAACATTTCTTTCTTTTTAACTATTAAATTATAGATAGAATCATCTGTTCCGCTATACGCACTTTTAATTTGATAACTGTTCGATACATCAAAAATATCTTTTATTTGTTCACTCATTAATTTACCCTCTCATATTTGACAAGTCTTGATAAATCAGGTTTCTGATCAACTGGAATAATTTCATAATGATGTTTTATGTTATCTTCTACCAACATTAAATCATCATTTGTAATTTCTGTTGGAGTGTACAGAATAATTACTTGTGCTTTACTCATTTTATTGTAATATTTTAAAATATTTTCCCTGTGAATATCATCCAATCTACCTAATGGCGTATCAATAACTACAGGTGCAGATTTACTAGCAAAAGCATTCAATCCTGCGATAAATGCAGTTGCAACAATTTGTTGAGCACCTGCACTTGGACCATACTTATGAGAAGGAAGTAATTTTCCATCATAATATTTAACAAGAATTTCCCATTGGTCGGTAATTTCAAGTCCTTGATACAATTTTGGATTATTAATTAATCTTAAAAATACTTCCGAGATATGTTGTATTAGTTTTGGTTTTCGCTGCTCATAAAAATTATTGATTGAAGCAGTAAATCCATCTTTAATATCTTCAGTAAATTTTTTCAAATTTTCTGCCCTATCTATCTCTGCTTCAGGTAATTCTTTTTCCAATGTTTTAGTCATTTTAGATAATTCATCCTTCATTTCGTTCAATTTTATGGTGTCAGCATTAATTTCAGATATAATTTCCCTAATTTCATTTTCAATTTTTTCTTCTTTCTCTCTAAGTCTTACAATTTCTTCTTGCCCAGAAAAATTACCTAATTCTTCATTAATTCTAAGTATAGCAGTATTGTTTAGATCAATTTCATTTTGAATTCTTGTTCTTTCAGTCATTGCATGATTGAGATTAGTAAATAAGACAGGAGGGTTTGTTCTGCCAAACATATCCTCCACAAATCTCTTTACTTGTGCCTGAGGAGTACTTTCTAGTTGAAGAATTTTATCTTTTAAAATAGATAGTATATTCTCATCAATGTGAGTTCCACACACACAATCTTCATAGTGTTTTTTAATCATGTATGAAGCTGTTTTTGAATTCCATTGATCCTTAGATGAGGGAGTTTCTTCTGTTTTATCTATTATTTCCATTAAACCATTTAACAACATTACAGACGAATCTCCTCGAAGATTTCTTAAATTGGTATTATTTTCTTCTAGAGATATTATCAAATCTTTATTTTTATCTTCGATGCCAGATCTTTCTATAATTTTTGCTTCACTAGCTTGACTTTTTAGTAGTTTTGTAGTAAGATCTTTTTTTCTCTTTTCTTTATCCTTTTGCTCATTAATTTTTATACTTAATTCTTTTCCGAAGTTTTTAATTTCTTCATCTAATTTTGAAAATTCCTCTCTAAGTTTACTATCTTTAGTTGCTTTGTTTGCTTTTCTTCTATGATCTTCAGTAAAAATTTTTTGTAAGTCTTTAACATCTTGATGTGCATTTTGTAAAGCTTTAACTCCTAATACTTGTACTATAGATTCAAGAACTGTTTGATCCGGTTTATCAGTATATTTTTTAATATCTTCTCCATCAAAAAAGAAAAATTGACTAACTCTCTTTGGTAATAGATATTTATCAATCCATTCTTGTTTTGTTCTATTAGTATTACCAGCATCTGTAACTGGTTCTCCTTTTTTCTGATCAAAAATTTGTAAAATCTCATCACCATCGGGGGCAATTCTTTCTCCAGTATTTGTTTGATAAAATTTTTGAGAGCGTTGTAATCTGTACTCATGCCCATTAAGATCTAGAGTTAATTCAACATACATTTCACCATCACCATCTGCTGCAGCTTGACGATTAATCCATTCAATAGATTCAGTTTGTCTTTGATGAGATAACAATCCATCATCACCATATAATGCCCATTTTAGTGCATAGAACAATGTAGTTTTTCCATTGTTATTTCTGGCTCTAATCAAAACAACATTTTTATCATTATTAACATCTACAGGGATGTCAATAGAAGGATATCTTCCCCAATTTTTAATTTCTATATTTTTAATTATCATTCCAATTCTCGAAATATCTCATGATTGTATCGCGTAGAACTCCATCTGCTTGTTTATAGCTGGTTCTAGTAGCTAGATGCTCTCTATCTAATTCTTGATCATAAATATCAGTTAGCAACCCGTCAGGCAGTTTTTTTTCTTTTTCTATATTTTTAATAATATTAAAAATCTCATTTTCAGATATACTCAAGATCTAATGTAAAATTCGCTGGCTTTTAAGAATATCTTAAAATGTGAAGTTAATTCCTGATGAAGAAAATTTATCATTGATTTTATTTTTAGATTCCGAAGAATTCAATGAACACTCAGATAATGCTTCTACCCGTTTAAGTTCATTTTTGATAATTTTCATTGCTAAATCCTCCATATCATCTACTTGCTCTGGAGTTGGAATTACAATTATGTCATATAATTCAGCAATTTTTCCTTGAATTGCGCCTCTCAAAATTCTACCACGTCTTTGAATATATTGCCTTTCACTTGATGCGCTAGAAACTAAAATTGCACCTTGGAATTCTGGAACATCTATACCTTCATCGAGACAATACATTGAAAAGATCGGAGTTTTATGTCCCACTGATTGCTCTAAAATTATTTTTCTATCTTTAGTAGATGTGCTACCATCAAAAATGAAAGAATTATTATTCATTTTTTCCATATCAGAATTATTTATGTAATCAATTAATTTATGATGTTCTTGTCTATATTTTTCAAGTTGTTTTCTATCATCAAGGAATACTATGTACGGCAAAATTGGTCTTGATTTGATAAGATCTTTATATGCATTAATCTTATCACTTGCATTTTTAATAATATCTGCCCGAACTGTATTTGCTGCACTCAAATCTTGTTTTAATTTTTTGTTTGTAGGATCCTTTTTTAATTTCCCTGAAATAATTCCTATGTCAAGAGTTTGCTGATAGTAATCATTAAATTCATTTTGTTGTAAGGATGCAATAAAAATATGGTATACATATTTGCACAATCTTCCATCTCTTATTCCATCACAAACTGTATAATTTGCATCAGGCAATTCCCCACCAAAATAATTTTCGATTGCTTGTGTTCCTTCTTCATCCCATTGCCTAACAAATGTGGCACTCAACCCTAATCGATATTTTGATTGTATTTGTAAAATTTTTTGGTACTTTTCTGCACCTAAGTGATGGACCTCATCACCAATGAACATGATTTTATTTGGATTCACATATTTGAAAAATTCTAAAAATCCACCATTTTCAGAATCATCAGATGCAGTTGCATCATTTACTAAAATGTAGGTTTTATTTTTGAATTCTGTTGTTAATGTGTCATTATAAAAACTAGGTAAAACCATTCCTAATTTATTTCGCCAATCATGCTTGCTATCACAAACTATTGGTACAGCAGTTGGATCAAAATATTTAATTTCTTTTTCCCATTGTGTGACAAGTTCTAATCCATGTACAACTATCAATACTAAAACATCATTTGGTGTTTGAGTAGATGCAGCCAATGAAGCTAATGTTTTTCCTCCTGCTGTAGCAATAGTAAAAATTCCTTGTTTGTTATTATTCATCCATGCGTTTACAGCCTTAATTTGATTATCCCATAACGTTTTATCATCAGGAAGAATTGCCCATTTTGGAACATTATATTTTTCTAGATGAATTTCATCTTTTTCTGGTGCATTAACAATTATTTGCTTTTTTGCTAGTTCTGGTAGTTTGTAAGTATCAACATCATTCCAAAGTTCTTCAAATCTGTCAATGTCATTTGCAACATGTTCAGCAGTTTTGGAATCCTTTGGCCACGATACATCAACAGCTATTGAAAATGTACCTTTTTCCCAACTTTCACGATTTGCATTAACAGGGCCACGAAATGAAACTACATCGCCATCTCTATCTTGAAAAATTCCTATTTTTTCATTTGACATATTTTCTTTAATAATTTTTTCTTTATCTAAGACATGACCATTTTCGTCTCGTGGAATGTGAACTCGAATTTCCAAATGATCTTCTTTTAATAAACATCTTAATGCGTCAACATGATCCTTTTCAAATTCTGATTCAATTGAGTCTAATTCGTTTAGAATATTTCTTGTGACAACTTCATCTAAATTTGAAGTTGTTGTATTTTGAATTATTAATGCGTCATCTTTATTTAAAATTGGACTAATTATTAATTCCATTTTTCCTTCATTTGCGATTAATTCTTTTATTCCTCGTGCACATAATGCAAAACTATTCGAAGAAAAAAGTCCTCCAATTCTTTGGTATGTTGTGGACTTTTGTAAAGCTGGAATAAAAAATTCAGTAACAATATTATTAATTTGCGAATTATAATTTGCGTGTGGCCAATGTTCTTGTTCTGAAAATACCATAGTGTATTTTAAGAGATATATGATAGCATAAAGGTTTTATCGAATTCCAAATTTTGCTCTATGAAATCCTAGGAATTCTTTAGAGGGGAATGTGTTACATTTTCCTATTTTTTTATTTTTTAAAAAAGCTAACATATTTTTACTAATCTTTTTCTGTTTCGAAATAATTACTTCATATTTATGATTAAATGAAAAAAAACCTGAATCAAACATTTTATGACAATTTGAACAGAAACATATTCCATTTTTTGTTTTTCCAGATGATTTTTTATCTTCAACTGGAATTATGTGAGCAGCCTGAAGTAGTTCAATATCTGAAATTTCACAAATTGCACATTTATTATAAAAATTTGATAAAATATGTTTTCTAAACTTAGATTGCCCACTTCGTTGTTTACTAACACTGGGTTTTAGTGTAATTGATACTTCTTCATCTTTTTCTCTCTCATTCAAAAATTCTGAGATTGGTAGATTTTTCTTTTCAGGATCACCCAAAAAAGCTATTGCATTCTCCAGATTACCGAATGTAGTTTCTAATAATTGCTTTTTTTTAGTTTCAATTTTTTTTATTGGAAAAAAATAGGCATTAGTGATTTTTGGTTCAAATAATGTTGGAATGCAAGCACTATATTCTAATTCTATAGGTTCAATTGCGTCTAAAACTATCAACAAATTTCGGTTTTTTAAAAAAGAACCCTCATGCCAAATTTTTCTTGCTAAATTTTTATCTTCTATTATTTTAATCACTTTGGTTTTTGAAAACATTTTTTTTCCATCAAAAAACATTATTATATCTGAATTTTGAATTTTTTTCCAAATTCTATAATTCTCTTCAGTATTGATTAAACCCCATACTGCTAGATTTTTTTTTCTAATTGTTTTTCCTAAATTATAGTTATCAAATATTTTTTTTGAAACTGGTTTTTTAACACTCTTATCATAAATGTCTAAAAGTACTTTTCTGTGAACTGAGATAAGATAGAGATTTTGGGTTTTTGTCATATCTTTTTATTTTTTTATTATAGAAAAAGGATTACGGTATTGGTAATCTATCACGACCCATAATTTGAGTAATATGTTGTACCCAATATCTAATGAAATCAGCCGGTTCATATGGTATAGTTTGATTATTTACCCTAACAAAGAAATTTGGACCTTGTTTTTTTGGCGGAGCACTATCATCGTACATTATTACAGCCTCATTAGAACGCTTTACGTCAATAATACATACCATTTTTTTTGGAGTTTTCCCAACAAAAGTTATAGTAACTAAGTTACGTACTAATGGTTGATCTTTGAAATAATGTGGAAATTCATCAATCAATCTTAATTCCATTCCATCCTGATCATTAGCATATTTTTCATAACTTAGTTTTTTTGGATTACAATATTTTTTAATGAAATCAAAATCATATTCCAAACCAGTAACTTTTAGTGGTTCATTTTTTTCATCCTGAACTCCTATTACAAGTCTTCCTCCTTCAGCATTTGCAAATCCACTAATTGCTTTATACACATTGAAAGATGGAATCCATTGTTTTTCTTTATCCATATTATATGGTTTGAATGTTCTTTTGTACTCTAATTTCCAACTTTCAGGTAATAATACCATTTCATCAGACAGGTTTTCAGTTTTATGTTCTATTGTCATATTAAGAATTTTTTTTACATGACCTTTTTGTCCGCTTTTTATTTTTACTAATATTCCATTTGGATTATCATATTTTGAAATGATGTAAATAATTTCTCCTTCAATGAATTGATCTTCAAGATCAATTATTTCTACAATCATTCCAATTTTTATGTTAGAAAGTTTTGTACAATCCAAATTCAAATTATTTTCACCAATTGATTTTTTAGATCTTCACAATTATTTTCAAATTCACTAGGAGTTTTTCCTTCTATATCTATATGAAAAATATACAAGTGGATATCATTTTTAATTTCAATTTTGTTGGGTTTATGTTTTCCGGGATATAGTAATCCAAGATTCTTAATTCCAGAACTGTTTGAATAAAATACAAGTTGTCCAATATTTTCAATTGGAATTGATCTTTCAGTTTTGTCTAAAATTAGATTATTATTAGAATCATGATTTTTTTCTTCATAATATTTTGTGTCAAGAATAAATTTCCTATTATTTTTTCTTAACAAAAAATCTGGAGTATGAGAACGATTTTCATCTTTATCCCAATAAACTGATCTATGATGTTCAATGTCTAATTTTTTTGTTTCAAGCATTTTCCAAATAAAATCTTCAAACAAATCATCCATATTCACAATTATCTCAAAATTTGATTTAGAGTCAATCTTTCCTAATTCAAAAGATTGTTCTTTTAAAAGTAATTTACAAATTTCCAAAATTTTTTCATATCTTTGATTCAATTGTGTAATAGTAATTAAATTAAAACTCTCAATTGGATTTCCTATTACTAAATCAGCAAAATCAAATCGTCTATAAAAATCATTTAATTCATTTTTCATATCTTCTGAATATAGGTCATATTTAACACCAAAAATCAATTTGTGTAAGGTTGTTTTGATTAATTGATTTTCTAAAACATTTCTGGTAAATTCTGTAAATCTACAATAGATTTTATCTGGTCGATCAAAATTTTGTATGAGATTTTGTGTAAAGTCAATTTTTCCTCTTATTAGATTTAGATTTTCTTCAGCATCAACATAGTCACTGTGTAGATTTCTTTGAAATAAAATTTTCAATCTTTTTAGAAAAATTACTATAAGAATTTCCCAAAAATCAGTTTTTTCAGTTATTGGAAATTCTTTTGATAATATTTCTGGTAAGCTTAATGCATATTTTAACATGCCAAAAAAACTAGCATTGGGGATTTTAGGTTCAATTTTGATGATATGATTTGGTAAAACTAGTATTCCAGCATAATTTTTGGCAGAAATGATTTGTTTACCATCTTTAATGTATTCAAGTTTAAAATATTTTTTGTAGTTGTTTTTTTCATATATCTCTACTTCATTTTCAGAAAAATTATTTTCAAGATGATATAGTTCACCATGTTCTTGTAATAGAACAGTTTCAATTTGTGGAGATAGTTGTTGATTAGTTTTCATCTTTATTCCAATTTGATAAAATTAATTGAAACTTTGATTCTATGTTTTTAATTTGATTTTTATCTGCAAAATAATATTCTTTTAACAATGGTAAAATTTTATAATTGAAAATTTTCTCTAGTTTTGTTTTATCAATATTATCTTTCATGAAATAACTCTGTCCAATTTGACATTCTTCCCCAAGTGAAGACTGTGCAATAGTATTGTTTATCTCATCCATAAATGACACAACCTTATTCTTTATTTTTTTAGATATACCTTTTTCATCCATCCATTTTGATAAAACTTCAGAGTTTGCTTTGAATTCAAAAAATGCAAATCTTCGTCTTATTGCATAATCCATTAAAGCAATAGATCGATCAGCAGTATTCATAGTACCAATTATGTATAGATTATCTTGTAATTTGAAAGGACGTTCGGATGAATATGTTAATTTTATTTCATCTTCCCTATATTCTAAAAGATAAATTAATTCACCAAAAATTCTTGAGATATTTCCTCTATTGATTTCATCAATAATTAAAACAATTTTTGATTTTTCATGAACAAAAGCTTTGATATTTGATTTTTTTAAAATTCCATCTTTAATTTCATAACCTGACACATTTTTTTTCTTTTCAATTTTTGGACGGATACCTTCCACAAAATCTTCATAATTGTATGATGGATGAAATTGAATAATTTCGATGTTATCTTTATTTCCAGTAAAATATTCTGCAAATTTTCTTGCAAAAAATGTCTTACTAGTTCCTGGTGGACCTGCAAAAATTATTTGTTTTTGTTCATTTAATTCATTTTCAATTTCAGTGATAAACTCCTCTTTCATGTGTGTGTTTTTTGCTAGTTTTTTCAATTCATTGCTAGATGACATTTCATTACCATCCATTTTCTTGCATATTAGGTTAAAATCTGCTTCTGAAAGTGATGTGTTGTTATTAGCTGGATATCCTTGCCCTGCACGCAATAATATAGATACTATTTTGTCTTTTTGCCAACCACTATCAAGTCTTTGTTTGTAAACTTCTGATTCTTTTAAAATATCTAAATCGACATTGCCAAATCGAAGTGGTTTCAAATTTATTTGTGAACGATAATCTACGTTATCCTCATCTGTCCAGATACCTTTTTCTGCTGGATACCAATCACCATCAAATTCAAAACATCCCTTAAAGCTATGTGTACCTTTTACATAAAAAATTGTTTTATCGCCAGGATGAATTTTTTGATTTATCTTTTCAAGTGCAGCTACTGAACCCCAAATTTTTTTTCTTTTTAGTATTTTCCAATGTTCTTCCGATGTAACATAGATCCAATATTCTGATTGTGGATTTCCTTTTCCACTAACCCATTCTTTGTCATTGTCTTTAACTGGATGGATTGTATATGGAATTTTTTTTGGATTTTCTAGATTTCTTCCTTTTACATCATACCAATCTACTTTGTATGTATGACAAAAGTTCTCATTTTCTTGATAATTATAATCACCTACAACTCTACCAATTCCTAAAAATTTTTTAGTGTCATAAGCATAAATGAAGTCGTTTTTCTGAATTCGAGCTACATCATGTAATTGAATTTCCATTTGATCGATTTTACCACGACGTGACTTGGTTGGATTCGGTTTATCAGAAAAGTTCTCTAGTGGAAAAATCTTCTCAAGTTCATTTTTTAATTCTTTATTTGGTGACTCCGGACCTCCTTTTTCATCGTAATACTCTGAAAGATTGATTTTTTGTATACTGATTCCAATAATGCCTTTTTCTAACTGTACTTTCCAGTTGTCACCCAAATAACCTGGTTTAATTACCCATGATTTTGTCTGTTGAATTTTTTCTTCGCAGATGTTAATGATAATGGTTTTTTCTCTTTCTGAATATTCATTAAAATCTATTACTTCATATTCATCTTGATTAATTTCTCTTGCAACGTTCTTCTTCTGAATAGATGTGAAAACTTCAGGTAAACCAGAATAATTGGACAAATCTTTTAGTTTTTCTTTAATTTGTTGTTTTGTTGCTTTACCATTATTTTGGAATAATGTGAGAATTGCAATAAATTGATATTTTTTTCTTGTTCCAAGATCTTTCTCTTCATTTGAAACAGTGATTTTACCTAACTTTATTTTATTTTCAAGATAATCACGTAATTCATTGAATTTCATGAGATCTTACTAGAGAAATAAGCTAATTAACAATTCCTAAAGTTCAAAAATTCCATCTTTACTCACAGTATGAACATTAGAATGCCATTTTTTGTGATATTCATCATGTTG
>CEUL01377240.1_pt1 | contig 11105 bp, 9 predicted proteins | sample 427021 | NCBI WGS metagenome assembly CEUL01 (sample SAMEA2622800, study PRJEB7988) | marine metagenome | isolation source: saline water (ENVO:00002010), including | reverse complement strand
TTACGTTTATCTATATTTTTTATAAAATTGACCTACAATAATTAGGATGTCATTATATGAACAATTTTATTCTGATATTAATAAGGATTTTATGTTTAACATGATTAAAGATATTATTCAAAAAGATACAAAGTTTGATATATCAATCGACTCAACAAACTATGATCACTTTCTTTCAACATTTGATAAAGTATTTAATGATAATCATTTTGAAGAAATAGAACAAGCAAATAAACTACTACTTGATACAAATATAAACTATTTCTTAAAAAACATTCAACAAAGAGGGAATAATATTGAAACAGATTTAGAAACACTTCTCAAAGAAAGGGAACGACAAGATAAGAGTGGAGAAGTAGAAGAAACTTCGACAAGTATTGAAGAAGTTGTTCAAGAAATAAAAGAAGTGAAGGAAGTGAAGGAAGTAATGGATGTGAAGGAAGTGAAGGAAGTGAAGGAAGTAATGGATGTGAAGGAAGAAATGATATCTACAAACTTTAATTCAAGTCAAAGAATTAATATTAACTCTTCACGATATAACTATAAGATTGATTCTAGAAGACATAATATTAAAATAAATCACAGCATCTCAAGAGTTATTCTTCCTATTGAAGATAGTTATTTATTTACAATACCTATTCTTAACCTTTTAATCCCTGAATTGGATTATAATATTCATATTCAACAAGAAAAAGTAATTGAAGGTGGAAACCGAACGTATGGGGTTTATCAAGCGATTCAAGATTGTAAGATAAAAAATACTATCCCTGAAAGAATAACTATTGATATCCGTGATATAACTGGAAAAAGATATATTTCTTCGGATATATTGAAAGTAAATATTTTAGAGATTAAAAAAGGAAGAATTTATTTTACATGTTCATTAATAAATCATAATGATTATGAGACCAAAGATTATATTAAAATAATTAACAATAATTCAAACACATTATTCCATGTTCTTCAAGAACCTTTAAAAATCAAAAAGATTCAAGGTAATATTATTATTTGTGAATACTTAGGATTAATTGATCTAGAAGATGATATATATACTAATATTGATATGAAGATTATGAATATGAGTAATCAGAATATATTCTATCTTAATTAAAGATTGCGATATCTAAATAATTTTTTATTCCGTAATAACAATGCCTCATTTCCTTCCGTTGAATAATTATTCATTTTATAGTTCATATAATCATACAGTTTAATAATTGAAGGTGTTTTCGGAGAATAGAATAACCTTTCGGTAATATTATATTTAATAATATATGCCTCGAGGTTATCTTCATTTATAATCTCTTCTAAGCTTGGAAAGATTGACTTTTCAATCTTAGTTTGAATAATATAATCGGGGACAGTATAAATACTTTGAAAGATTGAAAATTGTAGTCCCAGTTTTTTATTCATTGGATGGTCCTGTTTCTCATAAACCAACATTCTCTGTTGAAATGGTTCATAATCACAAATACGGATACCATTTTCACGTATGTATCTTACATCAACATAATCTCCTATATCTTGAACACGATAATAAATAAAAATATCGTTTTGATCTTTTTTGGCAAGGATCACATAGATATCAGGCTGAATAAAGAATGTAAAGTTTGCTTTAAATTGCTTTTGATCAATATCATTCAATTGGGAGGAATTCATACCGGGGAAATGTGTCTCTTCATTTGATAACTTTTTTGAAAAACGTAAACATTTATCATTTAATTGAATATCATCACGTGTATGTTGAATACAATCCACAGAAGATTCTTTAATGATATTTGTTAATTTTGAACTAACATTATACTTTTTTTCCATGATATCAAACAATACTTGATCCACAGAACGATTATTTGTTGCTTTTTTCATTGATACCATCTTTGTAAGCATTTTATAGATATCTTTGTGGTTATTTACCAAATATTGTTTAATATTATCAACATTTGGAATATCATTTACTTCACCCCATTCAAGGGTTTTTAGAGAATTAAATATTTCTTCAATACTAGATCCATCAGGTAACATAGAAAGATACAAATATTGCTCAACATTCCTTTCATCTTCAGGCAATTCAACGTGTGATTTTAAACGGACAGCACGGCCTAAGACTTGATGAACACGAATATAATTCCAAAAAGGTTCCATGATATGGACTTGTCTTACACATTTTAAACTAATTCCTTCGGCTCCAGAACTAGATATAAGTATTATATGAATATATTCACCTCGATAATTTCCAGGATGATTAAAAGCATCCTTATTTAATTTAATATCATCCTTTGATTCTTTCCCAGTGATAAATGTATATCTCTTTTTAATTGATTGTTTCGAAATCAAGTCATTAATTGGTTCATTATGGGGATCATATCTTTCATATCCATTTGCTAAGAGTATTTTCTCAAAGACTTCTGATCCAGCATCGTGACGGAAATCACTATAATAAAGGACTTTACCAGTTGGGACACCATTCCTAATAAATTTTTCCATATTCTTCAAAATATTATAGAACTTCGGAGAAAATGATGAAAGGGAACGATCATACGAAAAATGTCCATTTTTCGCCATCATTTCATAAACCTTTTCTTTTTTCCCTTCATCTTGTTCAATACGAAAAGAATCATCTTCATATACAATATTACAATTCTGTCTTGTTCTTATATTATAATCAAAAGATCCCTCATTGTAAATGTCCTTTTTTCTAAGTTGTTGAAGTCTTTTTAATTTTTCCCGTGTATATTCTTCTTCATATTTAACCCATTGTTTTGATGTCATAAAACAAGGGATAATATTAATTGTTTTAACAATATTATAGTCTTTGTATCTCTCAAGGATTGTTGGTTCAATTACTTCTGGCATATTTACAATCGATCCACGATCTATTGGATAATATGAAGTCATCCCAAGTAACATTCTCCTTAAAATGACTTGTTTTCTTTCAGGGATATTGTAATTGTCATCTAAAAAATATTCAAGAAATTCTTCATTCTTTGATAAGTCAATTATCATATCATTTTCATAAACATCAAATAACCTCTGTTTACGATTAAATATTAGTTCAATATCTTCATCAAAAATTTTAGGTATTCCTTTTTTTAAATCCAAAAGAGATGTCTTCTTAAGTTGTTCTCTTGAAGGGATAATTGTTCCTTTATCAAACATTTTTTCCAAACCTTCCATAATTTCATTGAAGAAATCCTCTAATGAATGGTTATTAAACTTAACTGTCTTAATGATATCATTCTCAAGTATGGATTCAAAGTTTGTTTTATTCTTCATAAATGAAACGATTAATTTACCCTTTTTTTTAGTAACATGAAGTTGCTCTATCGAAGAATTCTTTTGATAAAAATAATCCCTTAAATCCTGTTGTACTTGATAATCATCTTTATCAGAGGTAATACTAAATTCATAAACACTTAGAATACCCCGTAACATATTGTAAAGGATAGCTATTTCTGCTGGTTTATTGATAATAGGAGTTCCTGATAAAAAGACTAATTTTATATCTTCGCTATTTATAATCCAATCATAAAAAACGTTGGCTGGAGCACTACCATTGATAATCTCATTGACAAAATTATGAACTTCATCAATAATGATTAATGTTTCTCTAAAAGGAGATAATACACCATGTTCTTTCACATTTTTCTGATATTTTTTTACAAAGTCCCTTACCATCCTTTGATTGTCTGTCCCCCCTTCCTCTTCACCAAATATTTCTGTATCTAAAGTTTCACGGAAGTTAACCTCATGAACCTTTGGAAAACCATTATAATGAATAAATTGATATTTTGATTGTATTAGAGAGTCAATTTCTTCATCAATAAATATCTTTTGTTCATGACTTAATTTCACGCATTCCCCAGAAAACGTTTCTCCATCTTTTAAAATAGGGGCCCCCGATGTTGTGTAAATTGTTCTATTTTCATCGCTGATTGAACGAGATTGTAGATAAATACCCTTAATTGAATCTAACTCTTTTAAGCGTGATTTATATCCTTCATTCTCTCCAATCTCTTTCTTAATTTTCGCCTTTGTCCTATTAAAAATCTTCTTAATTTCTTGTTCATTAATTCCATATTCGTTATCTAGTTCTTTACGTAATGTTAGATTACCTTTAATCTCTTGAAGGGGAAAAAATATCCAATTATTCATATCAACATTAAATAATGTATCACCCCATCTCCTTACTTCCTTAATAAACTCAGTTTCTAATGAAGCAGGTAGAAATGTATAGATTGGCATTGTCTTTGATAAACCTTCAGCTGTTACTACAGATGTTGCCGTTTTACCTGTCCCTAATCCATGATAAACTAATAAACCACGGAATGGAGTCTCAATAGACAAATAGTTCCTTACAAAGTTTTGATATACCTTTATCATATCTTCTTCATTTTTATCTTTATTATATTCTTTAAGGGTATTTAACTGTTTCTTATAGAAAACGTTATTAATCCAATCAATAAATGCCTTCCTTTGAGGGATAATACCATTAAAAAAATCTTCACCTACTTCTTCAACAAGAGGTTCAATACCACCTTTCCATAATGGATTGGATCCATATTTCCCTTGTATCCGAGAACAGAGGTCTAACCAAGGCTTACTCGGTATTCTTGTCCCTTTAGGTTCTCCTTTATTTCTCCTACGATCAATAATACCAATCACTTCTTTTTCTGTTTTCTCAGGTTCATGGACTTTATAGAACTGGGTTAATATATTTACTTGCTCCTCATATGTAAAATGTTCACCATTTTGGGGTGATATAAATTGTTTTTCATCATGAACAATCACTGGTTGTCCGTCATCCTTAATAACCTCTTCTTCTTTTTGTCCCTCTTCATAATCTTCGGGGAATGCTTCTTTTAATCTTCTTTCCTTTTCTTCATCATCCCATTTTGGATAAATCCATTTTAATGCTGCAAAACCTTTTGGATCTTTTTTACTTAATCTTAGAATTTTTCCAAACTTCTTTAATATTGATTCATCAACAGCTTGGATTGGCTTCCCATCAAAAACTAAATTTTTAAGATCTTTAACCTTTTGAATCGTAAGGTTATTTACATCCCCTTCAAAGAATTTCAAAAGGATAATATACATATCTTCTTTAATAACTGATCCCATAAATTATATAATTATTGAAATATATTATTTATTTGTGATTACATTGAAATAAATTAATGCCTTTTTCGATACATCTTGTTCTGATTTCTTTTTACTCATTCCTTCACCTTTAATTAATAACTTATCCTTATGATATAACTCACAATAGAATATATCATCTTCTTTCGTATGCTTATAAATCGGTCGTGATCCATCATTATAATTTCTTTGAAAATATCGTGATATTTGATCTTTATAATTATTATCTATCATTAAAATATCTGTAAAATCAACAAACTTTTCAATTACATGAATAATAAATTTTTCCACCATTGAATAATTTTTTGTATCTAAATAAATCGCCCCAATTAAAGCTTCAAAAATATCTTCCAAAATATTATTATTCTCTCTACCTTCACAATTATCTTCAATATGTTTTGAAATCACAACATATTTTTGTAGAGAAAGATGTTTTGACAATTTACTAAGGTTTTCTCCACAAATAATACGGATCTTAAGTTTTGTTAAAACACCTTCATTTTGATTGTGTATCTCATAGAATCGTTTGTATAAATAAGAAGAAACAACACTACCTAAAATAGCATCGCCCAAAAACTCCATTGTTTCATAAGATGTTTCTTGGAGAGGGACACATCCATTTCCAGGATATTCATATTCTTGATAATCTTTTAACATACAATATGATTTATGAATAAATGCTGTTTTATAAAAATCAAGGTTAGTTAATTGAAAATCAGTAATATTAAGAGATCTCATAATATTAATGATTTGTTGTTCAGAAATAAGTTCATTATTAAAATTATAAGGATTCGCTTTAAATTTAGTATCTTCTTTTTGATCCATTTATACTATTTTATATTTAATTAATTCTTATGTATTAATCCATTCAAATTTATTTATTTATTTAATTTATACTTGACCAGGAATACGATTACAGTCACTATCCGCTAATGGTTTTCTAGCTAAGTCAATGTCGATTGTTGAGTTCATCCAAGGACTTACTTGAGATCTTGGGTTTGGTGGTTCGGCGCGTAAGTTAAGATTCGCGTTTCTTAAACTCTGACCAACAGTGTTGACTCCAACATGGAATCCAGCATCAAGGAAGTTGACACCCTTAAGGATACCTTCACCTTCTTCGGGGAGACCTTCGTTGAAGTTTTGAATCTCACCACTTTCTCCTTCAGGTAATAAATCCGAAGGTGTTAATGTATTTTGAGGATAACAGTTTGATGGAGCAGTCTGGATACCTTCAATCGGCATATTGAATTCATTCTTTCCAGGTTCAGCAGCACCCCAATCACCTTCTTTAACATCTGACGGGGAACCAGCAGGAGGGGGGGTAGCGTTACTGGGAGGAGCAGTTGGCGCGTCAACAACCGGAAGGGTTGGTTGTTCGCCAATGAGTTCAGATTCAGTTGGACCAGCAACTCCTGTGGCACCGGCACCGGCACCAGCCTCTACAGCGGAAGGGTTATCAAACCCCTCAATAAATGGTAATTTTACACCACATACATCCTTAAGGATATAAATCCCAACTAATACAAGTATTCCGTAAACAATTAATTTTTGACAATCCATTTTATAATATATTACATAAAAAAATTTTGAAAGATTTAATTATTTAATAATTGATTCATTTCTTCTTCTTTACGTTTAATATCTTCCCGAAGTAATTTTATTTTTTCTTCTTTTTCTTTCTTCAATCTTTTTTTTTCTTCTTCTTTTTCTTTCTTCAATCTTTTTTCTTCTTCTTCTTTCTCTTTATTTAATCGTTTTTCTTCTTCAAATACAGATAGAATTTCTTCATCGAATATATCGTCATAGTTAGTTTCACCACTACCTTCTTCATCAATTAAAGCATATTCTTTCATGATATTATATTTGGATTCATTATTATCCTGAAATAACTTTATTTGTGAAATATAACAATCACAATAGAAATACTGTTTTAATATTTTTAATCCACGTATATGTAAAATTAAAATAACTTCTGAATCTCCTTTCACTTCATTTAAATCAACAAACACTTTTTGTTGGTTGTAGACACTACATTGTATTTCATTCTTAATTACGGGCAAACGAAAACGAAGACTTGGATTTGAATCTTTCTTAAACGGTTTTGTAGTGCGTTTATACATATCATCAATTGCCTCCAATGGTAAATCTTTGCCGAACCATTCTTGTGAATTTTTAACTGTTGTTTTAATATTTTGATCGTCCAATGATAAAAATAAATCATACATATCAAATTTCCCCTTAGGGATCTCAATTTCTAAATAAGGATTTTTTTTATCCTTCATTCCCTCAATACTATTTAAACACTTCATCTTACCAGTTTGTATCATCAATGGTTTCAGGTTATCTCCATAACTAATCGAACCAAAGTAAGAAGGGCCTATTTTTTCAGGTTTTGAATAATTAATCTTTGAAATATCGATATCATCATACTTTAGGATACTCATATTTTTTAACTAATAAATAGAAAGTATCTATTTTATATTAACGCAATTAAAATAGTTGAATTCTTTTAACTTTCCATTTACATACATATTTATCATTGAATTTCCAAATATTATCAATATAAATATCACACTGCATTTTGGAAAACTTAAAAAGATTTGATATACCACATTGTCCTTCTTTATTCCGTATGTCGACATCATACTTATTCTTTGAGAAAGGGATCTTTACAATTAAATTAGGGTCATATTTACCCTTCTTATCGTGGCGTATTTGAGAAATATATAAATCAGCATCATCTTCATCTAACCCTAAATATTCCATTTCTTTCATCTCAAGGTTCTGAATAAAATTATAAAAACTGTTCATCTCTGGATCAGTCTTAACATTCGTAAACTGAAGATACATTTGATTATTTTCTTTATTAAAACCAAATGGAGCCATCATTCTTGGTGTTGTTACATAAATAGGATATTTACCCAACGATATATTTACATATCCAAGGTTTTGAATATCTTTAGGAGATATTCCCTGTTCTTCTTGATATTCATATTCTTTTTTCTTTTGAGTACAATCTTTGCAAATAAAGTTATTGAATTGCAAAGGTTTCCCTTCAAACAAATTATGATGTAAGTTTTTTAGAAAAGGCATTTATTAATACTATTAAATTAATAATCTTTAATTAGTGTTTTTCTCCGCGTCATATTATTCCATAATGAATTACATTGTTCTTCAGGTGAAACCATCCCTCCAGTTATCGTAGCACACTGTTCTTTCAACGGTTTTTGATATCCATACATAGGGTCAGGAGAACACTCTTCTTTGTATTCTTGTGTAGGGAAACAATTCTTATCCTTCTTTGTATCTATCTGGTTATCTTTGTTAAAAAAAGCATTCGCATTATTAATTGGGTATTCAGCATAGGAACTCATAATAATATATACTATATTATTTATTTTCTTTTTGACCTCTTTGACCTCTTTGATCTTTTTGATTTCTTTGATTTCTTTTTCTTCCTTTTCACTTTCTTCTTTGTTCTCTTTCTTCCACCACCTCTTCTCCTCCTTTTCTTGGATTGGGGGTGATCCATTTCATCAAAATCAACTTTCCTCTTTCTCTTACTCTCTATAAATGATTTTTCATTCGCAGATAGTATTACATCAACATTACCTTCCATCTCAGGACCATCTTCAATATCTATATACCGTAAGCCAAGTTTGTAATATATATTTTTCTGTAATACATTATTCCTTTCTTCATCGGTCATTGTTCCAGCTGCGGAATTTTCACTACTATCATCCAAAGTTACTTTATTCATAGACGGGAACATTTTTTTACCATAGTTAAGTGATAATAATAAAAGGTATTTTGCAATACCCTTCCCTCTATAATTATCTTTCACTTCGATCCATTTTATCCAAGTTTCTTCATCATCAATAGTAAATTCAATAGAACCTACTGAATTAGGGATATTCAATTGAGACGAACCAAAAAATGTATGCTCTTGACCAATTAAATAGAAAATCGCCCATAAAAGTCCACCTTCATTAATTCTTATTTCAAAACCAAAAGATACAGGGAATTCAAGTAGATTACCATTATCAATTAATTTAAAAAGATCACTATCTATAAATCCTTCAGGTATGTAATCTTTATCACCCGTTCTATGGAGAAATGCCAAATTACCATTCTTAAAATAACCAAAACAATTGTAATCATATCTATCCATTAATATATTCTTTATTTTCTTTTTGAACCCTTTCTCCTCTTTGTCCAATTTTTCTACCTAAATCCCTTCACTACTACCTCCGAACCCGTACATGCCTGGCATCTCCGGCTCCGGCTCAACCTCGCCGAAGGCTTTTTCCTCTTTGCGCTGGCGTTCTTGTGCCTCTATCTCAGCGTGAGGCCCGAATTTACGCAAATCAGCAGCAGTTGGAGCTGGGGGCCACGTGCTGCGTGGCCGTAGCCGCTCCTCCTCTGCTAGTTTAGCCGATTCAAGCTCCTCCCTCTGTGCAGGAGTTTTCCACAATAATTTTTTTTTACTGATCCACTCCGGTGAAGTGTAGTCCAGGAAATGCTGTCTCGCGATACTAATCCCTGCCTCCTTGGCTCTCTCCCTACGGTCGTCCCTTTCCTTTTGTATTCTGAGAGATTTCACAGATGCGGGAAGAACATCGCGCTGAGCCGCAATTTCACGCTGGAGCTGTTCTATGTGCGGTTGCGCTCGAGCCGTCAGTCGAGCCTCCTCCCGTCGCCAGCGCTGGCGCTCTTGTGGGGTCATCGGGCGGGCTCCCGTTTTGCGCGCCGTCTGCTTAGTGCGGGCGCCACCCTTTCCTTTATACTTCCGCTCTGTTTTATACCTTTTTCTATTACTCCTCTTTGTCCTTTTCCCCTTCTTTCTCAAACTCTTTACTTTCTTTAAACCTCTTGGCTTGTATTCCTTCGCTTTCTGATAATATGTTTTTGCCCATAACTCTGTAAAATTCTTTAATCCTGATTCTTCTGTAAAGATAGCACACCCCGCAAACTCAACTTCATTTAAGAAATAACTTGTCCCATCCAATGTATTCCCTAAACAACAACCAAAATCAATCCTTAGATACATGGGAGGATTCGAATGTTCATTCAAATCCTTAGGAAAATTGTCTACAATCTTTCGACCCATAGCTTTCAAATCCTTTAAGACAGAAGGGTTCACTTTACCGAATACATCCGTATTTTCCCCGTAGATTTGGGATTCACTGAATACCTTGTCAGCAGCTTTCATTGCAACATAATACTTAAATTCACCATTTATCCAGAATGATTTTACTTCCCAAAACTTCGCAAACCCATCCATCACCTGTTGACAGACAAATCCAGGGAAGCGTTTGTGTTTTGTTAAATATTTCGCAACTTTCCCTTTTACATCAGGTTCATCCACATCAAACTTACCAATCCCTATGTTCGCATAGGCATAATGAGGTTTTAAAACAAAGGATGACCATCCTCTCTCCTCAACTTGATCCACTAATCTTCTGACATTTCTGTCTTTCTTAATGACAAATGTTGGAGCAATGGGAATACCCTTTTTCGCATAATACTCTAAATAATCTCCTTTGTTGAATAAGAACATCTGTTCTTTAAGATTTGGATAAATATTAATACTTGGATCTTCCATAATCTTATAAACTCGTTTATACTCTTTGTCCCCCTTTTCCCACGCATACAATAAATTCAAACTCACTAAAAAGTTAATGTCATTTTTTTTCATCAGTTTTTCATCAAACTTATTCATGTACATGATTTCGACATCGTTGTATTTGTATTCCATCGCAGCAATTAATGCTTTTTCAAACGGGATCTTCCCTTTATACTTTCCTTTTTGAAGGACCTTTAGATCTTTCTTCCAGGGCCTGTAAGGTTTTGGTAAGATGTAATCGTTCGTTCCACCTCCTTGTTTCCAACTAATAATTCCAATTTTCACCATTGTAAACTATATTAATCTACAATATTTTTATTCATTTTCTTTTCTTTCTACTTTT
>CEUL01017580.1_pt1 | contig 11109 bp, 10 predicted proteins | sample 427021 | NCBI WGS metagenome assembly CEUL01 (sample SAMEA2622800, study PRJEB7988) | marine metagenome | isolation source: saline water (ENVO:00002010), including | reverse complement strand
CGAGCTCTGGCAGGATTTGAGCTTCTCCTGGGTTGGTCAGCTTGTTGCGCGTTTACGTGCGACTTACGCTGGCACGGGCGAGGTTGTGGTCCGGGGTCACTCGTCAGGAAGGTTGCGCCAGGATTGTAGGCGATGCCTTGAGTCTGTCGAAACCTCGTTTAAGAAAGAACTCACAATGGTGTTTGTCTCCGACCCTTCGGGCGATGAAAACGACGGTGGTGTTCACCCCCTTGTGCCTGAGGGGCAGACGTTAGAATTAAGTAAAGCAGTACGCGAGGAGGTGATCCTTGCGGTGAATCCATATGTTATTTGTGATGCGGACTGCCAAGGTCTTTGTCCACAATGCGGAACCAACCTCAACGAGGACTCGTGTACCTGCATTGAGGAGGCAAATGATCCTAGGTGGGGGCCACTACAGGACCTGAAGAGCGAGTAGACTCCATGGCTGTACCTAAGAAACGCACATCTAAGCAACGCAAGCGTAAACGTCGCACCCATTACAAGGCCGAGAGCGTTACGGTCCACACCTGCTTAAAGTGTGGTGATGCCAAGCAACCGCATCGGGTTTGCCCGAGTTGCGGGTATTACAAGGGTGAACCCGTTCTCGAAGTGGACGTAGACTGAGCACGACGTGTTCCGGATTCCCGCGCATCCAGTCGGGGTTCCATGGATTACATTTCTGCTGAGGGAGGTTCTCGGTGCGGATAGTCCTAGACGCGATGGGGACCGATCAAGCTCCTTCTGCCGAGGTGGCGGGCGCAATTGCCGCCATCCGCCTGGAAAGCAATTCTGACGTTGAAATAATTCTCGTCGGTGACGAAGGACTGATCCACGCCGAACTGGCTAAACACAATCAAGTTCCAGAACGGATTGTGGTTCAGCACGCCCCCGAAAGGGTGACCGTGAAAGACCCCCCCGCTTCTGTGATCAGGCGAAAGCCAGAATCGTCGATTGTGACGGGGTTAAAGCTACAGAAGGAAGGAGCCGCGGATGCCTTTGTGAGCGCTGGCTCGACCGGCGCGGTTATGGCATGCTCTCTCTTTGCTTTGCGCCCTCTTCCGGGTGTGGAGCGACCGCCGGTTGGAACCCTGCTGCCAACTGCAGGAGAGCTTTGCCTGCTACTCGATGCTGGTGCCAATATCGGTTGTAAGCCACGTCATTTGCTTCAATTTGCGCATTTAGGCACCACCTATATGCGAAATGTCATGGATCGACTAAGTCCAAGGGTAGGCCTGTTGAACATAGGAGAAGAGCCTGGAAAAGGTGACGAACTCAGTGTAGCGACCTTCGAGCTTCTTCAAAGGGATCCGGGACTGAATTTTATCGGTAACATCGAAGGAAGAGATATTATTGGCGGTGGATGTGACGTGATCGTCTGTGATGGGTTCGTTGGCAATATTCTCTTGAAATTCTACGAGTCAGTCGCTGGATATATAGTGGATATGCTCAAGATTGAGCTTGCGGCTGTAGAGGATACCACAATTGACCTAGGGCATGTCTTTCGCGTACTGGACTATGCCGAATATGGTGGAGCGCCTCTTTTGGGATTGGGGGGTGTGTCGATAATCTGCCACGGTGGATCCCCTCCAAAGGCGATTCAGAACGCGGTGAGCGTGGCTGCGCGTGCAGTTCGCGCTGGTCTTGTCGAGCACAGTGCCAAGGAACTCAATCTATGAAGATGCCGACACCAATTGCTGAAATAACCGGTACAGGGCGTTTTCTTCCCGATAACGTCGTAACAAATCTAGACCTCGAGAGGAGCTTGGATACGACGGATGAGTGGATCCGCACGCGAACCGGGATTAAAGAACGGAGGATTGCACCAGACGACATGTATGCTGCTCACCTTGGAGCGGAGGCGGCACGGGGCGCTCTAGAGGAAGCAGGTGTTGAGCCGGGTGATGTAGAAATCTTAATAATCTCCACAGCGACTCCGGATCGATGGTTGCCCTCTACTGCTTGTGATGTGCAGGCCATCCTAGGCTGTGACAAAGCAGTGGCTTTTGATGTGATGGCTGCTTGTACTGGTCACCTCTATGCTTTGAGCATGGCAGAGGGTTATATCGCGGCTGGGCGGGCGCGAGTCGCGCTAGTTGTGGCTGCGGAAAAAATGAGCGCGATTGTCGATTGGACTGACAGGAAAACGGCGGTGCTATTCGGAGATGGTGGTGGTGCAGCTGTACTCCAGCCATCCAACGGATCTGGCCGCGGGATTCTGTCATCCCATCTACAGTCAGATGGAAACTTGGCAAACCTACTGTATCGACCTGGAGGAGGCGCCGTTGATCCCATCAGCCAGAGTATGTTAGATGAGGGTCGCCACTTGCTCAGGATGAACGGCCGGGAAATTTTTAAGAATGCCGTGCGCTCGATGGCCGAAGCGTGTGACATAGCGATAAGGAAAGCTGGCCTGAGGGCAGATGATGTCGATCTGCTAGTGCCCCATCAGGCCAACATTCGGATCATTGAGGCCACGGCGAAGTATGCCGGAGTGCCGATGGACAAGGTTTTCGTCAATGTGGATAAGTACGGCAACATGAGTTCAGCTACCGTGCCCGTTGCGTTTGACGAGGCACGTGAGCAGGGGAGAATCGGCGAGGGCTCAAATGTTGTTACAGTTGCCTTTGGCGCTGGGCTCACGTGGGGTGCCATGGCAATCCGCATGTAGACTCTAGGTATTAACATGACACTAGCACTCTTGTTTCCCGGTCAGGGGTCGCAGCACGTCGGGATGGGCAGTGGTCTCGCAGCTGGGGAGCCCGTTGCCTCAGAAGTTTTTGCTGAAGCTGATGAGGCTCTGGGTTTTTCTCTGTCCTCATTGATGCGCGACGGCCCAAGTGAAGAATTGACCGAGACCCAGAATGCTCAGCCTGCACTCTTGGCGCATTCTGTCGCCGCACTTCGAGTCCTCGGTATCCGGTATCCTACGTCTACGTCGCCGGCATTCGGGGCAGGGCACTCACTAGGAGAGTTCAGTGCCTACGTAGCGGCAGGTACAGTGACCTTTGTAGACGCACTTCGGGCTGTCCGACTTAGAGGTGAGCTAATGTCTGAGGCTGGAAAGAATAGCCCCGGCACAATGGCGGCGATTCTTGGGCTTAACGTTAGGGATGTCCGGGAAGTGTGCAAGAAAGTGAGTCGCGGAGTGTGCGTGCCTGCGAACTTCAATTCAGCTGGTCAGGTCGTGATTAGCGGGGACCTGCCTGGAGTTGAGGAGGGCATTGTTCTTGCGAAGGAAGCTGGGGCAAAGCGTGCGATCCAATTAAATGTCTCGGGAGCATTTCATTCCCCACTCATGGAGCCAGCTGCCGAGGAGCTGAAGGTATTCCTAGATGGAATTGAGTTTTCTGATCCTACATTCCCCGTGATTGCTAACGCTACTGCTGACCCGGTAACGACAGGGGACCAGGCTCGGACTCTGTTGGTGAGGCAGCTTGTATCCCCTGTTCGGTGGACGGAGTCAATCGAGGTTATGACTTCAAGTGGTGTCGACCGGTTCCTGGAAATAGGGTCCGGAAGGGTTCTGACCACCCTTAACCGAAGAAACGCAAAAGGCCTCCAAAGTTCAGCTTTGGGTGAACCTGAAGATTTTAACAACCTGGAGGTCTGAAGATGACGAGTGCAGTGGAACTCAAAGGATTGGTAGCGGTCGTAACCGGTGGCTCGCGAGGGATAGGTCGTGGAATTGCGGAATCGCTAGCGGATGGCGGTGCGATTATAGCGGTGGTGGATCTCGATTCCGACGTAGCGGCTGCGTCCGCCTCTGAACTTCCTGGGCAAGGCCATGGGGGGTTCGCTTGCGATGTCGCAGACGCTGATCAGGTTAACTCATGTCTGGCCGAAATAGAGCAGCAGCTCGGTCCCGTATCGATTCTGGTCAACAACGCTGGAATCACGCGAGACAACCTCCTCATCCGCATGAAGGATGAAGAGTTCGATCAAGTGCTTGCCGTCAATCTAAAAGGGACATTCAACTTTACGCGCGCAGCGGCACGTGGCATGATGAAACGCAGAAATGGTGCGATTCTGAACATCGCATCGGTGGTAGGTCTGACAGGTAATGCAGGACAGGTAAATTACGCGGCGTCGAAGGCTGGAGTCGTGGGGCTCACTAAAAGTGTGGCGAAGGAGTTCGCATCCCGCGGAGTTCGATGTAATGCGATCGCGCCTGGCTTTATCCGTACACAGATGACGGATGAGTTGTCTGAAGCGCAAAAGGAACCACTGATGAAGCAAATTCCATTGGGTACACTTGGCGAAGTGAAGCAGATCGCAGACGTCGCCCGGTTTCTTGTTGGGCCTGCAGCAAGCTACATTACAGGCCAGACATTGGCGGTAGACGGTGGGATGGTCATGTGATCCTGCAGGACGCCGCCATTTTCACGAGATTAACTTTTCTATCGCTGTCTCCACTGAGGGAGGTACCATGAGTGAGGCCACGGACACGCGGGTCCGCGAAATCATTATCAACGAGCTTGGAGTAGAGGCCGAGAAAGTAACAGACGAGGCATCTTTCGTTGACGACTTAGGCGCAGATTCTTTGGACACTGTCGAGCTTGTGATGGCGTTCGAGGAAGAGTTCGGTATTGACATTCCGGATGAAGACGCAGAGCAAATGCGTACCGTTGGTGACGCCATCAAGTATCTGAACGAGAATGTTGAGGGCTAAAGAGTCTCTCGAACCTAGTTTTCGTGTCTTCCGTTTTAGGTACGTGCAATTAATAAGATGATTAACGACGCCCCGACGCGAGTCGTTATCACCGGGACGGGAATAGTGTCCCCGATTGGAAACGACGTGCAGTCCTCGTGGGAGAGCTTGCTCGCCGGGGTTAGCGGTGGCGCTCCGATCACGCATTTCGAGGCCACCGATGACTTCGCATGCCGCATCGGATGTGAAACTAAGGGGTTTGATCCGCTTAACTACCTAGATAAGCGAGAGGTGAAACGGCACGACCGGGTTTCTCAGTTTGCGGTTGCGGCTGTAACGCAGGCACTAAGCGAGGCGGGGCTTGAGGGAGTGCCGGCAGGAGGAGATCCAGAGCGTTTCGGAGTGATCTTTGGCAGCGGGATCGGGGGGATTGGAACCTTCGAGGAACAGCATCGAAAGCTCATAGAGAAGGGACCCAGCAGGGTCAGTCCCTACTTTATACCGATGTTTATACCGGATATCTCAGCAGGACTGATCTCAATTAGGTGGGGATTCCGGGGACCGAATTACGCTACGGTTTCAGCCTGTGCCTCGTCGGCACATGCTATTGGCGATGCCATGCGGCACATTCGTCATGGAGATGCAGATGTGATGGTGGCCGGGGGGGCTGAGGCTACCATAACTCCGATGACCTTCGCAGGGTTTAGCTCTATGAAGGCACTTTCTACTCGCAATGATGACCCGAAGGGCGCAAGCCGGCCTTTTTCTGCAGACCGCGACGGTTTTGTGATGGGTGAGGGAGGCGGAGCGGTGGTCTTGGAGTCTTTGGAGCATGCACAGGGCCGTGGTGCGACGATACTGGGAGAAATTGTAGGTTACGGCCTGAGTGCGGACGCATTTCATATCACTGCACCCCCACCAGGAGGGTACGGTGCTCAGGCTGCAATGCGGATGGCTCTTAAATACGCGGGCGCAACTGCCGAAGATGTGGATTACGTGAATGCTCATGGGACCTCTACCATGGCCGATGCAATCGAAACCGAGGCCATAAAAGAAGTCTTAGGAGACCGGGCATATGAGATAGTCGTCGGCTCCACAAAATCTATGACGGGCCACTTACTCGGTGCCGCTGGAGCACTTGAGGCTATTATTTCTCTTCGTGTGTGCCAGACGGGAAAAATACCACCGACTATAAATTTCTCGACTGCCGATCCGGAGTGCGACCTAGACTATGCGCATCAGGGCATGCAGGAGCGAGCGGTTGGTTTGGCGCTCAGTAACTCGTTTGGATTTGGTGGCCACAATGTATGTTTGGCACTGAGGTCCTGGAGCTGATTACACCTCTCCGTGTTGGCCTGGGCTATGATTCCCATCGCTTTGAGTCCGGGCGCCCTTTAATTCTTGGGGGTATCACGATCCCGGATCACCCCGGGTTGAAGGGCCATTCGGACGGTGACGCCATCACTCATGCCCTGATAGACGCAATACTTGGGGCTGCGTCACTTGGAAACGTGGGCACTCATTTCCCTCCAACTGAAGAGAAGTGGAAAGACGCCGATTCCACTGAGCTACTCTCCAACTCCGTGGAAGTAATTGATCGCGAAGGGTGGATGGTCGTGAACGTCGATCTTACGGTGATCTGTGAGAGCCCTCAGATCTCATTGTTCGCAGAGGAGATGAAAGAGCGGCTTAGCGGCATCTTACAGGTGCCGGTAGAGCGGATTTCCATAAAGGGGAAAACTAACGAGGGTATGGGATGGATAGGTGAAAGCAAGGGGTTGGCTGTCCACGCCGTTGCGCTAATCGAGAGGCGCTGACGGTGGGCCACCCGTTCTTCCGAAGGGCTGGTCAGCTATAAACTGATATAGAGACGCACCGTCAGCGGGTTCGACGCGAGGTGGTGTGCTGGCAACAGGAGAGACGGGCTATGGAGGAGTTCGTGTTGTGGATGAATCAGGTTCCAGACATCGCGCTTTATCTCACATTGAGTATCGGTGCGGCTACTGAGAATGTTATCCCTGCCGTACCGGCTGACACCTTCATCGCAATTGGTGGCTTCCTCGCAGGGATGGGAGATCTGGATGTCTACTGGATTTTTGGTGGCACGTGGTTCTGTAACGTCCTAGGAGCGGGTTTTGTGTACAAACTGAGCCACGTTCATGGGCCCGCGTTCTTCGAGAAGAGAAGTGGCCGATATTTACTGAAGCATCATCAGATGCAGCGCATGGAGCGATTCTATGAGCGATGGGGCCCTGCCGCGATCTTTCTGTCTAGGTTCTTGCCCGGAGTACGGGCGATCGCTCCGGTTTTTGCGGGCGCTATACGGCAGCCCTGGCCCAGGGTGCTCATACCGATCGCTGTGGCATCTGCACTCTGGTATGGCGGCTTGGTTAGGCTAGGATTTCTAGCAGGGGAGAATTTAGCGAATCTTGAAACACAACTCTCGAGACTCAATCAAGGGCTCACAGGTATCGCTGTCCTAGTCGCGATAGGGGTAGCGGTATGGTGGTACCGATCGCGTGTTCCGGACTACTCGGAGTGGAAATCGTGATATCGGACGCCCCTGCTTCCTTCCTCTTCGAGCAGTTCCACGACTACCTGACATTTGAGAGGGGGCTCTCTGAACAAACGGTCGTCTCGTATGGTCGGGACCTTAACGGATGGTTCTCGTTTGTCGAAGAAGCTGGCGTCACTAGTCCAGCAGAAGTCGATATTGGAATTCTGCGGAAGTGGACCTATTCCCTTAAAGGAAAGGGTATGGCACCTCGGTCGATTCGGCGAGCGCAATCTGCCGTCCGGACATACTTCAGATTTCTTTCAATGGAAGCAGCGGTGGAAGTCGATCCTACGGACCGGCTAGAACCACCACGGATCGACAGATCACTTCCCGACGTTCTCTCGAAATTAGAGATAGGGAAGGTTCTTGAATCTCCGGATTCGACGCATCGTCTGTATTGGCGTGATCGAGCTATTCTTGAGTTTCTATACGCTACAGGGGTGCGTGTTAGTGAATTGGTAAGCCTTAGGATTACGTCTTTGGAACTAGAAGAAGGATTTGCCAAGGTTTTCGGAAAGGGCTCTAAGGAGCGACTTGTTCCAGTGGGTGGCCCGGCATTGCGAAGCCTCAAGCGCTATCTTCGTGATCTTCGGCCGAATCTTGATCAGGGCAACGGAGCAGGCCTAGTATTCCTCAATGCGAGAGGGAACCCGATTCGACGGAAGTCGGTCTGGGCGATAGTGAGAGAAGCTGCGATCCGGGCAGGCATTGCTAGAGCAATTTCACCCCACATAATAAGGCATACGTTCGCAACGCATCTTGTGGAGGGCGGGGCGGACCTAGTCGCGGTTCAGGAGCTACTAGGTCATGCCGATATCTCGACTACCCAGATCTATACTCACTTAGACCGGGCCTACCTGCGCGAAGTCCATCAGAAGTATCACCCACGTCAATAGCCGCAGGCCGCTCGACCACGCGGAGGCGCTAGTGATAGCTGGCGCCGTTGTTCAATCTTGCGTTTCTACTCTCAATCAAGGAAAACAGCTGTTCTTGTGTGGACGTAGCTTCCAAGAGAAGAATTGCTTCCGACAGGACCGGGTCTCGTTGGGTGCGGATCTCAGCTTCCCCGGCGATATCGTTCATTCTCTGCGCTGTAGCAAGTTCGGTCCGCCACAGTAGATAGCGGCGGATTTCTGGTGTGCCCAGGAAATCTTCGCCGAGTCCTTCTGTTTGTAGGGCTGAGACAAAAGTTTCAAACTCGCTCTCCTCTACGTAGGGCTTGACGCCTTCCGCTCGACGAGATGCGGCAACCTCAAACCCAAATTCCGCTATCCGCAGCCCGAGCGGGAACTGCGTCTCATTAGATGCTCTGAGGAAGTCACGTTCTAAGAGCGTCAGGGTGTCGTCTTGGATTTGTAGGTCAGGGAAGATTCCGCCACCATCAACGAGAGAGCGACCGCTGGCGGTCGTCACGCGGGGAAGGGAATCGATCACCTCGGGCACTGGGACGCCTTGCCTGTCTCTCGTCCTTTGAAGTGATCTTCCTAGGGGAGTCAGCCACGAACCCGTTGTGAAGCGTAGCCGACGCCCATGAGGCAATGGCATGACTGTCTGGACGACACCTTTTCCGAATGTTCGCTGACCAAGAACCAACGCCCGATCATAATCCTGAAGTGCACCCGCAAGGATTTCGGCACCTGACGCCGTGAACTCGTCGACCAAGATCACTATCGGGAGCCTAGGGACCTGTATAGGCCAGCGATCTCCATAAGATTCGGTGTCGGGCTGGTCGGCAGACGTTCCTGGTACTCGCTGCACCGTGCTCGCAAGTGTAGCCCCTGGTGCAAGGAAGAGGTCGGCGAGCATCAGTGATTCATCCAGAAAGCCCCCAGGGTTTCGTCTAAGGTCTATAATCAGTCCATCGGATTCACCCAACTCACCTAGTGCCTCGTTCATCTCCCGCGCGGCATTCCGTGCGACGCGATCCATGATGACGTAGCCGATATTGTTCTCGAGTATCCCCCAAGATACCGCTGGCACGTGTACCTCTTCTCGTGTGATTGTATAAGAGATGGGATCGTCGTACCCAACCCGTTTTATCCTCACCCGTACATCCGTGCCCACAGGGCCTCGGATAGAGTCAGCGGCCATACCCGTGCTCCACTTTGAGGCGTCATGTTGGTTGACCCCGACGATGACGTCACCGACCACGAGTCCGTGCTCGTTCGCTGGGAAACCTCTGAATACAGCTGTAACGGTTACCTCATCATTGAGCAGTGTAATCTGCAGCCCTATGCCAGAGTAGTTACCCGTGGTGTCTTCTTCCCATGCTTCTGCCTCTTGTGGTGTAAATACTTCTGCATAAGGGTCATCTAGGGCTCGAATTATCCCGTCGATCGCTGCTTCCCAAAGAACAGAATCGCTGAACGCGTCCATATGCATTTGAGCGATCGCATCGACGGCGCTAGCCAAGATGTCAACCTGTGGTGGTTTGCCTGAAGATTCGTCCGGTCCGTTTTGCGCGGCCATCGTAGCAGGTGCCAGCAATAAGCCGAGGGTTGCACAGACTGCAAATGTCTTGATCATTCAGGTGATCCTAATCGTCATTTTCAAGTAGAGGCTATAACCCCGCCATTCTAACGGTCGTTCCTCGATGAGTGCACGATTGGTCTGAAATAATTGAACCCCTTTGAGGCCTGCAATAGGTGCGGCCAAAAAGGTATCTTCGACGTGAAGAAGTGAGCGCGAAGAAATCACTTCACCGATACGTGGTTGTCCCAGATGAATCAAGAGCAAGAACGTACCCCACTGAGGATATCCCTCGAGCAGTTGAAGCCGCACAAGGGCGAGGTGTCCGCCAATCTCAAACGGGTGCAGGCACGGGTGATTTCTCAAACGGGTAACGTTGATGTGCTGGTGTTTCCGGAGGCGGTGCTGTCGGGGTATTTCCTGGAAGGGGCCGTCTCTGAGGCTGCCCTTTCTGCAGATCAGCTAGCCTACGGGATCCGGGTGCCATCGTCTGACGCTCCCGACATAGTTATCGGCTTTTACGAGCGCTGGAATCGTAGGCTCTATAACAGCGTAGCGTACCTGAGCAACGAAGGGGGAGCCTACCAGGTAAAACACGTTCACAGAAAGATGTTTCTCCCTACGTACGGGGTTTTTGATGAGGCACGTTTTGTAGAGCCGGGTGCAGAAGTCCAAGCGTTCGATACTCGTTACGGTCGATTTGGGATGCTGGTGTGTGAGGACGCGTGGCACTCGGCACCTGGAATGGTGCTTGCCCTCGACGGGGCAGAGGTTGTGTTCGTCGTTTCGGCGTCGCCGGCACGAGACTTCATTCCCTCTACAGATGGGCGTCCGAGCAACCTGGCTCACTGGGATCGGATCGGACCGCAAATGGCCGTAGAGCATGGGTTGTTCTGTATTGTCTCCCAGCTTGTCGGTTCAGAGGGAGGCAAGATTTTCCCCGGTGGCTCTGTAGCATTCGCTCCGGATGGGACGGAAATAGCACGAGCGCCCCTCTTGGAGGAAGGGGGTACAGCCGTGAGGTTGGACCCTCGAGCAATCGACCGGTCGAGAACGGCGTCCCCACTATTATCTGACCTAGAGCAGGCGCTTCCGCATCTGCAGAGAGCTCTCGACAGGGTTTCGGGCAGGGCCACCCCGGTTGAACTGAATGAAAGCTCACCTCTCTCGGGCGGGGCACAAGAGCCACCATCCGACGATGGCATAGGTACACGATTGGATGCAACTCCGGCTCGAAAGAGGGAGGAGATCCTCGGTATTGATGTTGAACTCGTCGAGCGGACCCTGATTGAATTTATTCGAGAAGAGGTGTGCCGACGCCGAGGGTTTGAACGGGTGGTATTAGGAGTATCGGGTGGGGTAGATTCGGCAGTCTCACTGGTTCTAGCGAGCCGTGCTCTAGGGCCAGAGAATGTATACGGCTTCAGGTTGCCGT
>CEUL01377242.1_pt1 | contig 11173 bp, 8 predicted proteins | sample 427021 | NCBI WGS metagenome assembly CEUL01 (sample SAMEA2622800, study PRJEB7988) | marine metagenome | isolation source: saline water (ENVO:00002010), including | reverse complement strand
AGATAGCAATATCTACATTGTTGGGAGCACCCTCATCCACCTCCCCAACGACTACTAGCTTTCCATTGGAGTCTATGGCGGATGCTTTCATATCATCATCACCAGCACCACTGCCTGAAGTTACAACATAGCCATCACCTCCACCAAAGGTGACATCCAGACTTCCCACAGTCGTTATCTTGGGAATCTCTTCCACTTCTTTCTCAGATGTTGGGTTTAAATCAAAATCGAGATCATCAACCTTTGCGCCACATGAAATAATTAGCGGTAAAATTAAAAAACTCCATAAATAGCCCTTCATCAAGTACTCCTTTGTACTAAAATTATCGGCTTAGCTTGATTAGGAATTAAGTATAACACCCTAAAGATTTCTTCAGAACGCGTATAAAATCAAATAGATATAAAAGATATGAGGGCCTTCCGACCCTCCGAAAATTCAGCTTTAGAAACGCCCTTGGGGTGCCTGTGGCGAGGTGTCCTCTTTTAAAACTGGAGAAGTTTCATTTTTAGGCATTTTGATTTTTTTAGGACTTGTTTTTAGCTTTTCTAAGTAAATGTTTTCAGTGTCAGTGTACTTTGAAAATAAAACACCTTCACCAAGATACTTATTAAGAAGAAGGTAGGTGCAAAAAACTTTACCATGTGAGCTCGAGATTTTTTCACGCTCACCTTGAGCGAATATTAAGCCTTGGTCTTCTAACTCACTTTTAAGCTGACTCCAGAAGTCACAAAACTCGCTTTGTGTTTTACTCTCACATTTGCCACTTCTTTTATGAACATCAAGGCTTCCTCTAACAGTGACCTTCATGTGAATTGGCTCTCTACAAATATCTATTTTATAATCAGTCTCAAAAAACTTTTTCTTATTAAATACAGAGATCTGACAAACATCCTTTTTTATTGTTAAAACTCGCTTCATCAGCCCCCACAAATCTCCACGCTCAATAGTGGTGTCGAATTTAGACATTAAACAGTCATTGGAGGTGAACTTTTCAACTTTATCCTCTGAAAAAACAAGGCCAGCTGAGAGTATAAAATAAGCAACAAGACTAAACTTTAAGCATGACATTTTTCTGAACCTCCAACATTATTGCCGACGCATCATGTGGCAAGAAACCAGTTTGAACATCCTTTTTCAATTGAAAAAATATTTCATCAAGTATGTCCAACATTTTTATTTTCGAATTATTCATCAATGTTTCAATTATAAATTCAGGTGCCACATCTTCCCAACACTTAAGAAAGCCAGGAGATAGGAATAGAACTCGTTCCCCTCTTTCAAAGACTCTCTCATACTTAGCCGAACTAAAGTCATCTTTTAAAAGATCTAGTTTATTCCCACTAAAGCTTCTTTTTTGATCAGAGCTCAGTAGTTGGAACTTTCCAAACATATGTCCGCAGAACTTGTGATTAGTAAGATCTAGGATTCCTGTAAATACAGCAATTTTTAAAGGCTTATTTTTATTACTGTTTATTTCCGTGACTTCTTTTTGAATTTCTTTAAGAAGCTTTAATTCACTATCTTCAGAGATGACAGAATCGTCCTTAAACTCTTGGAAGATCTGTAGTATTGAGCTCGAGGCCAGATAGGAAGAGGTCTCACTCATCAAAAAGAAAACTTTATTTCCCTCTTTTAAAATATCAAAAAATTCACCGCCAACACTCTCGCCTGCAGCGTATTTGGAAAGAAGCTTTATATTTTTCAGATCCTGAAAGCGCTTGGGTGCTCCAACCTCATATGCTCTCTTAACTCTTAGAAGTTCAGTTTCAACATTTCCAAGAACCTCTGACAATTCTTTGTTCATTGTTAATAGCTGAGACTTTAAAACCATGCTCTCTTTTAGGCCTGCTTCAAGTCTCTCTAAGTTAACACAGACCTTTTCACTATCATCCTCTTCACTAAAATCTAGAACTGTGTTTGGCAGGTACGCTTCTAGGCCTAAAGAGTTTGCGTTAAATATTACCAACATCTTTTGCGTGCTAAGCTTTTTAAACAGAAGATCGTTTCCACTCTTTAAGAATTCTGAATGGACTATTAATAAGTCTCCTTCAAGGCCATTGGCCAACTCATATGTGGTACAGTCAAGTCGAACAATTGGAAGCTGGCACTCCTTGCCACGATTAAGAAATTTTGAAATCTCTTCATTACTATCAATAATTATCATTTACCCTCTTTTTAAGATATGGCCGATTTTTCCCAATAGAACCTATTAATTTTCATAACTTGGCTGGTTGAGTCACGTGATTCTGATTTTACTGTTTATTTTTATTTTTAACAACCGATTAGAAAAGGAGCTTTAGGAATTATTGAGCGAATTTTTATATAGGTATTGTAATGGCAAAGAAAAAGAGCAACGTCGTAAATTTAGATGAAAGAAAAGAGGCCAAGGCCAAAGCTTCCTCCGGAAATAGCATGATGGTTTCCATCATGAACATGACCAAAAGAATTGAGGAGCTAAAAACCGAAAAACAAAAAATTTGTGAAATGGCCGCACGAACCATCCTTAAAGCTCTAGATGCCAAAGACAAATACACCTATGGTCACAGCATGCGTGTAACATACTTTTCAATGGTTTTAGGTAAGGAGCTCGGACTTAATGATCAAGAGATGTATGATCTTCAACTTTCGGCCCTATTTCACGACATTGGAAAGATTGGAACCCCTGATGCCGTCTTAAATAAGCCGACAAGACTAAGTGATGAAGAGTTTAAAATAATGAAAAAGCACCCAACTGAATCTTATGAAATTCTAAAAGGCTTTTCTGTGTTTGAAAAAGTGGCAAGGTTTGCTAAGCATCACCACGAAAGATATGATGGCAGAGGTTATCCAGATGGCTTAAAAGGTGAACAAATACCACTCTACTCTCGAATAATCTTAATCGCAGATACGTTTGACGCTATGACATCAACACGTGTCTATAGAAAAGGACTGCCCTACCAAACGGCCTATGATGAACTTAATGAGTTCTCAGGTTCACAGTTTGACCCAGAATTAGTTGTTAAATTTATTCGAGGCATGAAGAAAGAACAGGCCAAGAAAGAAGACAAGTTCTACATTCCATTAATGGATGAAATGTACGAAAAAGACGCAGCTTAAATAGATTTATTTACAAAAGTCAGTCTCAGCAGCCATATCAATTTTATATTGCTGCATGCTCGCACAGTCCATATTTGAATCATAATACTCATTTGGATAACACTGAACAGGATCAGAGTTTTTAAGCCTCCAAGCATAATTGTCCCCACACTCCTTAAATGAAGTGGAGTCAACACATGCCCAATGTTTGCCAACGCAGTTATAAACTAATCCCCGGCCAACTGTTAAGTACGAAGGAGCATTCGTTGGAACAAGCTTTTTGTTATTTATAATTTGAGTTTTTTTCTTTTTGGCCTCTTTTTCCAACTCTTGAAGTATTGAGGTCGTAATTCCATCTCCCTCTTCACCTTCACTCTCAATAACTTGATTTAAGATTTCATCATCGAATGTAAGTAGTTCATCAGAGCTTTCATCAACTTCAGGTTGTGTTGGAAGTGAAACCTCATAAGGTAGATCATCTGTCGTATCTAAAGAAGTAGGCTCTTCAACTTTTGGCTCTTGAACAGGCTCTGGCCTATTATCTTCGTCTGCCACAATGTTATCTTCTTCAAAAAGAGAATCTAGTTGATCTTCAACATCACTTACAGTTTCACTATCATTTGTTGTAGTTGTTGGAGCGTCACTCTCAAATGTATTATCAAGAGGCTGCTCAGGTTGAGCAACAGTTGGTTCAGTCGGCGTTGGCACAACGACAGGATCAGGCTCAGTCTCAACCTCCGTAGGCTCCTCTATCTTTGGTTGCTCTACTGGCGCTGCAACCTTCTTCCTCTTATATTTAGGAACTACTTTTGCGGTGCCCTGATCCTTCTTCGGCTGTTCTTTTGTTTCTTCATCTTCATGAAGAACTAGCAAAGCTAGCCCAATTATTATAACAATATGAATGACTTTTAACTTTTTCTTTGGTTTCTCTTGTTCTTCTTCTGCGTCATTTTTATTAGTTTTTTTGACTTCAGCTTTAGGGCTTTTTTTAGGCATAAGTTTGGCTAAAAATGGCAATTGGGACTGGAGGGAGGAAAGAAGCTCTTGCCCTTTGGACTTTTTAGACCCACCTTCATCCTCCAAATCATCATCATCCGAAAGATCACTAATGGACATTTCGCTGGTGGCGTCCTCGGGATCGATTGAGCCGGTAGGCTCATCTTCTATATACTCTTCATGAGCCTCATCCAGATCGCTTTCTGCTTTTTTCTTTGAAAACTTACCTGCTAGCTCTTTTAACCTATCTAAAATAGAAATACTCCATTGAAACTCTTAAAAGGAATCTAAGTATAATAGTATTACAAAGTCGTATGTTTTTTAAGAAAAATCAGCACAGACCAGACCAAGTGATTCACTCCAGTATATGTCTAATTCTGTCTTCTAGAATGTCCTTGTCATTGACGGCAATGAAACATAACTGAAACAAATTCTCACGGGGAGAAAGCCAGATCGTATCGGGTATACTCTCCTTTCTTGAGTTTGTTATCAATAGTGCTCCAAGATCTGATGAAAAGAACTCTTTGAGCTTCAAAGCAATATATCCCATTGTTTTTCTAACATTGACTTCACAAACAGCCGCAGTTTTAATCGTACCTTTATCTAAATACCTGTAAGAGTCTATCGAAAAAGGAAAAGTAGCTCCCATCTGCAAATAAAAGCCTACAGTTTCGTTAATCGCCTTAAAGTAGCCTTCATCCATTTTAGGCGAGATTAATTTTGTCCCTTTATACTGAAACTTTTCATCTACAATGTTCTCATAACTGATTATTTTATCCTGAGCTAGTGCCAGAGAGCTGAAGTCCTGCACCCTATTTCTCAAAGGTTCTTCGATCAAACATTTACTCTGTGCCAAAAGTTTTTTAATCCTCTTGGCGTCTCTAGGATATACCAAATGCCCTCTTCCACTAAACTCTCCTGGCAATTTATAAACCATATTACTCATAAGCTTTGCATCTGAGCTATCAATAATTTTTGCCTCCGACTCAAAACCTCTTTGTATAGAGAACTTTGTACTCGTGAGCTTAGAGTGAAGTAATCTGTCCTGCTCAATTTCACCAACACTACACCACCAATTTAGAACTTTTTCATTGGAACTTGTAGTTCTAAACTCCCTACCAGTCATGGCCTCAACATGATCCGTGTATTCTTTTGAATATTTTTTTGTGGTGAATATAGGTTTATCTTCAAAGAAGTGAATTAGATATTCAAACTCTTGATTTATTTTATTTGAGATCGGATTGTATTCATTTTTCCCGCTAAATAGAAAGCTTTCATAGTCTGCATTAAATAGCCAACTCACTTCCAATCCTTTCTATTAGTGACTTTAAATTCATCCTTGTAGCCTTTCACTTTTTGAATAAATTCATCATCCAGCCTTGCCTTTCTTCTGGCCTCTTCCAAGAAAAGTTTTCCTTTGGCCCGGGCGGGTGTTAAAGGCCAGGGCAAGTTTTGGTTATAATATGACCACAAGTCTTTATCTTGTTTCCAACGCTCCATAAACCTTGCACCCAATTGAACATGACTAATTTCATCCTCATAAACAACTTTTAAAATATTTGCTGTTTTAATATCACCCAACTCCCGAAATACCTTTTCGTAGAAGTGAGCAAAGTCCAGGTTGGCCGCTTCAAATGTTAAGGACATCACAGCACAAAATTGTTCTGGAGTTTTGAGTTTTGGCATCTGCTTCCAAAAAAAGTCATTTAAGGGAAAGTCCCCAAATTCATAACCAATATCATTCATTCTTTTAGAATATAGATTAAAGTGTTTCTGTTCATCCTTGAGGGCCTTAAATAACCCCAACTTGAAACGTTTTTGATCCTCTGTCTCATGGGGATAAATTAGCAAGGCCATTGCCATCATCTCAACCGCTAAAAGTTCGTGATTTGCAAAGCTATTCAAGGCCTGTGCTTTCTTTTCATCAATATGAAAATGGCCTTTGGGAAATTTAATCTGTTTTTCTGAAAGTTTTATTTTCGAGCTTCTGGCCGGATAGGCCAAACTAAAATCATTTTCGGGGGCCTTATTGAACTCTACCTTGTCGCAATCGAAAAGCTTGGAATCTAAATCCATTCCCAATAGAATTTTCCTTGCAAAATCAACAACTTCCATAGTTCCTCATGAGTCTTTTTTAATCAATTTTACTTAAGGGAAGTACCTAACTCACCGATAAATTATAAAATAGGAGTATAAATGCCTAAGCTATTTCTTATACTTGCACTAGTTTTTACATTTAACAGTTATTCGCAAGCAAAACAATATCTTAATCCAGAAACCTATTTTAAGGCCGAGGAACAATTAGAGGGTAACGTTGCGGGGATTTCTTATTACCAAGTTATTCCCAAGTACGACGTAAATCCGGACCCAGAGCGACAAGTGGCCTTGGAATTTTACTTTGGAGAATATGACGGATCAGAAGAATCTAAAAGACAGCTCGAGTGGATTAAGGAGTTAATAGACCAAGATAAGGCAACCTCACCCAGCTTTTTGAGGGAAACTCTTGTCACAGGAAGGCATGCTGAAGGCCTAGAAAAAAGTGAAAAAATTGATCAGATTATCAAGGCCGTTGATTCAAAACATATCGTTTTTGATGAAATGCCAGAGTACTTGTTTCAGCAAAATAAGGCCAGGGAACCATCAGCAGTTAAAGACCTTATTAAAGACAGTCTTCAAAGGACAAAAGGCTTTGTCTTTGAACAAAGAGTATTTTGGACTTTGGTTAGAGGAGCTTCAGCTGCGGGTGGTGTTTATGCCGGACTTGTTATCGCAAAGGGAGTAAGTCCAGGTTTGGGTGCCTTAGCGGCCATCCTACCAGCGTTGGCATCGGGATCACTCACTTATCACCTAGGTACCTTTGGCAGGATACTTACAAGTGGCAAGTGGGTCGACCACCTTCTAACCTCAGAGGGTATATTTGCTAGAAATTTACGAAAGGTTTTCAGGCTTACTCCAAAAAGATTCGCAAAGAATCTTCAAAAGAATCATGGCAACCTTATCCGAAGTTACCCTTTAATGAATTATGAATCACCTGAATACTTAAAAATGATGGCTGATATGCAAACGAGCAATAAATTTAATAAAATTGTGCGAGGACTAAAGGCCGTTGAGGAAAATTTAAAGTGGTGGCTTACAGAAGTTGCCTTTGTGGGAATTGCTTTCAAGGCTCCTCAAGTGGCACTTGGTGTTTCAGCTTATGTTTCAGCTATAAGCACGGTCGGAGATATACTGGCGACCTCTTCTTTGGCATTTTTAGCTCAAGGACCTGGAGACATTGCAATCCAAAGTCATAAATTCAAAAAAATGGAAAAGTTAAGACAAGAAATTAAACAAGGTAAACACCCCAACCCAATTAAAGAAATACAAATCAAAGGAGAGACTGTAAGTAAATCACTCCTAGAAGAGCTAGACATGGTTCTTTCAAGTTCCAAATCTGAAGAAAGTTACACAGTCACAAAATATTCCCATAAGGCCCTACAAAGAATTGAGGGGTGGTCAAGAGCGTCGGCCACAGGATTATCTTTTTTCTCTGTGTTGGGTGTGGCCCTGGATATCTCAGGCGTTCCTTTGGCCACTCCTTTATTGATAAGTGTTGGAGCAGGTGGTGGAGTATATCTAGCTCAGGTTAAAGGTTGGGTAAACCTAAGCGTTCCAGAAGTAATTTCCAGAAAGTATCGATCAATAGTGGATAACTCTAAAGGTTTCGTACATGGTATTACTACTAGATATTGTCAGCAAAAGTTCTTGCCTAGAATAGATTAACCTTTAGTGAATGGGGAGCTTTTTGTGGCTCCTCTTTTTTTAGATCCAGGTCTTTTCCCACGCTTCTTAGTTGGCCTTCCCTTTGGTGGTCTGGAATCTTTGCCATGTTTAGGTTTTCCAGCTCCACGTGTTTTATTTCCTCCAGATCTGCTTCCCTCAGGTCTTCTCCTCGGTCTGCTAAATCTTCTGGCCCCAAAACATGCCTCACAGATATTAAAGTCAAAACTCTCAGGTAACTTCACTCCGCATGAAGAACAGCGCTGAGAAACTTTTTCTGATAGGAGTTGGTTAAGCTTTTCGATAGCCGCCATTTTATTGGCCAACAAGTCTTTCTCAGAGAAACTAAAATTGTTATTGTCAAAATGTCTTGCGAGCCACTGATAGAGCTCAACGCATTTGATTGCACGCTCTAGGTAGTCAATGTCATCACTTTCCTCATCCACTTCTTCATTAATGATTGGGTTCTCTTTTACATAGTGGCTGGCAATCCAAACAAAATATTGAACGTGTTCCAAGAGGCCTAAATTGACTGGCGCACATGAAAAGCCAAACACCTCACTATCACTTAGCTTGTTTTGTTCATCAACACCTTCAACCATCTCTGTAACTTCAATCATCTCTTTAAGATCTACACAGTAAAATGGCTTCTCAAAAGTCATAGTGTTAAATAGCCTCAAAAACTCCGATAAACTTAAAGTCTTAAGACTGTTCTCTTCGAGTGCTTTATTTACGGACCTAAATATTTCCAAATCAGGGCCAACCATTGCCAATTCTTTTTGATCCAGTTCTGTATTTAGGGCCGTACGTATAATATCTAATCCCTCATCAACTTTCTTTAGAGCAGTGACCTTCCCTTCTGGAAATCTTCCAAATCTTCCAGCGCGGCCAGCAATTTGCTTAATTTCACTCTCAGTAATTGGATGCTCTTTACTATTAAAGAATTTACTTGTTGCAGAGAAAACAATTCTCTTTATTGGCAAGTTCATCCCCATGGCGATGGCATCGGTAGAAACCATGATGTCTGTTTCGCCTTGGTCAAACTTTCTTGCCTGCTCTCTTCTAACTTCTGGAGAAAGTCTTCCATAAACAATAGAGACCTTGAATCCAAGTTTTTCAAGATCCATTTTATACTTCAGAGCATTTCTTCTAGAAAATACAATTAGGGCATCATGCTTCTCAAGCTCGGTAAGTTTGAGCTGTTTGTTCATGACATCCAACTTAGTCATTCTTGTATAAGTTTTAACTTCAAGCTCATCACCAGTTAGAGCAAGAATCTGCTTAACAAGATCCAAAACTGAATGATCCCCGCAAAGATGAATTTCATCAGCATTAATATTTACAAGTGCCCTGGTCCAGGCCCAACCTCTCTGGATGTCCGTAATCATTTGAATTTCATCAATAACTACTACATCAAATTCCTCATTCATCCTTGCCATTTCAATAGTGGAAGAATAATGAGTTGCTCCAGGTTGTTCTATAACCTCCTCGCCAGTTAAAAGGTTTGTTACAACCCCTTTATCGTTAAGAGTGTCAAAGAGCTCACTTGCCAAAAGCCTCAGAGGTGCCAAGTAACAGCCATGCTCCGCCTTCGCCAAAGCTTCGATTGCATTATAGGTCTTTCCAGAGTTAGTTGGACCCATATGATAGACAATCTTTCTAGTCTTTCTTCTTGCATCGCTATGAACCCAGAACTGGCCTAGATATTCTCTCAAAATAGTGGCAGAAATATCTTTTCTTTTAAACGCCATTACCGAGCGGGTAAGTTTTAAAAACTCTCTTTTTAAAACTCCCGGACTTTTCCACATCCCAAGTCCCAATTGAGTGAAGAATCTATCGTACTCTTCACTTGTAATTAGGTCTGGAGAAATATCTTCTTCATCAAGAATTGAATTAAAGAAAGTGATAAGTCTTTCTCTGTATACTCTTCCAAGCTCAGTATTTGGCCCGAGCTTGCTTTTAAGTTCAGCTTTAATGTCTGAATCAAGTTTATTAAGAGAGCCTCTTTTAAGCTTATACCTGATTCGCTGGAGGTTTTTTTCAATTCGCTTTTTTAACTTGCTATAGTAATCGCTAATAAAGCTTATTTTTTTATCCAACACTAATTCATGAAGGGCCTCTTCAGCTTCAGATATAATCTGCACATGATCTTTAAATACTTGATCGCGAAGTTTTGCTCTAAAGTCGGCAATACATTTTTGACAGGGGCAGTTTAGAGCATTCGGCTTTAGCTCGGTTGAGAAGTTTTCTTTTATTAATTCTTGAGATTCCAAGTGATTATTCCTAACCACAACCTCCCAGTCCTTAAATGACAAAACATAATTATCTACAAGCTCGCTGGATATTTCTTGTCCTGGAATTAAAGGAAGGCTTTCTTTGTCTGGTAGAATAAAATCATCAAGGAAGCATGTCTCAACGATGGCCTCCCTCTCTGAGAGCTGCTTGGTTGATCCATACTCTTTTTCAAAAACGGCCTCTAGACTGGGATAATCCTTAAAAAGAGAAAAGGCGCTTTCAGCTATTTGCTTGAGCGCCTGCAGGATTAAATTGGCCTGATCTAGAGATCGAAGTTCCTCATCGTTTTCAGGATCCTCATTGTAAGCAAGAATGGCCTGTCTTGAGTTTTCTAAATTTTCTTCGATCTCTTTGTATAAATCCAAATTCTTCAAATAATTTTACTTCCCTAACTCTACCATGAATGCCACTGCAAGCTTGGCGAATTTCTCAGCATGGTCAGCGTTTCCGCCAGACTGCTCAATCGTGTCGTGTTTTGTGTGAATTTTACCGTTTATATCACCCATTGTCGACTCGAATGGAATACTTGCTGGAAAACCTGCATTGTGCCAAGAGGCATGATCTGAACAACCATATCCACATTGAGACCATCCCCAAGGAACTTTAACATAAGTATCAATCAGCTTTGCCAAGAACTTATTTTGAGCATCATTTGTATAATCACTCATGAAAACGATATCAAGATCATCAGTCCCTTTGTGATTAGTCATATCTAGTTGAAGAACACCAACTACATTCTTTCCAGCTTTCTTGTAGCTGTTGGCAATTTCTTTTGAACCAAGAAGTCCAACCTCTTCAGCAGCATATGCCATGAACTTGATTGTCCTTTCTGGTGTGTAGCCTGTCTCCATTGCAAGTCTAATAACCTCGGTCACAGTTGCAATTCCACTGGCGTTATCGTCAGCACCTGGAGCGTGTGCTCTCTCTCTTCCCCAAAATCCTGCAATGGAATCAGCGTGTCCACCAATAACGACTATTTCATCTTTTAAACTATTGCCTTCAATTGTCATAACAACTGATGGTTGTGGCCATTTTTGGTGATTAAAA
>CEUL01065123.1_pt1 | contig 11174 bp, 9 predicted proteins | sample 427021 | NCBI WGS metagenome assembly CEUL01 (sample SAMEA2622800, study PRJEB7988) | marine metagenome | isolation source: saline water (ENVO:00002010), including | reverse complement strand
AGGAGGAAATCATAGATATTCTACCGATCATAGATAAATTAGAAGAAATTATTCTAGCTGGATCAAAAATGCCATTAACTAAAAAGAACTTAGTTGATGCACCTGAAGCTCTTTTGCTCATAGATCAACTAAGAATGGCTGTACCCGAGGACGTATCCAGAGCCACCGAAGTATTGGCAAGAAAAGACGATATACTGAATCAATCATTAGATGAGGCTCGGAAAATTCGCTCTTCTGCTGAAACTGAATTTCGTAACAAAGTAGAAGATAGTGAATTAACCAAAGAAGCTGAAAAAGAAGGTGAGCGAATTATTCAGGAAGCACAACAAAAAGTGCAACGAATCATCGAAACTGCAGATAAGAAAGCAATCCAAATGTTAAAAGAAGCGGATGCTTACTCTTATCAAGTTCTTTCTGAATTAGAATCCAACTTACAGTCCATTATTACTACTGTGCAAAATGGGTTAGGAACACTGAAAAAAAGTGATGACTCCGAATCTACAAAGGGTAATGAGGCTCCCAAAAAAAGAAAATCAAAAACCACCTCTGAAGTTGTAAAATAAAAACAAATTAAAAGCTGGTTTTTCTACTTACATCTCCCGATTTTCCGCCTTTTTTACTGACTAATTGAATGTCGCAAATAAGTGAATCGTGATCTATGGCTTTGGTCATATCATATATAGTTAATGCAGTTATACTAACTGCAACTAAAGATTCCATTTCTACACCTGTTTTTGAATTACTTTTTGTATTCGCTTCAATTATAAATCGGTTATTACTCTCATCAATATCTATTGTAATTTCTACATGATTTAAATCAATTTGATGACATAGTGGAATCAATTCAGGAGTTCTTTTTGCTGCCATTATTCCTGCAATTCGAGAAATACTTAAAACGTCACCTTTGGGATTATTTGCTGCAATTACCTGCGAAATAATTTCTTTACTTACTTTCACAAATCCTTTAGCAATAGCACTACGCTCTGAGTCACTTTTCTTTCCAACATCTACCATTTGAACAGAACCTTCCTCATTGATATGAGAAAGATTATTTTTTTTTACCATTTCAGCCTTTCCTTGAGCTATATCATTCACTTTTTCGTTATAAAAATCACCACTATGGCCTTTTACCCAATTCCAAGAAATATTGCTATGTTTTTGAATTACATTTTCTAATTCATTCCACAACTCCATATTTGCTTTTTTCTTCCAACCCTTTGTAATAGTGTTTATTACATACAAACTATCAGAAAATACCTCAATAACTGAATCTGATTCAAGAAAATCTAATGCTTCAATTACTGATTGTAATTCCATACGATTATTCGTAGTATCCAAATCTGATCCAGATAACTCTTTTTCTTTTCCATCAGGATATATTATGATAGCACCCCATCCACCTGGACCCGGATTACCTAAGCACGAACCATCTGTGTATATTGTTATCATATCCTAAACTTATCCACCGATCGCATACATTTCTATTTTTTTTGTTGGTTTCTTCTTTTTTGTATCAAATCTAATTTGCGAATATTGATCAGATCTATTACCCCAAATTTGTACTATGTTATCTTTTAATAATTTTTCATCATCAGAATCTAAAGTTGATTTAATATCAAAACCCAAATCTGAAAAAAGACACGTATATAGTTTTCCGTCAGTTGATAATCTAATCCTCGAACAATTTCCACAAAAGGGATCACTAACAGAAGATATAAACCCTATTTCTGCAGAACCATCGTTATATTTCCATCTATTTGCTACTTCATTTATATACTGTTTTTCTATAGGTGTGATTCCAAATTTTTTGTTTAGCATTTTTGCTATAGTTGCAGAAGGCACAACTTGAGATTTATCCCAACCATTTATATTACCAACATCCATATATTCAATAAATCGTAATATATGGCCTTTAGACTTAATATATTCTGCAAGGTCTAACAGATTTTTATCATTCTTTCCTTTTTGAACAACTGTATTAATTTTTATTGGATTAAATCCTAGTCTTTCTACAAGATCCAATCCTTCAAGTACAGTACTTAATTCAGCATTAACTCCACTCATTTCCTTAAATAAATCTTCATCTATCGTATCAATGCTAATTGTAATCCTTTTCAACCCAGCTTCATGAAGTTTTTCAGCATACCTATACAACAAATAGCCATTTGTAGTAAGAGCTAAGTCTTCTATCCCAGGAATTTGTATCAATTTCTTTACTAACAAATCAAGATCTTGCCTTAATAAAGGCTCTCCTCCAGTGAGTCTAATCTTTGAAACACCCAACTCAGCAAAAACTTTGGCAATTCTTTCTATTTTTTCAAAAGATAAAACTTGATCTTTAGGCAAAAACTTATATCGTTCACCATATATCTCTGCAGGCATACAATATAGGCAACGAAAATTACAACGATCTGTAACTGAAATTCTTAAATCCTTAATTGGTCTATTAAATAAATCTTTTACCATATTCCTTTTACAAAGAGCTCTTATTATTAAGAAATATTAAATTGTATTTCCCAATTTTTTAGTAATACACATAATAACAGAAAATTAAATAATAGTTTAAATCAATTCCATAACTATTACTTGAAACAAATAAGTAGCGTTGTTACACTTATCTCCAATATTATACCCGTGCCCAATTTAGTACTCTAGAACGAGGAGTTTACCATTATATTGCTAGGAGAATACTTAGAATCAATAGAAATTGACAATCATCTTAAATCCACATTAGCTGCAATCGCAAATGGCGCAGTTCTTGTTCAAGAAAAAGTTGATCGATTAAGCATTGATGGACACTCAGGATCAACAGGAGATATCAATATACAAGGCGAGATTGTCCAAAAACTTGATGAATTAGGTTCTCAAATTTTCCTAGAGTGTTTTCGCACATCACAGAGTGTTTCAATAGTTGGTTGTGAAGAACTTGAAAACCCTGAAATTATTTCAAAAGACTCCAATTTATACATGGTAAATATGGATCCAGTAGATGGATCTAGCAATATTGATGTTTCAATAAGTATTGGATCCATATTTGGAATATGGCCAAGCTCAAATCTAAACGAAATTACGAATAAATCTTTATTACTTGCAGGAAACCAACAAATAGCAGCAGCATACGTAGTTTATGGTTCAAATACAATTCTGATAATAGCTACACAAAATGGGGTAAGTGGGTTTACGCTAGATAACGAGAGTAAAGAATTTATGTTGACCCATCCCATTATATCTCTTCCTAACAATTGTACATATTACAGTGTAAACTATGGAAATTGGGATGAATTCTCCCCCAATACTAAATCACAATTAGAAGAACTACAAAAAATATCATCATTGAGATATGTTGGATCACTTGTTGCTGATTTTCATAGAAATCTTCTTAAAGGAGGAGTATTTCTTTATCCAAATGGAAAACTACGTCTTATGTATGAAGCAAATCCACTAACTTTTGTTATGAAAAAGGCTGGTGGTAGCGGTACAAATGGAAAAGAAAATATATTGGACATTATACCTAAAGAATTACACGAACGGACCCCTTTATTTATAGGGAATACAAAAGAGGTAGATAAATTTACCATAGTATGAATAAGAGAGGAAAAACTAATGGATACAAAAATCCTTGCTGAAACAGCTAAAAAATTAGTCGCGCCGAAAAAGGGAATATTAGCTGCCGACGAAAGTTCAAATACAATAAAAAGTCGATTTGATTCTATTAATGTAGAATCAACTGAAGATAACAGAAGAGATTATCGACAAATGCTGTTTACAACAAATGGCATATCACAATTTATTAGTGGTGTCATTTTATTTGATGAAACAATGCGTCAAAAAGATTTAAGTGGGAAATCTCTTGTTTCAATTTTATCAGATCAAGACATTGTTCCAGGTATAAAAGTTGATACTGGAGCTAAACCTTTAGCAGGCTCGACAAGTGAAACAATAACTGAAGGCTTAGATAATCTTCGAGAAAGATTGAATGAATATCGAGAATTAGGAGCTCTCTTCACAAAATGGAGAGGAGTTATAAATATCGGGGACTCAATTCCTTCTCCATATGCAATAAATGTAAATGCCCATGCTCTTGCTAGGTTTGCAGCATTAAGCCAAGAGGCTGGACTTGTACCAATCGTAGAACCAGAAGTATTGATGGATGGTGAACACTCAATAGAAAGATGTTTTGAAATTACTGAACAAGCTTTAAAACAAGTGTATTTAGAACTTGAAATGCAAAACATCTTTTTGGAAGGTACTTTATTAAAACCAAACATGGTCCTATCTGGGAAAAGTTCAAAATCAAGAGCAAACACTACTGAGGTGGCTCAAAAAACTGTTGAATGTTTACTAAATAACGTACCTCATTCAGTTCCAGGAATTGTGTTTTTGTCTGGTGGACAAAGTGATGAAGAAGCTACAACAAATCTCAATACTATTAACCAAGTTGCAAAAACGTTAAATGCCCCGTGGGAACTTAGTTTCTCATATGGGAGAGGTTTACAGGCAGCACCACTAAAAGCATGGATGGGCAAAGAAACAAATATACCCGCTGGTCAATCGAGCTTTTTTGACAGAGCTAAATTAACAAGTATTGCTCGTCAAGGTTTACTTTGATGAATCAAAAACTGCTATTAGGCACCTCAAATCCGGGTAAAATAAACGAGTTTAAAAAAATACTCCAAAATATACCTTATAGACTGACTACACTAGAAGAAGAATCATGCAATATTGAAGTTATTGAAACTGGAAAAACATTTTTAGAAAACGCTACGTTAAAAGCAATTCAATATGCCAATGCAACTAAATTACTATGTATATCAGATGACTCTGGTATAGAAATTGATGCCTTGAACGGTCGGCCTGGGATATATTCTGCAAGATATGGCGGACCGGAATTAAGTGATGATGAAAGAGTCCAATTAATTTTAGAAGAAATGAAAAATATCCCTTATGAAAATAGGAAAGCTAGATTTAAAGCATCGATAGTAGTTGCGTGGCCCGATGGTAAAATATTCAATAAAGAAGCCACAATGGAAGGAATAATAAACTTTTCACCAAGAGGTAAAAATGGATTTGGATACGACCCAATATTTTTACTTCCTGAATTTAATAAAACTTCTGCAGAAATAGATCCTAATGAAAAAAATAAGATAAGTCATCGAGCTAAAGCTATAAGAAAAATTATCCCACTGTTAGTTAATTAATTAATGTGATGTTATTTGTAAGACTTGATTATATACAATTCAGTAGTACAATTTCTTGGTACCCATTTTTCAATATAAGAAGAGAAGTATAATAATGGATAATATTCCAGATATTAATAATATAAACGATACTTACGAAAAAGCTCTAGGAGAGTTAAAAGATAATAAAACTGAGCAAGATTTATCTACATGGAGAACAAAATACCTCGGAAGAAAGGGTATTTTAACAGGATTATTACGAAATCTTAAATCTACGCCTATAGATTCAAGAAGAGAGATTGGACAACAGCTTAATAACATAAAAAATCTCTTAGAAAATAATTATGAAGAAGCAGTAAACACTGCAGGAAAACCAGATAACAACAATTCATCTACAAATCATGTAGATATTACAATGCCTGGTCGTCCAATACAAAATGGACGACTTCATCCTACAACCCAAATAATACGAGAAGTATGTGAAGCTTTTCTTTCAATGGGTTTTGATGTTGCAGAAGGTCCAGAAGTTGAATGGGAATATTACAATTTCGATGCTCTTAATATCCCAGCAGATCACCCTGCAAGAGATATGTGGGATACACTGTGGGTAGAAAGTGACAAACAAGAAAAAGGAAATATTTTATTACGAACACATACTTCTCCTATGCAGGCAAGAATTATGGAAAATCGAGAACCACCAGTACGAGTTGTTGTACCAGGAAAAGTATTTAGATACGAAGCATCAGATGCTACTCATGAGTGGCATTTTTACCAAGTAGAAGGGTTGGCAGTAGATCAAGGTTTAACTTTTGCAGATTTAAAAGGGACATTATTTGAATTTGCAAAAAGAATTTTTGGAGAAAATCGAAAAATTCGATTTAGGTGTGACTACTTCCCTTTTGTAGAACCTGGTGTAGATATGTCAATTGATTGCTTTGCTTGTAGTGATTCAGGTTTGGTAGCAACTGAAAATTGTTCTATCTGTAAAAGAACTGGGTGGATAGAAATCATGGGAGCAGGTATGGTTCATCCAAGAGTTTTAGAGCAAGCTGGATACGATCCAAACAAATATACTGGATTTGCATTTGGCCTTGGCCCAGAAAGAATTGCCATGCTGAAATATGGGATTGATGATATTCGTCATTTTTATTCAAACGACATAAGATTTCTAAACCAATTCTAATATGAGGAGTAATTGTGAAAATACCAATTTTATGGTTAAGAGAATATCTCGATGAAAATATTTCGCTAGATAATATAGCACACAAATTAACTATGGCTGGGCTCGAAAGCGAACTACACACAATAAAACAAGGGGCATGGTCAGGCATTCTTGTTGGAGAAATTCTTGAAATAGAAAAGCACCCAAATGCAGATAGACTAAATTTAGTTACTGTAGATATAAACAATGAAGTCAAAAAAGTAGTTTGTGGAGCCCCTAATGTTGAAATAAACCAAAAAATTGCTTTTGCTAAAGTCGGATCAGAATTGCTAGATCATGAATCTCAACAATTAATCCCATTACAGGCAGCAAAAATCAGAGGAGTAATATCTGAAGGCATGATTTGTTCTGAAAAAGAACTTGGAATCGGAGATAACCACGATGGAATACTTGTTTTACCTCCTAAAGTACCAAAAGGAACTAAATTAGAATCTATATTGGGGCAAGAAATATTAGAAACAGAGCCTACACCTAATAGACCAGATTGGTTATCTGTAATTGGGGTTGCAAGAGAAATTGCTGCATTGAACAATACCACAATAATTGAACCTTCTCTTCAATTTACTGAATCGAATGAAGAAACAGTTACTCAAGCTTCAGTTACTATTGAAGACAGTGATTTATGCGGAAGATACACAGCTTCTGTAATTTCTGGTATAAAAATACAAGAATCTCCGGAATGGCTCAAGGAAAAGCTTATCAGTGCAGGTCAAAGGCCCATAAACAATATAGTAGATATAACAAATTTTGTGATGTTAGAAACTGGCCAACCATTACACGCTTTTGACCTTACAAAAATACAAAATTCTACTGTAAAAATACGCAGAGCAAAAGATAAAGAAATTCTCATAACTCTAGACGACGAAAAACGAACCTTATCAAATGATATGCTAGTAATTGCCGATGAAGAAAAACCTATAGGATTAGCAGGAATCATGGGAGGATTGCATTCTGAAGTAACCGATAACACGACAACTATTCTCTTAGAATCTGCAAGTTTTCTTCCAGCAAATATTCGAAAGACCCGAACAGAATTAAAAATGAGAACTGAAGCATCCCATCGATTTGAAAGACATCTTAATCCCGGACTAGCCATTATGGGACAAAAGCGAGCAATCCATTTAATCCAGCAAATTACTCAAGGATCTGTTTGCAAGAATATCATTGACGTTTATCCAAACAAAATTACAACTGAATCAATAATAATAACTACGCAAAAAGTAACTGAAGTATTAGGCACAAAATTTACTTTAAAACAAATGCAGAAAATTTTTACCTCACTTGGTATTGAATCAAAAGAGGTCAATAAAACAACTTTAGAAATCACTCCTCCTTACTGGAGAAGTGATATTAATATTGTTGAAGATTTAATTGAAGAATTGGCGAGAATTCAAGGATATGAAATAATACCTACAAAATATATTTCCCAACCCATTCCTCCTAGAGAAGAACAACCCGAGCGTAATTTATCGCTTAAAATACAAGACTTACTGATATTATCTGGAATGCAAGAAATTATAACCTACCCCCTAACGAGTAAAGAGGCATTAGAATTTGTTGAAAATAAACGAGATATTGTACCGATGAAACTTGCAAACCCTATGAGTCAAAAACCTGAAGATTTTACATATTCAAATATTTCTGACACTTTAGGATTCAGAGAATATTTGCGCACAAACCTACGTGTTGGAATGTTAGAAACCATCGCACATAATGTCAGATATGGCGCTGATAATATAAAGTTATTTGAGGTAGGAAAACAATATATTCCTCGAAATAATGAATTACCTGAAGAAGTTCGTGTGGCCTTAGGCGGTTTTTGTGGAAACAGAGCTCAACTTAACTGGACTAATGACCAAGAATCTATGGATTTTTTTGACGCCAAAGGTATTATTAACATGACTTTCAAAGAACTCAAACTTGAAAGCATATTTACCCCAAAGATTGATATATTATTCGAAGATGAAATATGCTCAGCTATTATCGTTCAAGGTACAGAAGTAGGTGTCGTTGGACAGGTAAAAAATGAAATTGCTCGAAACTTTGGAATAAATACAAAACCGGTAATAATTTTTGAATTAAATTTACATAAATTGTTACCTTTAACCCTTAATACCTCTCAATATTTTTCTAAACTACCACGTTTCCCTATTTCATTCAGAGATATAGCACTCGTTGTTGATAATCAAATACCTGCTATAACCTTAATAAAATCGATTAATGACCATAAACTAGTTATCAACGTTGATTTATTTGATGAATTTACTGGGGATTCTTTACCGAGTGGACATAGGTCTCTTGCATTTAGAATTCATTTTTATGACCAGGATCATACTCTTACTTCTGAAGAAATTAACGAGAGCATTGATAAAATACTGAATAAATTACAACATACAACTGGAGCAACAATTAGAGAAACAAGGTAATCATGACTACGAAAAATCCAAATTTTTCTGAAAATATGTTATCTGTTGAAGATGCAAAAGAAAACATACTTGAAATGATGTTTGTTTTAAATACCGTGTATTTACCAATTTCTGATTGTCTAGGGCACGTATTATCTGAAGATATATCTTCAATTATTCATGTACCACCTTGGAATAATTCTGCTATGGACGGATTTGCAGTCATAGCAAATGATATTAAAAGTGCAAGTGAAAGCACTCCTGTAAAACTCACTGTTATTGATTCAGTATATGCAGGAGATATGCCCAGTTCAAAAGTTTCTCCTAATACTGCAATAAGAATTATGACTGGTGCACCCATACCAGATGGAGCCAATGCAGTTGTTCCATTTGAACAAACAAATGAAATACAACAAAAAACCACTAAACAACATTTAGACACAATAGATATATTAAAACCTGTTAAAAAAAATGATTACATTCGATTTCGTGGTGAGGATATTAAATCAGGAGATAACATATTTAAAAAAGGTACAATTCTCAGACCAAGTGAAATTGGAGTTTTAGCAACTCTTGGTTTTAAAGAAATTCCAGTAATTCGAAAACCAAAAATTGCAATTATATCTACTGGTAATGAATTAACCGATCTTGGGGAACCCATTAAACTAGGGAAAATTTATGATGCCAATACATATAGCATAGCCTCATCAGTAGAAAAATATGGAGGAACTCCAATAATAATTGGTATAGCTAAAGATAATGAAAAATCACTGAATGATCTTCTTGATAAAGCTTTAGATTACGATATTCTGGTCACATCTGCTGGTGTTTCAAAAGGAGATTACGATATTGTCAAAAACATATTAAGCCAAAGAGGAAATATAGAATTTTGGTCAGTAAATATGAAGCCTGCAAAACCTATTGCATTCGGCTGGATAAATAAATCTAAAAATGAAAAATTACCTCTGCTTGGATTGCCAGGAAACCCAGTAAGTGCAATGGTCGCTTTTGAGCAATTTGTGAGGCCTTCAATATTAAAACTAAAAGGATATACAAAACTAGATAAACCTTCCATACATGCGATTCTAAAAAATACTATAAAAAACGAAGATGGTAGAAGAATGTACATTAGAGTTCTTGTCAAAAAGGAAGGAGTGGATTATTATGCAGAAGCAACCGGAAACCAAGGATCTCATGTCCTTACTTCTATGGCAAAGGCCAATGGCTTAGCTGTGTGTCCTGAGAATGTTTTAGAAATTAAATCTGGACAAAAAATTGAAGTTCAAATGATAGATTGGCATGTGGATGACTTGTAGCTAATTTAAGGTATGGAGGGACTGAAATGGTTAGAACTAGAGTTAAATACCAAGAAGAAACTGTATATGCTAGAATGAAATTTAAAATTTCTGACCAAGCATTAAATGAGTTAAACCGAGAACTAAATAGAATGGTCTCTCAAAGAGCTTGTAAAAACTGCTCAGATAAAGATAATTCTAATGCTCTTGAACTAATAAATAATTGCTGTTCATCCGAGGATACATTTATTCACTCACACATGCCAGCCATGGAAGCTATTTTCAGAATTATTATTACTAATGGGAACAAGCCTACTACCATCTCTCATATATACGAAACACTTCAAGATAGATGGGTTGATCCAAATAATATGTGGCTTCCTACCCCAGCAAAACTCTACCGAATGTTGACTAATGATATGTATTATGGAATACGAGAAGTTATAAGAAACAGAACAAAGAAACACCAAGTTACCACTGAAACTACACTCTCATTGAATTAGCTGTTGTAATCAAATGAAGTCACTATTAACTACATATGAAACTGTGTACAAAGTAGAGGGCATGACATGTCAGGCGTGTGCTGACACTATTGAAACTGGTGTAAAAACAAATTTAGGTGTTTTGTTGGCTCATGTCTCATTAGAGAAAAAAGAATTGAGAATTCAATCAGACACAATTTTCGACATAAACAATATAAACTCGGTAGTAAAAAATTTAGGTGACTACAGAATTAGGGATAATAACCCCGGTTTAATATCTAACATTGTTGAATATTTTGTTTCTAAAAAACCTATTGTTATTGCACTATCTTTGGTCACTATATCTTCGCTTGCTTTACAAGTACCTACTAATACATTTGATATAAATAAATGGTTTATAACATACATGGGTCTTTTTTTTATGCTCTTCTCATTTTTAAAGCTACTAAATGTAAGTGGTTTTAGTATGACGTTTAAAAAATATGACCTGATTTCCAAGAAAATCCCTGTATTTTCGACAATATATCCATATATTGAATTAACTCTTGCAATAGCTTTCTTAACAGAATCATTATTAATGTATGCAATGATAT
>CEUL01051754.1_pt1 | contig 11205 bp, 10 predicted proteins | sample 427021 | NCBI WGS metagenome assembly CEUL01 (sample SAMEA2622800, study PRJEB7988) | marine metagenome | isolation source: saline water (ENVO:00002010), including | reverse complement strand
TTAATTAAATTAGAGACTGGATCAATGCGAGACAAAGCAAATGCCAGTTATAGAATGAACACAATTTTTTTTAATGACCCTGCAAAATATAATTCATCATATCGAAATCGAATTATTAAAATACATAATATGTCTAAATCAGAGCATTTACAGGACAACACTCTACGCCTTCATACAATTATGATTATGGGAAATTCTAAAGACTCTGCTTTTGGAGATGTATTAATTGAGGAGCTCAAATCTGAAAAAGAAGAATTTCGTATCAAATCTATTGAGGCATTAGGAAAATTAAAATATATTGCTGCATCTGATGAAATAGAAACTTTTTTATCTGATAAATATTCATTTTTAGAAAAATTAGCCGCTGTAGGATGCTTAGGTAATCTTGGCAATAAAAATTCTATTACTCAATTAGTTCATTTAATTAATAAATGGCCCAGTGAATGGCTGGAAACAGATGGCCCAGAATTAAGATGGGAGGCCGCACTTGCACTATTAAAGCTTGGGCATTCGGATACAAATACTGAAGCTATCATTAATAATTTATTATCTCGTTCATATTATGAACTGTATAATGATTTAGACCCTAACACTATAAATTTTGTAATTCTTAAAATCTTAAATATTATAAATTCTATTAATAATACTGAATTATTAACCCCCTTTGCAATATCAATTCATAAGCTATCAATTGATGAACCAAACCTTGAGATTCGGGATTTTTCTAAAAAAATTCACAAACGACTTAATAATTAAAATTCATTAATATATATTGCCTTAATCTTGTAAAAAACTTTAAATTAAATGTCTTATATAAGAATACTTTTTAGAGAGAGAAATGGCTAAAGAAAAATTTATTCCAAAAGCATCTGTTGGAGATAATGCAGAAACTCAAATTTCTAGGGGAAGTTTTATTTCTATTTTATCTGTAGGATGGCTTGCATTTGTAGCAGGTGTTGGTGGTTTTTTTACAGCACTTGGAAGGATGTTCTTTCCTAATGTTAGCTTTGAACCTCCCATGGAATTTAAAATAGGTTATGCAGAAGATTTTGAAGTAGGGAAGGTTGATTTAAGATTTAAGAAACAATATAATGTGTGGATTGTTAGAGATAAAGAGAGTATTTATGCTTTATCAACAGTGTGTACCCATTTAGGTTGTACTCCTAATTGGTTAGAAGCAGAAAAGAAATTTAAATGTCCTTGTCATGGAAGTGGATTTAGAAGTTCAGGGATGAATTTTGAAGGACCTGCGCCACGTCCATTAGAAAGATTCCGAATTTTTCAAGCAAGCGATGGCCAGATTATAGTTGATAAGAATAAAAAATTTAATTATGAAAAAGGAGAATGGGGAAGACCTGAAGCTTCATTTAAGGTTTAGTGTATAAATATGGAAAATAATAAGAAACAATCAATGTTTGATAAATTTTTAAATTCTCAATTTTATAAATCCATTATTCGTTCAGGAGTTCCTAGAACAAGAAGGCAGAGAATGTATGCTGTATTAGGAAATGTATTTTTACATCTTCATCCTGCCCGCTTACCAAGACATGCTGTGAAAGTAGGATACACTTGGTGTATGGGAGGTCTATCTTTTTTCTTATTTGTTGTATTAACAATTACAGGTATTATGCTCATGTTTTATTATAGGCCTACTGTAGAGTATGCTTTTACAGATATTATTGATCTTGGAGAGCAAGCCCCACTTGGTATTATGCGGGAGCTACATAGATGGGGAGCTCATGCTATGGTATTGACAGTTTGGTTACACATGTTACGAGTGTTTATGACTGGTTCGTATAAGCCTCCACGTGAATTTAATTGGGCAGTTGGAGTCATATTGATGACCTTAACAATGTTTTTAAGTTTTACAGGGTATTTATTACCTTGGGATCAATTAGCTATTTGGGCGATTACAGTTGGAACTAACATGGCTAGAGCTCACCCTTTTATTGGAAGTGAAGGTCCTGGGGCATCACTACTTACTATTGGAGATTTAAATTTAGTGACAGCTTCTTCTGATGTGCGGTATGCATTATTGGGAGGGCGTTTTGTAGGAGAAGCTACTTTGTTAAGATTTTATGTATTACACTGCATTTTAGTACCTTTCATAGCAATGATATTTATGGCAGTTCATTTTTGGAGAATACGAAAAGACGGAGGGATATCTGGTCCATTATAGGAAGAGGTTAATTTAAAATTATGTTACAATCATTTAAAGAGTTTGTGAATATTATTTCTGAGCCAATAATTTCATTTACAGTATTGACTATTATTTTCCCACTTTTGTTTCCCCCCACAGATTTTTTTGATAAAATGCATAGAAAATTGGGGCTTCATCATATTTGGACCAATAAAGGTGGATATGCTTTATTTTCTTTAACAACCATATTTTTTTATTTAGGCTACAATGATCCTTATTTTAGTATTATTTTAAATAAACCTGATAATTTTCCAATTGTATTAATGGTGTATTCTATGTTGTTTGTTACATGGTATGCCATGAAAAAAGCATATGTGAATGATAAACGCATTGAGGCAGGTAAAAAACCTAATGAATACCATGATCCAGAAGATAAGGTATTAGTATGGCCTGATTTAGTTTATATTGAGTTTATCGCCCTATTATTATTTATGACATTTTTAACAATTTGGGCTATTGTATTTTCTGCACCTTTAGAGGAGCCTGCAAATGCAGCTGCAACACCTAATCCCTCTAAAGCTCCATGGTATTTTTTAGGATTACAAGAGATGCTTGTATATTTTGATCCATGGATTGCAGGTATTTTATTTCCCATATTTATTATTTTAGGAACTGCAGGTATTCCTTATATGGATATAAATAAAAAAGGTGATGGATACTATTCCTTTAAAGAAAGACGAGTAGGAGTCTTTATTTTTATGTATGGCTGGGTGGCTTTATGGCTATATTTAATTGTTATAGGAACTTTTTTTAGAGGACCTAATTGGAATTTCTATGGTCCTTTTGAATGGTGGGACCCACATAAATTAGAGGTTTTGAACAATGTGAATTTATCAGAATATTTATGGGTTTATTTATTAGGACAAGAAACTCCAGCCAATATTTTATTACGAGAGTCAGCAGGCTTTCTCTTAGTTTTTGCATACTTATTTATTCTCCCTATTATTTTAAGTCAAACATTACTTAAAAATATGTATAAGGCATATGGCCCGGTTAGATATGCTTTTTTGATGATGTTTGGTTTAACTATGCTATCATTACCAATTAAAATGTTTTTAAGATGGACCATTAATTTGAAATACATAGTATATATACCTGAGTGGTTCTTTAATATTTAAGGCATATGTATGGATTATCGTAACGACGAAAGATATTGGGATATTAAACTATTAAACAAGTGGTTTGTAGTAGCTGCATCTCTATGGACTATATCAATGTTCTGGATGTTTATTGATGATAATGATGATGAATTTAAATACTACCAAAGTGAATATTATTCAATTTTAAAAGATAAAACAGAGGATGATTATAATAAACTATACTCAGAAGTATCAGATATCAAAAATGAATTAGAATTGGATTTGGAATCTAAGAAAGCAATATTAGATTCAAAAACCGAACTAATTCAAAGCATTAATGACTCTATACAAAAGATTGAAGATAAATATGCAAAAATTACAATTGATTGGAAGGCCTTAATTGTAGAGGTGGATGTTGCAAAATATTTAGTTGAAAAAGAAAAGGCAGAGCATAAGTATAATGAAAAATCTGAAGCAAACCAAAAATTTAATAGATTAGTATCCCAAAAAAATAGCCTTAAAAAACTAAAAGAATCTTTAGAGATTTCCATTTCTGAATTTAATGGTATGCTTGATAAATTAAATACAGAAGTTAAAATAGCTCAAGATAAAAGAAATAAAGAACTTAAGCGTTTAGACTTACTAGATAATCAACTTACTAAATTAGATCGTAATAGAATGACTTTAGGAAATCAAATTGCAGATATTGTTCGAGATTTACCTATTATTGATTTTCTTGATCCAAAATTAAAAGTGCAGCAAACAGTTGTTTCTGATGTCAAATATGATGTGAATTTTGCAAAAGTAGCAACAGTCGATAGATGTATGAGCTGTCATATGGGAATTGAAAATAGTCAATTTGAAGATCAGGAGCAACCTTATACAGTACATCCTAACTTAGAATTAATTGGAGCTTCTTCATCTCCTCATCCATTTAATGAATTTGGATGTGCTAGTTGCCATTCTGGAAGAAGTCGTGGAACCAGCTTTGTTACTTCTACACATACTCCCCATGATCATCATCAAGAAGCAGAATGGAAAGAAAAGTATGATTGGGCAGTCATGCATCATTGGTTACAGCCAATGTTACCATCAGAATATAGTCAAGCTGGATGTTTTAAATGTCATACACAACAACCTTATTTAGAGGGTGGAGATAAACTGCAATTAGGAATTTCATTAATTAAACAAAATGGTTGCAATGCATGTCATTTAATTGAAACAATTCCTAAGGATTACAATGTTGGCCCAGATTTAACTCAAGTAAATAAGAAATTCGATAAAGAATGGACTTTTAAATGGATTAAAAATCCACAAAGTTTTAGATATAATACAATGATGCCTCATTTCTTTGAGCAAGATAACAATTCTTCCCCTGAAATGATTAAGAGAAATAATGCTGAAATTTATGCAATTACAGAATATTTATTTAAAGATAAAGTATATCAAAATACGAATGATTCTCCATATTTAGGAGATTCAGACAATGGCCAGATTTTATTTAATGCTATTGGTTGCATGGGGTGCCATCAAATTGATAATACTCCTTCTCAATATGAACCTCAAACAGCTGAGTATGATTTTTTTAAATCACAGCATGGCTATAATGATGATGAAACAACTAATTATAATATGTTAAATCAACAAGGCCCTAATTTAATTGGTTTAGGTTCTAAAGTATCTGCACAATGGTTATATGAATGGTTAAAAAACCCAAAAAATTATTGGGAAAAAACAAGGATGCCTAATCTTAGGTTAAGTGATCAAGAAGCAAAAGATATCGCTGCTTATTTACTTACATTTACAAATGAGGAATTTGAAAATCAAGATATTCCACCTTTAACAAATGATTATTTTGAGTCTGACTTAGATGAAATAGCATTACGCTGGCTTAATAAATCATTTAATTATGTAGATGCCGAAGAAGCATTTAATGAAATGAAGGAAAATAATAAAATTATAGATTATGTCGCTGATAAATCAATTAGATATTATGGTTGCTATAGTTGTCATAATATTGATGGTTATGCAGATGCTAAACCAATTGGTGCAGAACTTTCAAAAGTAGGTTCTAAACCATTAAATAAATTTGATTTTGGTCATATACATGATATACAACATAGTAATTTTGGTTGGATTAATCAAAAATTAGCTAATCCTAGAATTTTTGATAGAAGTAAAGTATTGCCAGCTGAAGATAAATCAAGGATGCCTAATTTTTATTTTACTCAAACTGAGATTGAAGCAATTACAACAGTATTATTAGGATTAACCGATTCTAAGATAGAATCAAGCAAACTTGCAGATTTAGATAGAAGCTATCAGGAACTTGAAGGGTATAAGTTGATTAGACAATATAATTGTTATGGATGTCATGAAATTGGTCATGAGGGAGGCAGGATTGCTGATAGTATTAAAGACATTTTACCAGAAAAGCTTCATGCAGAACATAGAAACTATGCTCCACCAAGTTTATATTCTGAAGGTTCAAAAGTACAACCAGATTGGTTATTTTCTTATTTGCAGCAGCCAATTACTATAAGGCCTAATTTACAAGTTAGAATGCCTTCGTTTGATTTAAGTGATGATAATTGGAATGCAATTATAGCGGCTTTTAAAGATATGGAAGATAATCATTTATCTTATGAATCTATTCATATGGTTGATGAAACTAGCACAAAATATAAACAAGGATTTGAATTAGTCTCTGATTATGGATATTATGATTTAGAAAAAGATGTATGGGTAGAAGCTTTTAATGAAGGCTCAAGATGTTATGTTTGTCATTTTCAAGGAGATGTTCCACCAGGAAAAGATTTTGCTATATCAGACCCTTTAGTTTGGGCTCCAAATCTTGCATTATCAAAAGAACGATTAAGGCCCGAGTGGATTAAACAATGGTTACAAAATCCTCAGCACTATATGGAATATACTAAGATGGTTGCTCCTGCATTATACAATAAGTGTCCAGAATGTTTAGATGGTCAACTGACAGATTCTGAATATCAAAATATTAAAGATATATCTGATAATAAAGATAATCCTAATTGGAGATCAGGCACCGAAGCTGATTATAGGTTAGAAGCTATAACAGATTGGATATTCTCTATTGAGGGAGAAGAAGATATTTCAAATGTTATTAAAGATTATTTTACTACTAATGGGTATAAACATTTTGAAGAAGAAGAAGAGGATGATGAATGGGGTGATGATGATTGGTAAATTTAATCTAAACCATATGCCTTTAATCTATTAATAATATTTTTTTCTACTTCTTTAGGGACCCAATCATCCCCACTATAGCTTGAAATTAATAAACCTTCTGGGTCAACCAATAATGATTTTAATGTATGATTAATAGTTCTTGCATCGCCTTCATCAATCCCACTAAAACCTAACCCAGCCTCTGTAGTGATCTTGATGATATTCTCCTTATATCCATAGCTAGATAAAAAATCAATATTAGAATAGTTTTCAAATATATTTCCATAGGCTCTTTTTAGTACATTAGGTGTATCATACCTATAATCAAAGCTAATTACAATAAATTCAATATTCGAATTTTCTTTAAATTGATTTACTAAATATTGATTTTTTAAAATTACAGCAGGGCAAAAATTAGGCATTGGACATCTAGAAAATATGAATGATATAAATTTAAATTTTCCGTTTTCATAACTTAATTCTACTTCTTCTCCATTTAAATTTAAAAATGTAGCACTAGACAACTTATCACCTATTTGCAATACTCCATCTTCATCAAAAAAATCATCAATTATTTCTTCTTCTTTTAAATTTCTGTGACCCACAATTTGCATTTGATTAGCCCATGTTTTTGCAGGGCTATTTTCTTTTTCTAAAATATAAAAATTGAAATTTAAGCTATCTCCAATAGCATAATCATTCATATCAATTGAGGGGTCAATATTAAACATCATCGTCATTTCCATCATAAAACCAGGAACCTCATCATGCTTAATCATCATTTTTTGGTCTTCATAAAATATATCGATAATAATACCTTTAAATGGATATACTATAGGCTTTGATTCTTGTTGGGCACAAGAATATAAAATGATTGTAATTAAGAGGTATAGGATTTTATACATAGCTACTTAAATGAAAAACCAATCAAATTTTTGATTGGTTTTTCATAAGAGTTTTTAATATTTATTTCTTTTTTGCTGGCCTTTTAAATAATTGAGTTCCAGCATCAACTGCTTTATCTGCTACTGTAATTGTTGTTTTATAACCATCACCACAATAGCCAGAGCCTTTCATGCTTTTATCCCATTTTTCATGCCAAAAACACAATTCATAATCTCCAGCTTCTAAGCCATTTAAATTAATTGTATAATTCCCATCAGCATCAGTTACACCCCAAAATGGATGATCTAATACTATAACCCAAGATTTCATCCATGGATGAACATCACATTTAATATAAAATGGATCCTCCTTTTCGTTAAATTTTTTCGTTGAGGGGTCAGACTTAGCCGGCATTGCAAAATTAAATGCACTATTTACCTCTGACATAGAATGAATATTATGTAGTGTTTTATCACTGTTTTTAATCATCAATTCTTGCCCCTTCATAATCCCAGTAACATGAGGAATATATTGGCAACCTACTTGATCTAATTCAATTGGAGTTTCTGGAATTTTTGCTGAATGTTTAGGATTGTTAACCCATACAACTACATTTTCCATAAACTTTTCATCATTTACTTTAAAACTTTCATTAAATACAGGGCCTTCATGTGATTTTCCACATATAGGATCTGCATTCATATTTAATTTTTTTGCTCTTGGAACTTTTCCATCATACTGAACTTTTCCTGTAATTTCACTACCCATTAATAATGTAGTGCTGAGTACTAATAGTATTAACTTATTTTTAATCATCATTATGACCTCTTATTTATAGAATTTATTTAAATAATATTACTTAAATTTAAATGAATTTTTATTAACCAATCAACAATAAAGGAAATTAATTTTATATATGTGGACATTAGTAATTCTTAGCCATATTTTAATGTTTGTTTCATTTGTAATGTTATCAACATCAGCTATTAAGGGCCATTTCATATATTCTGAGTCCACTATAACCCTTAATTCTTATTCAATATTAGCAGTTATGATGTATGTATTTACTCAATCTCTAATTTTTTTTCTTATTATTACGATCAATAAAAATATGAATACTTTAATTGTTGAGCATTCTATATCAATAAAAAATGCAAATTATAAGTACTATAAAAAGCAAATGCATATTCACACTTCATCAAATATATTATATATTTCAACTATAGCTATTTTATTTGGTGCTGTCCATACAGGATTAATGGGTGAATGCATTCATAATATTTTATTTATATTAGGCGTTTTACACTATGGTTATGTTATCAAAATTCAATATTTTTGTTTTAAGGAAATTAGTAAAATAATTTCTCGTATCAATGATACAATTATAAGTAAATTATAAGGCTTTTTAGATATGTATTATTTAGCAAAATTTTTTGAATTTTTTGGTATAAGTGTTATTTCATATTCATTTTATATATACTTACCAAACCCAATGCCATATGAAATGCTTGCATATGGGGCGAGTTTTTTTATAGCTGGCTGGATTATTGAAAAATTTTTACTCAAAGGATAATTAAAATTGGATTTTAAAGTAGAAGATCATTTAAAAGCTGTACCAGAGTTACCTGAATTAATCAGGACTAAAAAAAATCGACCACCAAAAATGGCAGTAGTTGATGAAGATAACTGTACGGGCTGTTCAGCATGTGTTCCATTTTGCCCAGTAGACTGCATTGAGCCTGTTCCAGATGATAAATACAGTGATGTATCTATTCCTCCTGTACAAGTTAGGTGGAATGAGTGTATAGGATGTCAGGTATGTGCTAAAGTATGTGATAAGTTGACTTGGAATGCAATTAGAATGATTCCTACTACTGCTTTTGAAGATAGATATGAATTTACAGTTGATAAAAAAATAGATAATGGATAAATATGAGTCAAGATAATCACGAAGAATCTTTTATAAGTAAATATATATTTTCAATTGATCATAAATGGATTGGGATTCAGTATGGTGTAACTAGTATGTTATTTTTACTTTTTGGGTTTGCATTGATGATGGTTATGAGATATCAATTAGCTTATAATGCTAATACTGGTTTGGAAAAAGATTTAATTTCTCCTGATATGTATAATGCATTAGGAGCTATGCATGGAACTATCATGGTCTTTTTAGGGGTTGTGCCAATGGTGGTAGGAGCTTTTGGTAATTACTTAGTACCACTTCAAGTGGGAGCTCCTGACATGGCATTTCCTAAACTTAATATGGCCAGTTATTGGTGTTATTTTGTAGGGGGGGTAGTGATGCTGGCAAGCTTTTTTATTCCAGATGCATTACCAGCACACTCAGGCTGGACCTCTTATGTACCTTTAGCTACTATATCTACCGGGCCAGGTCAAACATTTTGGCTAGTTGGTATGATATTTTTAATTGCTTCATCTCTTCTTGGCTCTACTAATATTTTGGTTACCATTATTCAGTTAAGAGTAAAAGGATTAACATGGATGAGATTACCATTTTTTATTTGGACTCAACTTGTAACTTCATTTTTATTATTACTTGCTTTTCCACCTTTACAGGCTGCAGCAATTTTTCAGCTTTGCGATAGAGTAATTGGTACTGGCTTTTTTGATCCTTATGCTGGTGGAAGTGTACTTTTATATCAACATTTATTTTGGTTTTTAGCACATCCAGAAGTATATGTTTTAATATTACCTGCTCTTGGAATTGTAGCGGAAATTATAGCTAATAATATTAGAAAGCCATTATGGGGCTATAAATCAATGGTATATTCTAGTATTTGGCTTGGGTTTATGTCATTTATTGTTTGGGCTCACCATATGTTTTTAACTGGTATGGGGACTACTATGAGTAGTTTTTTTATGATTACAACAATGATTATATCAATTCCATCAGTTGTTATTTTATCTGCTTTATTTTTATCTCTATGGGGAGGAAGTATTCGTTTTAATACCCCTATGCTATTTGCTCTTTCATTCTTACCTATGTTTGGTATTGGTGGTTTGACGGGACTTCCACTTGGATTAGCAACAGCAGACATTCATTTACATGATACTTATTATGTAATTGGTCATTTTCACTATGTAGTTGCACCTGGGACCATATTTGCTATTTTTGCAGGCATTTATTTTTGGTTTCCTAAAATTACAGGAAAAACAATGTCTGAATTTTTAGGTAAAATTCATTTTTGGGGTTCGCTTGTGTGTATGAATGGAATTTTTATGCCTATGTTTCTACAAGGTTTAGCAGGGGTCTCTAGAAGGCTTGCTAATGGAGGATATGACTATGCACATGCTAAAGAAGTATTGTATTTAAATGAGATTATGTCTATTTCTGCATTTGCACTATTCTTTTTTCAATTATTTTTTATTTTCAACTTTTTTTGGACATTGTTTAGAAATCGTTATGAAAGTGAAACAGATACTAACCCATGGGAAGCAACAACTATTGAATGGACCGATACAACATCACCTCCACTTGGGCATGGTAATTTTGAAGTAATACCAAGTGTTTATCGTGGAGCTTATGAATATAGTGTAGAAGGGCATGAAAAAGATTATTGCCCTCAAACGGAGAAATAAATTATGGATATTGAAATACCTTATAATGTAGATGAGAGAAAAGATACGGGGCTTTATAATAGTAAGCTTGGGATATGGCTTTTTTTAGCATCTGAAATTATGTTATTTGGTGCCTTGTTTTCAACTTATATTATATTAAGAACAGGCGACCCAACATGGATGCTTCATGTAAAAGAGGCTCATCTTAATATACCATTAGCAACAATCAATACGGCTGTTCTTATTCTATCCAGT
>CEUL01150195.1_pt1 | contig 11229 bp, 9 predicted proteins | sample 427021 | NCBI WGS metagenome assembly CEUL01 (sample SAMEA2622800, study PRJEB7988) | marine metagenome | isolation source: saline water (ENVO:00002010), including | reverse complement strand
CCAGCTAAAAATAGATCAACATTGGCAACATGCTCTACTACTTCAAGTGAAATGACAGCATCAAAAGTTTCACCGGTAATAGTAAGATCTTCCACCGTCGTGGACCGATAGTCGATGTCTAACCCGTTTTGATTGGCATGGATTTGAGCTACACTAATGTTTCGATCTGAGGCGTCGATCCCGGTGACTTCCGCTCCCATTCGGGCCAAGGGTTCAGAAATCAGGCCGCCGCCGCAGCCTACATCTAAAAACCTAAGTCCGTTGAAAGGTGTCAGGGATCGAGGGTCGCGGTCGAATTTAATGCACATCTGGTCGCGAATATACTGCAGGCGTATCGGGTTAAATCGGTGCAAAGGCTTAAATTTACCATCGGGATCCCACCACTCGTCAGCAATCGCGGAAAACCGGGCGACGTCTTTCGGGTCAATGGTTGTAGTATCTGAGGCGCTCATGGGCCTGTCCTTGCCTGTGAGGGGTCTTCCGAGTATGTATGCGCCCGCGTCGCATAGGGCAAGCATGCCAGACCTTTAAACACCCTGAAAATTTCAGGAATAGTGCGAAGGTGCGGCGAGGAAAACGTCGAGGAGCTGTTATGGCCCGTATTGTGCAGAAATTCGGCGGCACGTCCGTAGCCGACATAGAACGTATTCGGGCGGTTGCGAATCTTGTCAAGAAGTCTGTTGATGCCGGCGATGAGGTGGCTGTTGTTGTCTCGGCAATGGCCGGTACAACGAACCAACTCATTGACTGGACCTGCGAAATCTCGCCCATGCACGACGCTAGGGAGTACGATGTGGTTGTCTCCGCGGGAGAGCAGATAACTGTCGGGTTGATGGCTATGGCGCTTCAGAATATAGGGGTAGATGCCCGCTCATGGCTAGGCTGGCAAATTCCGATAGCCACTGACGATGTCCATGGACGAGCCCGCATTCTAGATGTTCAAGCGAGGGAAATCGTCAAAAGGTTGGGCTGTGGTCAAGTTGCGATAATGGCGGGATTCCAAGGTATTGCCTCAGACAATCGTATAACAACCCTTGGGCGTGGTGGATCTGATACCTCTGCGGTGGCTCTTGCTGCTGCAATCGATGCAGACCGATGTGATATCTTCACTGATGTCGACGGAATTTATACAAGTGATCCGCGAATTGTTAATCGAGCGCGGAAGCTAGATAAAGTTACGTACGAGGAAATGCTAGAAATGGCGTCGCTCGGGGCCAAGGTGTTGCATACCCGGTCAGTGGAACTGGCAATGAATCAGCGCGTCCGGGTTCAAGTCTTATCGAGTTTTGTCGAGGGACCTGGCACACTAGTTGTAGATGAGGAAGAAATTGTGGAACAAGAAATCGTCAGTGGAATCACTCATAGCGGTAATGAAGCAAAGATTACTTTGGTTCAGGTGCCTGATAACCCGGGCATTGCCGCTGCAATATTTGGACCATTAGCTGAATCTAGCATCAATGTTGATATGATCGTCCAAAACGTTTCCGAGGATGGAAAGGCGACCGATCTGACCTTCACGGTCCAGAAGGATGATCTTGTTCGGACATTGGAAGTTCTCGAGGATCGGAGGGAAACTCTCGGGTTCAAACGCGTCGAGGGCGATCCAAATGTCGTTAAGATTTCAGTTGTCGGTGTAGGCATGCGTAGTCATCCGGGCGTCGCGATGCGCATGTTCCAAGCGTTAGCTGACAAGGGAATCAACATCCAGGTGATTTCGACCTCTGAAATCAAGATCAGTGTGCTGGTGTCAGACGCTTATACCGAACTAGCGCTTAGGTCTCTACATACTGTCTACGATTTGGACGGGGTTTAGGAGGCGAAGACTATATGGTTACGCCGCTCAAACAGTTGGATGCTCTGTGGCGACGGGGTAAGGAATTTCTCGGAACGGAATATGCTGTTCTGGGAGGAGCTATGACTTGGGTGTCTGAGCGCAACCTCGTATCATCATTGTCTAATGCTGGCGGTTTCGGGGTAATTGCCTGTGGAGCTATGACGCCCGATTTGTTAGACGCGGAAATTCAGGCGACTGCGGTGCTTACCGACAAGCCCTTCGGTGTGAATCTGATTACGATCCATCCGCAGCTTGATGAGCTGATTGATATTTGTCTAAAGCAAAAGGTGGGCCATATCATCCTCGCGGGTGGTTTGCCTAGCAAACACGCAATTGATCGGGCCAAGAAGGGCGATGCGAAGGTGGTATGTTTTGCTCCGACACTCGGCCTTGCAAAACGCCTGATAAGGCAAGGAGCTGACGCGCTGGTGATCGAAGGATCGGAGGCGGGGGGACATATTGGTCCGGTTTCTACCAGTATCCTCGCGCAAGAAATCCTGCCTCATGTCGAAGATGTACCCGTCTTCATCGCCGGCGGTATAGGCCGAGGTGACGCGATCCTAGCATATCTGGAGATGGGTGCGTCAGGTTGCCAGCTTGGTACGTTATTCGTTTGTGCGACGGAATCGATCGCCCATCAAAATTTCAAGAAGGCGTTCATCCGTGCTTCAGCACGTGATGCCGCACCTTCGGTACAACTTGATCCGCAATTTTCTGTTATTCCAGTGCGCGCACTTCAAAATGAAGCCACCAAGGAATTTCAGAAAATCCAACGTGATGTGATAGATGCCTTTGATCGAGGTGAACTGGACCAAAGCGAAGCTCAGCTTAAAATTGAACATTTCTGGGCCGGAGCATTGCGTCGGGCCGTAGTAACTGGCGATATTGACACCGGCTCACTAATGGCCGGCCAAAGCGTTGGCATGGTCACGGAAGAGAAGCCTGTCGCCGATATTATCGCGTGCCTTTTAGCGGAAGCGGTAGATGCGTTGATTAGCCGAAAGCCATAACCCGACTGAGAAAAACACCTCGTATTTCCGATCATCGCAAGGTGCTACCGTCTTTGAATATCGGCTGTGGGATCTGGGCCGTGGAATAACGTCTGACAGCCATGATCAGGGTGATTAAGGCGGAAATCGCAGATCGATCGATTAAGGGGATGGGTTTCCCGAACTTCGGACTTATGTGCTTATATTACTCTCATTCCCGGTTTGGCGCCGCGAATCCACTAGCTCTAACCGTCGATACGGGAGCAGTGAGCGCTTATGTCGAGATGCTTTTTACTGCCCCGATACCAACGCTTTGGGCGGAAATTGAGTCCGTATACTAGATCATGGTATCTTACTGGAACCTTGGTGTGTTATTAAACAAAAACAGTTTGAAGTTGATATCCAATTGATTTCTTTGTTATTTCTCTCTTGGTTTCATTGGGTAGGGTCAGGATAAGCCAAAATTCGTTATGGTGATGGGACCGATTCCTACCGTCACGGGTACGAATTAGAGCTTCGCGCCCGGTCCATTGCGCATTGGGGACGCACTATCATGAATGCGACGACTCCCGAAGAAAAAGAAGGACTCCACGCCGCTGAACTGGGTGCTACTATGCGCGAAATGCGCGAAAATCTCGGGCGCGACTTAGGAGATGTCGCAGAGGATTTGCGCATAAGATTAGTATATCTTGACGCTATAGAAAACGGGCGTCTTGGTGACCTGCCCGGCAGTGTCTACGTTAGCGGATTTTTGCGGGCCTATTCAAATTACTTGGGTTTAGATGGCGAAGAAATCGTCCGCCAATTCAGGATGGCGGGTGTGGAGATCACAAATAAGACTGAACTGCAAATGCCGTCGCCCGTCGAGGAGGGACGGCTACCCAGCACTTTTTTCTTGCTGGCTGCCGCTGCGATCGCCGTCGGTTCTTACCTCGGCTGGGGTTATATTTCCTCGCACGGTGATCACCAGATCGAGATTGTCGGCAAGCCTCCCAAAAAACTCTCACAAATGGCGACGAACACGGAGGATCGCACATCAAAATCTTCGCCGTTACAGATACAGTCTCTCCCCAAACTGAAAACACCAAAAACGAAGAGTGTGAAAGTCGACTCGGAACCCACCCAGATAGGATCAGATTCGGACAAGTCGCCAGATACTGAGTCGGTATCACCGATGGTGGAGACTCCAGCTAGCCGAATTTTGCCGGATGGTTCACCTCACACATTACTTATCGTGGTGCGAGCCACCGAAGACAGTTATGTGGTGATCAGAAACAAGGATAATAAAGTTTTGTTCTCACAGCTAATGCGTTCCGGCGACAGTTACGAGGTGCCATCGGATTCTGGTCTCCTACTTGAAACTGGAAATGCCGGAGGGCTACAAATTACTGTCGACGGGAAACCAACGCATTCTCTTGGACCCGTCGGTGAAATAAGGCGTAACATCCTGCTTGAGGCTAAAAGCCTTCTTCGCGGTGTTAATTAAAGGTCTTTTTGCGTTCTTTGGCGTGGCTTCGTAATGGGCTATAAGGCAAGACATATCGTTTTTCGGTTACCATTCTTATCACTTTAGATTGTAAAATGGCTTCTCTTCAACCTGTCCGCGGCACACGCGACCTTCTCCACGGCGAAGCACGGAGGTTTCGCCATGTTACTGACATCGGGAGATGTATTGCGGGCCGGTATGGTTATGAGGAGGCAGAGACCCCAATCTTCGAATTTAGCGACGTGTTTGCAAGGACCTTGGGAGAAACTTCAGATATCGTCTCGAAGGAGATGTATACGTTTGTGGACAAAGGAGGCGATAGTATTACTCTCCGTCCAGAGGGAACGGCTGGTATCGCTCGGGCCCTGATTTCGGGGGGGCTCAGCCAAAAATTGCCACAAAAATTCTTCTACTCGGGCCCGATGTTTAGATATGAGCGCCCACAGAAGGGGCGTTTACGACAATTTCACCAGATCGGAGTTGAACTGCTTGGTGTTGCCGAACCAATTGGTGATATAGAGATTATTGCGCTGGGTTCGGCAATCCTCAACGAATTGGGTGTCGGGGGTAACATCACTCTTGAACTAAACACTCTGGGCAACGCCGAGAGTCGCGCCACCTATCGAAAGATACTGAAAGAGTATTTCGATGACCACCGAGATGATTTGTCGGCTGATAGCCAGAACAGACTTGAACGCAATCCACTCCGCATTCTGGACTCTAAAAGTGAAAAGGACCGCGATATCGTGAACGCTGCACCGGATTTCGACGAGAGCTTGGATTCTGAATCCTATGATTTCTTTGCCGAGGTCTGTGCGGGTCTAGATTTGTTGAAAATTTCTTGGCAGCGGAATTCGCGCTTAGTTCGGGGACTTGATTATTACTGCCATACAGCATTTGAATTCACTTCTGATTCGCTCGGAACCCAAAATGCGGTTCTCGCGGGTGGCCGCTATGACGGTCTTGTAGAACAGATGGGAGGGCCGCCAACACCAGGTGTCGGCTGGGCCTCAGGTGTCGAACGTCTGTCCATGCTGATTGACACTGGCCCTGAAAATAAGCGTCCCATTTCTATAATCCCGCTAGGTGATGCTGCCGAGAGGGTCGGTATGAAACTTGCCGAGAGGCTACGGCGGTTAGGTATGACTGTGGATATTGGCTATCGCGGAAAAATCAAGCAGCGTATGAAGCGTGCCAATACTCTTGAGTCCTGCGCAGCCGTAATAATTGGTGACGAGGAACTGGACCAAAATTCTGTAACTATACGGAATCTCGATTCTGGCGAGCAGGAATTGGTTCTATTGGAAGATCTCCAAGCCCGTCTTGAACAATTTCTTTAGCGAGCCGATGCCAGACGAGCGGACCCTCAGCCGTCTCGTCGTCGTTGGTGCTAGTCACCGAACAAGCTCCGAAACGACGCGCGACAGGCTTTTCATAGCGGAACACGATATTCCAGGGTTTCTGGCTGGTGTGTGTGAAGCCGGATTCGTTGATGCTGTAGTAATGTCCACCTGTGCACGGACAGAAATTTTTGGGCTCGCATCGGACCGCGCCTCCGCACAGTCAAGTGCGGTAGCAGCTATCGCGCAGCTAGGTGGATTCGATGTCGCTGAAATTCAACCTCAGACTTATTTTTACGAGTCCGAGGAGGCGCTCCGGCATCTTTTTCGTGTTTGTGCTGCTCTCGATAGTCCAATTATTGGTGAGCCGATGGTGACGGGACAGTTTCGTGAGGCGGTGCGCGCCGCCGAGGTGAGTGGGTTCCTGAGTTCTGAGCTCAGCAACATTGTTCAGGCTGCTAACAGAACGTCGAAGCGCGTCAGAAACGAGACGGCAATTGGCCAGCGGCCTGTTTCTATGGCGACTTGCGCTGCGCAGGTCGCAGGTGATGTTCATGGCGCTCTGGAGCGGGCCAAGGCGGTACTTGTCACCGGTGGCGAAATGGGTGAGATGATAGCGGATCAGATACGTGACGCCGGTCTTTCGCATATTACAGTAGTGGCCCGGAGTCGTGCCCGGGCTGAGATTTCTGCACGCCGGTACAACTGCCATTTTGCAGCCCTTGAAGAGTTGCCTCGTGTACTGCCACTCGCCGACATCGTTATCACATCTATGGGCGCCGGAAGATACTTGTTTGACAGGGAAAATGTATCGGCAGCACTCTTCAAACGGAGGCGTCGCCCCATGTTATTTTTGGATGCAGCAATCCCTTCTGATATAGACCCGGAAGTTAACGATCTCGATGGCGCGTTCTTATATTCACTTGACGATCTCGAACGTATTGTTTTGGAGGGTCGAATACAGAGGAAGGAGATATTAGCTGAAGCAGAATCCATTATCGAGGCGGAAATTCAGGATTTCCTCCGGGATATCGCTGCACGCGATGCAGTGCCCGTGGTTACCGCGCTTCGTCAACATTTTGAGTGCATCCGGCTAGAGGTTCTCTCCGATAGCGGTCATGACCCGTTGATTGAGGAAGTTACCCGTCGCCTTACAAACCGGCTATTACATGATCCGTCGGAAACCCTTCGTAATTTGGCGGCGACACAGTCTGATAATGGCTTGAATGCGGAGGGGCTTGTCCGGCTTCTTTTTGGTCTGACGGATGAAGATGATAAATCTGTGGAGTAAAAATAGTGAGCCTTGATGAAAGACTGGATCAAATCGTGTCACGCCACCAGGAACTCTCGAACCTGATGTCTAATACCGATGGGGGTGAGCCGGAGGAATTCGTTCGTATGTCTAGGGAGTTCGCCGAGCTTGAGCCTGTCGTTGCTGCGATCAGAGAACTTCGCAACTCTCATCACGAAGCCGGTGATCTCGCGGGACTGATCGCCGACCCGGAAACTGATGCCGAAATGAAAATCTTAGCCCAGGAGGAATTCAAAGAGTTGACGACCCGGATTCCTCAGCTTGAGAAGAGCCTTAAAATTATGTTGCTTCCCCGTGACATCGCTGATGATAAAAACGCTATTCTAGAAATCCGCGCTGGAACTGGCGGAGAGGAGGCTGCACTTTTTGCTGCCGATCTATTACGCATGTATCAGCGATATGCTGACAAACACCGGTGGAGATTCGCGATTATTAATTCCTCCGATACCGGCATTGGAGGTATTAAAGAAGCGGCTATTGAGATAAGCGGTAATGGTGTTTTTTCTCGTCTTAAGTTCGAATCCGGAGTACATCGGGTACAACGCGTGCCAGAAACGGAGTCCGGCGGACGTATCCACACATCGGCCGCAACGGTTGCCGTTCTGCCGGAAGCCGAAGAAGTTGATGTTAAGATCAACGAGATCGACCTGCGAATTGATACCTACCGGGCGCAGGGGGCGGGGGGACAGCATGTTAACACGACGGACAGTGCCGTAAGGATTACCCACCTTCCCACAGGAATAGTGGTCCAGCAGCAGGACGAGAAATCCCAGCACAAGAACCGGGCTAAAGCACTGAAGATTCTCCGGGCGCGGATCTATGATGCCGAACGAGAGGCTAAGGCAAATGCCCGCGCGGAGGATAGACGCAGCCAGATAGGGTCAGGCGATCGGTCTGAGCGAATCCGGACCTATAACTTTCCTCAGGGCCGAGTATCAGACCACAGAATCAATCTTACGCTCCATAAGCTTGATCGTGTACTGGAGGGAGAAGCACTTGATGAGATCGTAGATGCATTAACGGCCGAGGATCAGGCGCAGAAGCTAGCTGAGGTAACGTGACTATCTTGGAAACCGGCCTAAGTGAGGTTTTAAGGAAAGCAATCTGGATGTTAAATGAGGCGGGGGTCAAAGACGCAGCTGTCGACGGGCGTATTCTAGCTTCCGCAGCATTCGATTTAAGTAGGGAAGACATGCTTCGCGACCCAAATGCGCCGCTCGCAACCGAGAGGGTAGCTATTTTTTGGGGAATGATCGCGCGGCGCCGAGCACGAGAGCCGGTTTCCCGTATCTTGGGAAAACGCGAATTCCGAAGTCTGGAATTCGAGATCGCCCAAACAACACTGGACCCACGATCGGATAGCGAAAACCTCGTGGAGGCGGCGCTCGACGTAGCGAAAGAGATGTCTAATGATCTCAGAATACTAGATATAGGTACGGGAACTGGGTGCCTTCTGTTATCGATATTGCGTGAGTTGCCCGATGCTCGAGGGGTAGGGACCGATATCGATCCGGGGGCGGTCGCCTGCGCCAGGCGCAATGCTTCAGCACTTGGATTATCTAATCGATCAGAATTCCTTCACACAAGCTGGGTTACCCGAGTTAAACCAGTGTTTGATATTGTGGTGTCTAACCCACCCTATATTCCCTCTAATGATATACTTGGGTTGGCGCCGGAAGTAAGTAAGTACGATCCATTAGTTGCGCTCGATGGAGGGGTTGATGGGCTGGAAGCCTATCGCTCGCTCGCTGAGTGTATTGGGCAGATTATCTCGCGGGCCGGTGCTGCGGTGCTTGAAGTTGGCGATAGGCAGGCGAGCCCCGTCGCCCAGATTTTCGCTCTAGCTGGTTATTATCTTGGCGGGTCGCGTCAAGATCTTGCCGGAAACGAGAGAGTATTGATCCTACTCCCGAACAGATAACCATAAGGTTAATGGTTGAGTAAAAAAAGGTTGGAATACGAGCGATTCCCTACTAGATTGTAGGTGTCGGCGAGGGAAATTAAAACGTTTTAACCGTCGATTTGAAAATACCCTGTAGCACAATTCCAATCTCCAAATTTCGCTTTCTAGCAGATGGATTGGGTAAGTCGTTTTAGGAAATGTGAGGGGTAGAAAACTCAGAATGGATATGGATATGAAGGCGCCATGAGACAGGGCCCGAACAAAAATCGTATGAGAGGCAGGGGCAACGGCCGCAAAGGCGGAAATTCGCGTAACCAGTCATTTGAAAGCAATGGTCCGGATGTCAGAGTTCGTGGTAATCCGCAACAGATCGTTGAAAAATACCTTACTCTCGCTCGCGATGCGACATCAGCTGGTGATCGTATAAATGCTGAAAGTTACTACCAGTTCGCTGAACATTATTACCGTGTGATGAACGCGGCCAGCGAGCAGCAGCGCCAGCAACAACAACAGCAGCAGAGTACGGAGGCGGAGGGTGAGACCCAACATAGAGGTGAGGTCTCTGAGAACGCCGAAGTCTCTGAAAACGATGGTGGGCAAGTCGGTCGACGCCGGCGTAACGGGCGTGGAAATGGCCGAAGTAACGGCGGGGCTAAAGAGGCGGCCGAGAGCGACGGACCAGGGACGGACGAGGAGGCAGCTAGTTCAGAGGCGACGGTGGAGGAAGAAACGAGCGAAAACGCTAGCGCCTGACTGCGACCTCAGAAAATATCGTATTTTTCCGCAGCCTAAAACAGAAGCTGGTGTCTACCCCATTTAGTACCAAATTTGGGCCAAAGACTAGCTACAATGCAACGTGCCCCTCATCTCTGCTGAGAAAAATTATTGCCTACCTCTAGCGTCGGGTGATTGTCGTTGTTCTCTGGAGTTCCGTGATGAGATTAGCGATTTTAGCCCGCTTCACCTGGAATCGTATTAGATCTTTTTGATCTAGCTTAACACCGGATGGCATTTTGATCGTTAACGGATTTACCTGTCGCCCGCCGGTGAGAATTTCGTAGTGAAGATGAGGTCCAGTCGAACGGCCGGTACTACCGACAAAACCAATTATCTCTCCTTGTTTAACACGAGTGCCGAGTGCCACACCTTTTTTGTAGCGGCTCATATGCGCGTATGCGGAACTAAAGCCACCGGCGTGGCGAATTCTGATGTATTTGCCGAATGCGCCTTTGCGCCCGCGAAACGAAACGATGCCGTCGCCGGCGGCATAAATTGGGGTGCCGGGTGGCGCAGCAAAGTCTACGCCGCGATGCATTTTCGTATAGCCAAGCACTGGATGGCGCCTTTTTCCATAACGAGAAGAAAGCCGCGCTCCATCGATTGGCGTGCGAAGCAACGGTCGCTTGGCGCTGCGGCCAGCACGATCGAAATACTCTATTTTTCCCGGGCGTACTTCAAACCGGTACAAAGGCTTCGATACACCCGACAGGACCATTCGGGCAAAGATTACCTCTCCGTGTTGTACCTCATCGCCAAGACCGTCGATTAATTTTTCGTAGGCGACCTCAAACCCGTCGCCTTTCTGGATCTCACGTTGGAAGTCTACATCCCAGCTATATATTCGTACTAATTCTGCGAGGACAGACGGCGGTACCTCTTCGCGCACTGCAGATTTGTAGAGGCTAGAACTGATCGTTCCGCGAGCAAAGGTGATTTTTCTAGTTAGCTTTCGTTCAGTTTCGAATGCCCTAAATGAACCGGCTTTGTTCCGTCGGACAAAAATCTGACGGAAAACGCTAGGCCCTAGCATCATTCCCCTGAGTTTGTCATCTGACGACAATGTTATATGAATTCGCTGCCCTACACGCAGATCTTTGGGATCATATAGAGTGCGGAGTGCGCTGATTGCGTAATAAGCCTCATCGCGGACGATTCCCGTTGAAAGCATTATGGACATCAGGGTGTCGCCGTTACGCACCGTGAGGACCCGCTTTTTTTCGTCTGGGATATTTTCTTTGTGGAGGGTGTGATCGAGATCGGCGGTTTCCACAATAGCAGTGGCCAGTGTTAGATCCAAAGGCTTCTCTGCAGTGCTCTGTGGCTTGGATTCTATTTTGTCGACTGGGAGATTTGGGCTCGTTAAAGCCGAAACGCTATTTCCATCAGGCTCTCCGATAGCCCCAATAAATAGGCCGATGACCAGAATAGCCATGGCGATCTTAACGGGTCCAAATCCTTTGCGCCCAATGTAAGAAAATGATTCTGGGCGTGTGCGTTGCAACGAGAAAAACGACACTCGAGTTTTCCGACAAGGTCAAAACAGAGATTAAGATGACGTTATTTAACCTTAAAGATTCATTCTCCA
>CEUL01150185.1_pt1 | contig 11266 bp, 10 predicted proteins | sample 427021 | NCBI WGS metagenome assembly CEUL01 (sample SAMEA2622800, study PRJEB7988) | marine metagenome | isolation source: saline water (ENVO:00002010), including | reverse complement strand
CGACCATGACGACCATGACGACCATGACGACCACCAAGGACACGATCACAGCGGAGTAGACCCGCACTTCTTCACTGACCCCCTGCAGATGGTTGCAGTTGTTGAAGGTCTCGCAGACTTTTTGATCGCAAGCATTAGCGGGCTCGATGCCGATCTCGTGAGGAGCAACACCGCTAGCTATTTGAGTGAACTGCAAGAACTTCACACCGATATTTCTGAGCGGCTCAGCGAAATTCCGACCGAGAAGCGGGTACTGGTGACAAACCACGAAGTGTTTGCCTACTTTGCCAAGCAATATGACTTCGAAGTAGTCGGAACAGTGATCCCGAGCTCAAGCACATTGGACAGCGCTAGCGCCAAGGGGCTCACCCAACTTGTGGACCTAATCAAAAACTACGAAGTTCCCGCCATTTTCGCTGACGTTGCATCGTCTGACGTGCTCGCCGCAACGCTCGCTGATGAAGTAGGTGACATCCAAGTAATTGACCTTTACTCTGAGTCTCTCGGCGCAGAGGGATCTGGCGCCGCAACCTACTTAGAGATGATTCGAACTAACGCCACCCTCATCTCAGAAGCTTTAACTGACCATGATCATTAACATTCCCAACTAATGGACTTTGTTGTAGAGGCTTTCGAGCCCGCGTTTATGCAAAGGGCGTTAATTGGGTCCCTGCTTGCGGTGGTGGCAACATCACTGGTCGGCACGTGGGTGGTCTTGCGAGGACTCGCCTTTCTGGGTGACGCCCTAGCTCATGGCGTCATTCCAGGAATTGCCGTAGCGGTTCTTTGGGGTTTCAGTCCTTTAGTTGGGGCGTTCTGTGCGGCACTTGTGATGAGCGGGCTCATTACATTCGTTTCCAATAGAACTGTCATGAGTGACGACACAGCAATTGGCTTGCTCTTCGTGGGAATGCTCGCTTTGGGGGTCGTGATCGTCTCGAGTTCAAAGTCATTCGCTACTGACGTCACAGCAATACTTTTTGGTGACGCCCTAGGAGTTACGGCAACCGATATTAGAACCCAGTTCATTGCCGCTGTCCTAGTCGCTATTTTGACGGCGGTGCTGTACCGACCGTTTCTTGCCTTGACCTTCAACAAGGTGAAGGCTGAGACCTTTGGTATGCGACCAGGACTAGCTCAAGCGGCGTTGCTGGCGTTGCTGGCCCTCAGCATTGTTTCCAGCTTCCAGACGATTGGGACCCTTCTAGTCTTCGGGCTAATTGTCGCTCCTCCAGCTACAGCATCGCTTCTTGTAAACCGGGTGCCAATGATTATGGTGGTCTCGATGCTTCTAGGTTCCCTAGCGGTTTTGGTGGGTCTTCTGTTGAGTTTTCATTATGGAACGGCGGGAGGGGCGACTATTTCAGGGCTTTGCGTGTTGGAGTTCTTCCTGGTTCTTGCTGGTCGCTCGATGAAAAGTATTTTGCCGAGTAAAGGTGTGCGGCTCTCCGCCTGAAGTAGGTCGTCTGCTGTTTAAGTGTCCGGTTTCCGGATGACTTCGGGGCCAAATAATATTCTTCTGGGAGTCGTAACCGTTGAGTCGCGGTTGAGGCTATGTAAGTAAAGACTTACTAGACAAGAGAAGCGTTTAGTTAGCTCCCGATCTGGTGATTGCCGCCGATTCCTACAGGCGCGCTCTTGCCGCCCGAACGAGCGTTGGCAACTACTTCGCGAAGTGTGAAGGGCGCCTGAAGCTCCGTATCTGAGGATTCGGGACCGAGTTCGCCTACACGAAGGTATTCACCGCGATCAGCTGCTAGACGGAAGTCGCGCAAGGCGCCTGCCTGTTCGCCGATGAGTCCTCGGGCTCCGAAACCGTGACCTTCGTTGGTCTGGCCGCCGGTGGTTGCCTGGAATCCCATGCGCTGGAGCAACTTATCGCTAGCACGCTCAAGCACTTCGGGTCGCACGGACAACATCCAGTTTTCTTGCTGGCGCTTCCAGTTCGGTTGCATGGATTTGAGTAACACGATCCGAGGTTCATCGGTGTGATTGATTCCGGTGCTATGCAAGATACGTCCGTCGGTGAGGGTAACCGATCCAGCTGGGGCCTCGAGGTTGATGGCAGGCGGCAGCTTGCCAACAGGACGACGTTCACGCATCGCTTTGGAAAGCTCGGCATGGCTCCCTGGAATCAGAAGAGTTCCGCCATTGTTTTCATCTAAGTCACTGATCGCTGTCAGGGTGTTGACAAGTGTCGGCCTCAGTGATTCGGCAGAATCGGTTTGATCTTGATGCAAAGCCTGCGGCACGCCCCCTTTGAGGGACATGGCTGCGATGAGAGACGTGCAAATCCAGTCGGCACCTAACGCTTCGGTCATAAGTTGTTCAATCAGCGGACCGCCTTGAATGACATTCGGGTCGTGTTCTATCAGCCCCTCAAAGCAACGCCCCTTATTGACGCAGCAGTTAATGTTTTGGCCACTAGGTGTCTTTTGGGCGATACGGGCTCGCCGTTCACCTTCGGCTTGTTCGAGGACACGGGTGCGAATGACCGCCACTTGTTCTGCGGAGATAGCGTCTTCGACAATGCAATAACCCCAGTTGAGTAGATCCTGGCGAAGTTGGACGATGTCTTTGGTGGGCTCTGGGAGTTCCTTGTCTTGCCAATACGGGTGTTTCGAACCGGTAGTGGTGTCGTAGTACGAGCCTGGTTTGAACTCCCACGTTCCCCACTCATCGCCGCGCTTTGGCGGCACAAAATAGATCTCGGGGTTGTTCTCAAGGACTGATTTCATCGGCTCACTTGTCATCTCGTCATGGCTGTACATGTGAGCTTGCGGTTGCGACATTGATTCGATGTGCGCGGGATCGAACTCCATTGGAACTGTTGTCATAGCCCCTCATCTTCGGAACGAACAGAACATCCAATGTAGTTCTGAAGATCGCTGTCCTCAAACGCTTGCAGCGATGCCAATGGCGACATAACTACCTACGGTGCCGGAATACGGGATGCTTATCAGTTTTTGGTGAATTAATTTATTGACGGACCTAGTTCGAAGGAGAAAGTCGATGGCAGGGATTGTTATACGTTCTGAGGCAATCGAAAAAGCTCATGCACATCCAGAGATGATCCGATCGGGGGCTTATTCGCCGGCAGTCAAGGCGGGTCCGTTTCTCTACGTCTCAGGCTGCATAGCCGATGATGTCTCTAACGACATGGCGGGGCAAGCTAGAGAGGAGTTCAGCTTCATCAAACTGGTTCTCGAAGAAGCTGGCTACGAGATGGCTGATGTAGTGAAACTTCAAGCGTTCATAACTGATGCTCATAACTATCCGGCGTACAGCGCAGTTCGAAAAGAGTTCTTCCCGCAAGAACCACCAGCGAGCACAGCCGTCATAACAAACTTGTTGATCCCCGATGCTCTGGTCGAGATTGACGTCGTCGCGTACAAAGAGGGCGTGTAGAACTGGCCGCTCGTCGATGAGAGTTAGTTACTCGGGTTCATTTATGGCAGCTCGGCAGGCTTTATCGGAGTCTGCCTGAGTTTCGAATTGAACTTGGTAGGTGAGCGGTTCGTTGTCATCGGAGGGAATAGCGAGATAGGGAGGCTCGAGATCTCTGATCTTTGGCCCGGTCGCGTTACTTGAGCTTCTTATGTAGTCGCCGACAAACCTGATGTTGAGCATCGATGCCGCTTTCGCGTGGATTTCGGGGTGGTTTGAACACCAGGTTCGGTCAGAGTCTGTGAGCAGGCTTTCTGGCGTCGTGCCGATCGAGTTACTGCTGCATCCAAACGTTACTGCTGTCAACCAGCAAAGCGTCAGGAGCGGGGGAGTGATGCGGTGCACGGCAACAAACTAGATCGGAGATGAGGAAGATCGAAATACTATGAGTATCTAGTCTGTAATCACTCAAAGTCTGTGACTATCATCAGAATAGTGTCGTCCACAGATCGCCCGCAGGAACTCCCAAAGGTGTCCGCTAGCGGTTGGAAGATTCTCATTGCAACGTGTTTAACCAACTTTGTGATTGGGCTTGATCTATCTATTACCAATGTCGCTATCCCGAACATCGAGGAGAGTTTCTCATCAGCTAGTACATCTGATGTTTCCTGGTGCCTAACTTTCTACATGTTGACGTACGCGGGCGCATTAATCGTAAGCGGACGTTGGGCTGATCGCTTTGGACGAGTTCGCGTTCTAAACGGCGGTTTTATATGTCTCGTCTCAGGGTCAGCTTTGCTGGCGTTCGCCCCAACGATTCCTCTGCTTATCGCTGCACGAGGTCTGATTGGTGTGGGTGCGGCCATGGCTGCACCTGCTTCTCTAGGCATAGCTATAGCTGCTTGGCCAGCTGAACGTCGGGCGACTGCGGTAACAATATGGAGTTCAACTTTGGCTCTGTCTTCGGTTGTCGGTCCAATAATTGGTGGCTTTGTAATCGAACTCAGTTCTTGGCGTTGGGCTTTCGCTCTTAACGTTCCCATTGGTATCGGTGCCCTGATTTGGGGTACGCGAGTTCTGCCTGAGAGTGACCGGGATCCTGATGTTCAACGACCTGACATGCTGGGCTCGATACTTATTACAGCTGCCACCGCAGCGTTGGCTCTCGTCATAGTGAAGGGCAGCGAGTGGGGGTGGTCGTCTCCTCGGGTCACCGGTTTATTCCTATTTACGGCCTTAGGGACCAGTTTCCTTGTTCGCCGTATAGCCCGGCACGCGGACCCGATTCTGCCTAGGTCGTTGCTGGTTATCCCGTCGTTTCGTGTAGCGATCTTCGCACTATTTTTGTTCGGACTTGGATTCTTTTCGTCAATGCTGATTGTCGTTCTTTACTTAACCGAGATCGGAGATTACTCAACGGTTAGAACTGGACTTGGGATAAGTGTGATGGCGGCCATGGCGTTCACAACTGCTAATTTTTCTGGTCGTTTGGCGGACCGTTTCGGATACCGTCGCGTAGCTGTCCCAGGAATGTGCTGTTTTATTATCGGATGCGTGTGGCTCTTTCAGAACGCAGGTGCAAGTCCGAATTTCTTTGTAGATCTGTTTCCTGCCTTGCTGCTTATGGGCCTGGGCATAGGTTCGGGACCGACGCTTTTGTCAGCTGCTGCTGTGTCTAAAGTTGACCCGAGTAACTTCAGTGTCGCCGGTGCGGTAGCGCAAACTGCTCGACAATTATCTGGTGCTATCGGTATTTCGATAGCTGTCGCAATTACCGGCAGCAACTCAGATGAAAGCTCTTATCGGGCTACGTTTTTGTACTTAGCGGTAGTCGTTGCGATGGCAACGGTAGCCACTTTAAGGCTCCCTTTAGCGCGCCCAGGTCGAGGATCATGAGGATTGCAGTCACTCCAAGTTGCTGGTTTTGACTGCCGGTTTTAGCTGCCCTTGGTCGGTGGCCTCTAGGCGTATAAAAGAAGCGAGTAAAGTTACTTAAGTGACGGGTAACGACTCAAAGGTTCCGACGATCGCTACCTTCGAAAGTGATGTCGCAGCATCAACTCTGGTAATGGAACTTGAGTCGAACGGTTGCGTGATCGTCAAACACCATATTGATCAGGACCGTATGGGTGAGCTCCATGCCGAACTGCAGCCCTACCTCGATTCGGCGCCGTACGGCCAGACAGAATTTGCCGGAAGAACTTCTCGGCGACGTAATGGATTGCTCACTAAATCTGAGATTTGTCGGGACTTAGCGATCGACCCGTTATTGCTCGCTGTATGTGATGGGGTTCTTGGTCCCAACTGTGTGAACTATCGGCTTCACGTCACGATGCTTGTCGAGTTGATGCCTGGTGAAGTTCGTCAAGAAATACATCGCGATGGCGAGATATATCCCATCCGACACCCGGCGCCGCCGATGACGCTCTCCGCGTTCTGGGCCTATACAGATTTTACGGAAGAAAATGGGGCCACTCTTGTTGCTCCTGGCTCACACCGATGGTCTCAGGAACGCAAACCTGAAGCGGACGAACTTGTCCAGGCCGTCATGCCGAAAGGATCTCTTCTGTTGTACACGAGTAGTGTTTTACACGGTAACGAAGCGAACCGTAGCGATTCCGTGCGCACCGGAATGGGTCTTCATTACAGCTTGGGTTGGCTGCGGCAAGAAGAAAACCAGGTGCTTTCTTCACCACCTGAAGTCGCCCGACACTTCCCTGAACGGTTGCAACGGCTCATCGGATATGACTTTGGGGGGCCGTACCTTGGGTTCGTGGAGCAGGGCAACCCGATTGGCTTGTTGCGAGATGACGATGATGGCGACTTTGCTCGCACTGAGCCAGCACTCAATGCGCAAAGAGACAAGATCGAGCTTCTTCGGTTTGGTGATGTGGCCGAAAATTAAATGCAGCTAGCTGGTTTCACCAGGTATCGATCGTATGTTTTTTCTCTGATTGATGAGCACGGCGGTTCGCTGAAGATTGAAGTTGATTTAGAAGTCGCGACAAACCGATTCGAGTTTCTCGTGGCTCAATAACGTCGTCGAACGAATTGAAGTTTCTGGTGGCGGTGAATGGATCGTTAACACCGAGATGTGTTGTCGGCCAAGCGACTTGCCAGAGAGGGACTCGATGTCCCGTTGGGGAGCCTGCCATCAAGTGTCCGGTGAACCCTCCAGCTGCGCGTAACTGAACTGAGGCGATCGGTACGGTCCGGCGTTGTTGGGTTTGCAGCACTCGAGTGTGCCAGCGACTAATTCCTGGTTCTGGTCCTGCTTCGGTCTCAACGGTCGTATATGGGCTGTCGATCAAAGAGACAATCGGGTATTCATATGCATCGCATTGTTCAACGAAACGACCGATTTTTGTAGCTGCTGATTCGCTAATGGCTCCAGACTCAACGGCAGGGTTATTGGCTATTATGCCGACTGTTTTTCCATTAATACGGGCCAAAGCAGTTACAACACTGGATGCAAAATTTGGGCGAAGTTCCAACATTGATTCGCTATCCACTAATGCTTGGATGATGGGGTGAATGTCGTAAGGGCCTGCCTCTGGAATGAGATCAGCGATGTCTTCGGCTGAAGGGTCTGGTGGTCCTTCGGGTTGATCCCAAAGGAATTCCAAGTACCTCTTTGCTGACTGGATTGCTGCAGGTTCATTGTCAACGAGCAGGTCAATGCCTCCAGTTCGCTCGTGCATTTCAACGCCAGCGAGCTCTTGAGGAGTCAGTGTTAAACCAAGCGCGGCCTCAACCATGGGCGGACCGCCCATTCCAATAGCAGAACCACGCGTCGCGATTACCATGTCGGAAAATCCGGCGAGGCTGGCATGACCAGCGAACGACGGACCAGAAACAATAGCCACTGTCGGTACCCATCCAGATAGTTCGGCCATCCCGTCGAATAAAGTGAATCTGCCGATCTGGCCACTGAGTTCTAAATGGCCGAGACCTGTTCGGGGGTGGCGAGCGCGGCTTCCTCCACCATCCACGAAAAAGGCGATAGGCCAACGCTCTTGATGCGACAAAGAGAGCAAATGTTCAAGTCGCGCTGCCCCATAACCACCGCCACGATCGGTGTAGTCGGTGGAGGAAGTAATGACGGTATGCCCGTTTATCGAGCCAACAAAATCAACTCCTCCGCGTTCAGGTACCCACTCGCCTTCACTGTCTTGCGCTGCGATGGCTCCGAATTCAACTTCAGACCCAGGGTCTAGAAGCTGTGCGATTCGTTCTCGTGCTGTCAAGTGACCCGTTGAGTGGACCTTTTCAACAGCCTCGGGACGTGCAGCGTCGAATCGGAGTGCTTTTGCTGCTCGAAGTTTGTTAATTAAGAAGTCACGCATGTCAGATCAGCGGGTATCTATGTGATGAAGTTTTTCTGGGGGCAAAGTTCGGTTTGACCGCCTAAGCATCGACGCGATAAGCGGCCGTGTCTCCTCTGGCAAGATCACGTCGTCAAATGAGAAGGTGCGACCTGCTCGGACTCCTGAAGCCACATCTCGCATTTCCTCCGCATAATCATCTCGAATTGTTCTCGCTGTTGCCGCATCCGCAGCATCACGAATTTCTTTGCGTTTGACTAAATAAGCAGCGCCTTCAAGGCTCATGCCGCCGCTTTCAACTGTTGGCCATGCGACACGTAACTCAGGCATTTTCCGACTTGCGCCATAGCCGGACATCGCGAAAGGGCCCAAGCCGTAGGCCTTGCGAATCTGAACGGTGTAAAGCGTGACTGATCGGTGATGAATCGCTGAGAGGGGCCGAGCGTGGTGACGTGCGATCCCTTCTTGTTCGGCGTCGGGGCCAACCATGTAACCAGGGTTGTCGACGAAGGACACGAGTGGCAGGGCGTATGCATCGCACCATTCGACGAACCTGCTGGCTTTGTCCGCGGCAGCACTATCTATTGCTCCCGCGCGGGGTGATAAGGGCTGGTTAGCGAAGATCCCAACTGACCTACCTTCGACGCGAGCGAACACGGTGATTAATGACTGCGCCCATCTAGAACCGACTTCGAAAACACTGCCTTCATCGGCGAAAGCTTCAATCACCTTGCGCATGTCATAGGCTCGGCGACGGTTGTCTGGGACTATTTTCGCGATGTTAGGAGCAGATTCTGCGGGAGCGAATTCTGATTGTTCGTCGTACCAGTATTGGAGGAATTGTTGAGTTGCGGTAACTGCTTGCGGTATGTCTTCTGCGACCACATCAACGTCGCCTTGGCTTGCCGCAGTGTCGGCAGGGATAGTTCCGGTTGAATCCATCTTGCTTCCGAAATCGGCGCCCGAAGTAGCGATAACCAAGTCGCATAGAAAGGCGAGAGCGCTGTGGCTGTCACGAGTTGGTCCCGTCACCACAGCTATTGTCGGTGCCCAACCAGACAATTCGGCCAGCCCTTCTAGAACATCCCAACGTGCTCGGGTGTAATTGACTATTGGAGGTACAGGGCGTGGGTCTCCAACCCGTGAACCGTCTCCTTCGATGAACAGAATTAGCGGCCATCGGTTAGTTATTGCGATTGTCGTGAGTTTCGCCAACTTGCGCATATTTCGGTCGCTATGAGTGCCCTGTTCAACTGATCTGTCGTGCGCGGCTACAACCACCGGATGTCCACTGATTTCGCAAATTCCGCTGACAAGACCGTCAGAAGGACCGTCGTCCTCAACTGAGGTTGTGCGTCCTGCGAGTAACCCGTATTCGGTAAACGAACCTTCGTCAGCTAATAATCCGATGGTTTGGCGTGCTGATACGCAGCCGTTCAGAGCCCGGGCCCTAGCGGCAAGGATTTGGTCTCTTGGATCAGACTCGGACGACTCAGTCATGGCTAAGGGGATTCTGGCATATCTGTTAGAAACTTTGCACTTGGCTGGTTCTCTGAATGCATCTTTTAGAGCAATCGCCGCCCACTTAAGCGGGCACTGCCACTGGTTGGGATCACGATTGTTCTCCTCGAACCCGACAGTGGTGGCTTTGTTGTTCCTTCCGCGGGATGCCACGAACATGAGGTTCGCCGAAGCTGCTCCCGATAGTGTGTGCCAAAGCTTGTAAGTTCGACAAAGACAAGGTGGAAGTTATGCAAATGGATACCGAAGACTACGTAGATCTAGCCTCAACTAGGGCAGCCGATGCCCGAGCGATGATGATGTTTTTCGCTGTCATCCATACCGGGCTACTGGTTGTATTGGGATTCGCGGGCGACGGCTTGCAGGACTCCGGGACTCAGCTGGCTTTAGCCGCTATAGCCATCCTCGCTTCGCTGTGGACAGTTTTCTTTATGGATGACTGCATGCAGGACCTTTTCGCTATCGCCAAAGACCTACCAGAAGATTTCCAGGCCAGTAACGTGGGCCGCCGTTTCACTCAAGTCCCCGTACCTGTCTTTAGAGTCGTCAACTTCGTAGTGATAGCGCTCATCGTCATTACTGAAGTCTTAGCTATCTACTAGCCAATTTGAGTTTGATCCGTGTGGTGAGGCGCTTAGGTGTCTCGCTTTCGCTCATAGTCCTTGTTGTTATCGGTTGCTACGCGACTGCTAGTGCTCATGACCCGGTTTTCTTAACCGACGATCACTTTGCTCCAGAAGTTGGGCCGTATCTACCTGACGGAACCATTTCTTTCGCCATGTATGGCCGACTCGAAGAGCCGACGAGTACCCAGGGCTTTCAAGCCCGAATGCAGCAGGGACAATCATTGAACCTATCGCTGCTTGTTCCAGCGGTCCTCCCAGAAATTGGGTTCGAAGTTACTTCGCTACCCGAAGTCAAAGTCATCCGGCCGGACCAGACTTCGTTTCTGTTGAGTTCCCAGTTTCGTCAAACGTTTTATGAACCTTTTACGGGCACCACCTATCTGCGGTTAGCTGACTATTTAGAAGAAGCCCAACAAGGGGAATACAGCTTCCTGATCTCGGGCAAGGCAGCGGGCAGGTATGTGGTTTCGATTGGCACACTAGAAAGGTTCGGTACCGAAGTACGTCGCTATACAAGACCGCTTGTCGTTGGTCGATCCACTAGCCCGGTAGTCGAATGGTTCGAAACTCAGAGTGAGACGGCGGCTATTGAGAGTCCCGAAGATCTGAATTATTCGTCGGAAAAAGTTGCTTCCTCATCTGAACCAGAAGCAGAACCTGGACCTGAACTAGAACCTGGACCTGAACCCGAGTTCAAAGCGGGACAAGGTGAGACAGGCCAAAGCAACTCAAGGGCAGCATCTGATACGGACGCTACCCGGACCCTGATTTACGTGACCGCGACAGGAGTTGGAGTAGCGCTTGCTGGTTTGGTGTTAATCCGAAAGCTAAAGCGCTAGATGTTTAAATCAAATAAATCGGAGAAAGCGAGTCCGTACTCTTCAGCCGATGACACCAACGAGCCAAGTTCAACGAATTCTTCGTCGCTCATAGCTTTGTGTCGCTCGCCGATTTCTTTTCCGCCCCAGCCACAGGTGTAACGAAGTTGATAGTCGGAGCTAGTTAGTGCTCCATAGATGGTTTCCGCGAATGTTTCTGCTTGGATCGAGGCTTGAATTCCGGCTGTATAGAACTGAAACATCCGGTCGTAGTGATCTTGGTAAGCGGTTGGAACGGGGTTGCCTTCGTTTTTGGGAAGGATTGCTGTGCGAGTGACTCCGGGTTCGATGATGTGAACACGGATGCCGAAGCTTATGAGTTCTTGAGCTAAGGCTTCACTCATTCCTTCTAGAGCGAATTTTGATCCCACATAAACGGTTTGGCCTATGTGTCCTATGAGTCCAGCGATTGATGAGACCTGGAAGATGTGACCGGTACCTCGTTCGCGCATCCCAGGGACAAAGGCTTTCACGCAGCGAACTGGGCCCCACACGTTTACATCCATCACCGCTTTAGCGTCATCGATGT
>CEUL01377243.1_pt1 | contig 11279 bp, 10 predicted proteins | sample 427021 | NCBI WGS metagenome assembly CEUL01 (sample SAMEA2622800, study PRJEB7988) | marine metagenome | isolation source: saline water (ENVO:00002010), including | reverse complement strand
CCCGAGCAGGCATTTATTGCGTCTCGATTCTCCTTTCAAATTTCCGATATATGAACTTACCACTGTGGCATTTTCTTGCGTGATCGTCTCGTCTATTCTGTAGTCGAATAATTTTTTGGATCCAATTGTTGGCGCGTCTCTCCCCAATTCTTAACCAGGACATAAAGGTCATCAGCCTCGTGTGTTTCCCTCACATGATGAGCCATGTCTATTGGTTGGTTATTCCCCCGATGTACCTTGCCCTAATTGCCGCTTTTGGGATAAGCGGGAACGAATTTGCGTTTCTCGGCTTCGTGGATAAGCCTTTCACTGTAATCGCAACGGTAACAACCGTTTTTGCGATTGCGACTTTTATTTTTCAGACACCGGTTGGTTTTATTGTAGACCGTATCGGAGCGCGGGCGGTTTTGGCAACGGGTTTGGCCATAGAGGCAGTTGCGATCGGGCTTTTCGGTGTCGCAACGGCGTATTGGCAACTATTGATTTTAGCCGCCGCTGCCGGAGTCGGACATACGGTTTTTCATCCTGCTGACTACGCTATCCTCTCAGCGCGGGTGAGCGAAGAGCGCATGGGTCGCGCGTTTTCCATTCATTCCGCGACCGGCTATGTCGGGTTTGCAATAGCCCCGATTTTCATGACAGGGGTAGCGGCAGTGTGGAATTGGCGCATGTCCTTTATCTTGATCGGCATAATTGGTTTGGTTGCATCCCTCCTACTTCTGACCCAATCAGAGGCTTTGAAAGATACTGGGCAAACGTCGGAAAAGAGAGAAAAAAAGTCCGAAGGCAGCCATTGTGAAGCCGATAGTACTAGGGCAGGTATTAACCTATTGTTATCATTGCCGATTCTGATGTGCTTTCTCTATTTCGTGCTGCATCAGATGGGCGGCGGTGGTATCCGTAGTTTTCTTGTTGCAGCGCTCGGTGAAATGTACGGTACACCGGAAGTTGTCGCAGCAACTGCACTAAGTGCCTTCACGGTAGGTTCAGTCTTTGGGATCCTTTCTGGCGGTTGGGTTGCCGATAGATTTGGGCCGAGGATCACCACAGCTTTCATAACTCTAGTTCCAGCGGGCATCCTGATTGCCCTGTTGGGTTGGTTTGATATGCGTGGCGTATTATTGATCGGAATGCTGGCATTGTCGGGCTATCTTATTGGCTTACTTATACCCTCAAGAGACATTCTTCTCAGGTCTGTTACCCCGCCCGGGTCAATGGGAAAGGTCATGGGTTTTGCTTCGACCGGTTCAAACCTCGGTGGTGCCCTTATTCCCCTAGTGCTAGGTTTTGCGTTAGACACCCTAGGCGGTCAATGGGTTTTCTGGATCTGTGCCATTTTCGTAGCTGCCGCCTTTCTCACCTTCATCACTGCCAAAACCCAATTTAGCAAAAATGTCCATCAATAAACTTATAAATAATTCGAAAATTGAGGCACACTAGTTATTTTTCTCGTTGTGGCCGTTACATATAAACGCCTGCATGTCCTTAGCTGCTTGGACTATAATTAATTTTTAACCTTACCGCGAAGTTCTTGGACAAAATTCTCTACTTGATCTAATTCATCGTCTGCAAGCCGTTCAATATTTGCAGTTAATCTTAGGTTATCTGTCTGTATCTCTTTAATGGATGGCCCAATTCCAGGATCCAATAAGACTTCAAAGGTCCTTACCTCTTCCCTTATCCCCTTCACTGCGACTTTACCTAATTCTTTACAATTTATTTCATTTGAAATTTGGCTATACGTATCGAATGAAATCAGGATAGCGCCGGGTTTTGACAATGCTTCGAGGCGGGCTGCCAAATTAACTTGGGAGCCGATTACAGTGTAGTCTAACCTGTCTTCGCTTCCAAAGTTACCCACGGTGCAGTAGCCGGTAGCGATACCAATACGTATCTCTAATGGTTCCCTTAAACCAAACTTTTTCGACCACTCGTTTTTTAATTCTTCCATTTTTAGCTGCATCGATACCGCCATATTGACACAGTTAATAGCGTCCTGTTGCACTCCCTCTGTTTCTGGGTCGCCAAAAAAGACCAATATTGCATCACCAATGTACTTATCTATTGTACCGCCGTGAGCCAGAGCAATCTGCGACATCTCTGTAAGGTAATAATTTAACATTGATGAAATTTCCTCCGCCTCTAAGGCGTCAGAAATGTCAGTAAAACCAACAATGTCCGAAAAAAAGACTGTTAGTTTTTTTCGTTGGCTAACTATGTCCGCTTGTTTTTCACCCGAAAAAATCGAGTGATAGATTTGAGGTGAAAGATATTTAGATAGTTGGTTAGAGATAGATTCAATCTCGGCTTTTTTTTCTACAGCTACTTTTTGTGCATTGATCGCTAACTCTTTCTGTTTTTCCATTTCATCAGCGAGATTTTTTCTTAATTGCGCCTCTAACTTTTGTCTTTTTAGTAACTTGTCTAATTCCTTTGCCTTTTCCTTTGCAGTGTTATTAGCCTCAATGGCCAATGTCTTCTGCTTCTCCAACTCAGCGGACAAATTCTTTCGTAATTCTAATTCAAGTCGCAGCTTCTTTAGCTCTTTCTCCAAAGCTTTATTGTTATCGTTGATGACCTTCTTCGCCGCCACCGCTTTCTCTGACTCGTCTTCAAACCCAGAAAACACAGATTCTGATTTTTTAAAAATTTTTTTCATTATGAAGAAGATCGAACTCCAGAGATAAGTGTCAGAGAACCCGGAGCGGATTTTAAACACTGCTCTCGTAATATTCTTACTTTAGGTGAGCCATGAGCCCAAGGACGCTCGTTAATACTATATATTTCTCCGTGCTTGAGTCTTCTAATTTATTTAAATTTCTGTCCTTAAGGCGACCGTTAGCTTTCCCAATTTCACGCCAATCTGAGTAGACTAACTATTAAGATTACAACAGTGAGTCAAAAATCAAATATTTGGTATAGGCTGAGACTAGAGATCTAGAGTACATACGGGGAAGTCTATATCAATCTTTGTCAGGTGGTTGATATAGTTACCCATAATCACGAATATCACGTTAGAAAATACTTCTAAAATTAAGCTATTCGATAAACCGGCTTCTTTCGCTTCAGTGACTTGTTCTTCCGGCACCTGACCTCTGTTTTCCACGATCGAGACGGCTAAATCTAACATCGCTTGCTCGATTGGGTTATCTGCTTCGCAAAGCCGTGACTTAATGATATCGGCTGTATCTAGGCCTAGGCCTGAGCAAAATTCAGTATGTGCAGAAACACAGTATCTACATTCGTTTGCTTGAGATACAGCCAAGGCGATCATCTCTCTTTGTGGCTTGGTTAAGTGTCCAGAATCGAGTGCCCCTTCCATACTCATATACATATCAAGAGTGGCTTCGGAATGAGCCATTACTCCGATTATATTAGGAAGCATTCCAAATGCTTCCTCAATGTTTTCTAATTTTTCTTTAACAACAGGGGTGGTTAGATCTTTATCTAAAGGGGTGATAAGGGACATAAAGGCTAATCCTTTTAGGTGACTATGAATGTGCGCAAGTGAATACGCACTATTCTTATAATTTATCAAATCTTCTGACTTCGTGGAACGAAAACCATAGCAAAAACATAGGTGCTAGTTCGGCTGCTATTGAAAATTCCTATAAGGCCGGTAATGCTACGAGCCAGTGGTTGCTTTCCGGTGTGCTGGGCCGTAGGTTGCATGAGACCAAATTCTTTGGGGCTTTGCTTGGCCGACTGGTTTTGCGGAGTGGTACATTTTGGTAATGACACGTCAAACTGAAATTAATCCCCACAAGGACGTTCCTCTGATTTCTTTCCTAGACCTTGATCCTGAAGACGAAGATTTTCTGACCGCTGTCGTTTCGGGATTGTCGAAGAAAGACAAGACCCTGCCCTGTAAGTTTTTCTATGACGAACGCGGCTCAGACCTTTTCGATAGAATTTGTAAATTGGAAGAATATTATCCGACGCGCACCGAGATTTGGATCTTGGAAGAGCGCCTTAACGAGATCATCGAATATATCGGGCGCCGCGCGCACCTAATTGAACTCGGAAGTGGCGCAAGCGTGAAAATTCGCACGCTTCTGGAGGGATTACCAGACCTTGTGCAATACACAGCGGTCGATATATCGCGTAGATTCTTGCTTCAGAGTGTTGAAGCGCTAGCAATTGACTACCCCGATTTGGATGTTGCGGCGGTGTGTGCTGATTACACCAAGACATTCGAAATTCCGCCCCCAAAGAACGGTAAAAGCCTCCGTGATATAGCTTTTTTCCCGGGCTCCACTATCGGTAATTTTACGACGGTTGAAGCAGAGGCATTTCTTCGTCGACTAAGAGGGGTTATGGGCCCAGGTGGCGGGCTTCTTGTTGGTGTGGACTTAAGAAAGGACCCCGACACCCTAAGAGCCGCCTACAATGACGAAGGTGGTGTGACGGCGGCCTTTAATCTAAATCTGCTTGTTCGGATAAACCGGGAACTAGGTGCTGATTTTGATGTAGCGAGTTTCCGTCATCGAGCTATTTACCTTGAAGATGCTGGTCGGATCGAAATGCATCTTGTCAGTGAAAAAGAACAAACTGTCTCGATAAGTGGCAGAACATTCGAATTTAAAATGGGGGAACACATTCATACCGAAAATTCTCAGAAGTACTCTTTGGATGAGTTTCGCGGATTATGCGCTAGAGCTGGTTATCTCTCGGCCGCTTCGTGGACCGATGAAAATGGTCTTTTCAGTGTCCATTATTGTTCGGCAGGACAGGACTTAGATACCGATAACAGTGATGGCTCTTAAAATTGATATCATTGTCGATACGGTTTGCCCTTGGTGTTATGTGGGCAAGAAACGTTTTGAACGCGCGCTTGAAATCAGTCCACAGCCAGATATTCAGGTCGGTTGGCGGGCTTTCCAGCTTAATCCCGATATGCCAGAGGTCGGTAAGGACAGACGGGCTTATGTCATGGAGAAATTTGGCGGAATTGAGCGTGCCCGTGCTGTTCATTCCTCGCTTTTAACTGCGGGTAAAGAAGTAGGTATTAAATTTAATTTCAATTCTATAGAGAAAACCCCTAATACAATACATTCGCACCGTTTAGTAAGGTATGCGGCGGGGAAAGGCCTTCAGACCCCCGTTATCGGTGCTATTTTCGATAGCTATTTTCGACAAGGTTTAGATATTGGAGAGCTGGATGTTCTAGCTCGGATCGGCGAATCCGTTGGGCTAGAATTCGATCAAGCCTTGATGTTCCTCAAAAGTAACCGGGACAAAGATACCATCCTCGCAGAAGACGAACTGTCGCGAAAATTAGGAGTAAATGGGGTGCCCTGCTTCATCGTAAACCGGACTTATGCGGTGTCTGGCGCGCAATCCCCAGAAGTTCTCTTGCAGATTTTCGACTTGGCGAAACAGGAGGAGAAACGGCCTACTTCAGGATGAAAAACAGGTCGATAAGCCATTTGCAGCGTTTTCGATTACGTAAAATTTTACCGGGTCTTTACGTCCCCGTATATCTGTCTCGTTTTGAGGAATTCCTGTCACATTGATTTCTGCCTTTTCAGCGACGTCGTTAGAGAATACTAGCTCTGCGGCGTACTCCTTAGTCATTGCCTCAAGACGGCTTGCCGTATTAACGCTATCGCCAATCGCTGTAAGTCCGAAAGCCGTGCCATAACCCATTTCTCCAATTATCGCGGGACCGGAATGGATACCGATTCCAATACGTAGGGGTTCATCGAGTTCGTCGTGAAGTTGTGAATTTAGATCTGCCAATTTTTGTGACATACTCTGTGCTGCCTCCAGTGCATCACGTGCTCCTGATTTGCCATCGCTGCTGGTGCCGAACAGCGCCATTACGCCATCGCCAATAAATTTGTCTAAATGGCCTCCCGATGACTCGATTGCCTCCCCCATGTGGGCAAAGTATCGATTCAGTACAAATACCACGTCGTAGGGCAGTTTTTTTTCAGAAAACTGGGTAAATGATCGTAGATCTGCGAAAAGAATAGAAATCTCGCGTTCCTGCCCTGCCATATCAGGACTTCGACGCCGGGCATCCTTTACTGTTGCATTAGCCGGCAACAAGGGAATTATTGATATATCTCCCGACGGTACCGCCTGACAGGCAAGCCTTACTCTCGGTGGTGCGCCGACACGCTCTAAGACACGTAGTTCTTCCGCTTTTGGTTCGCCGAGCTTTTCCTCCCCCTCCAACACACGGACCCGACACGTAGAGCAGCGCCCTCGGCCGCCACATACGGAGGCATGAGGAATGCCATGTAGCCGGCTAGCCTCGAGAATGGTCGTTCCCGTCACGTTTCGGAAAACTATGTTATTTGGGTATTGTAAGAGATAGGTACCCTTCCGGCGCTCCATAATAGAGCGGGTAAGGCGACCTATAAGAGCGAGACCGATCAGCCCGAAAATGGTTGATCGAATAAAATATGACAATTCGTAAACCAGATGAACGCCATCGGCGTTGGGAGCTTTAAAGGATGCGATGGCGGCGCGTCGCCAGTCAATGTCTTCATAAAGCGATAACACCTCCTTTCCCCCTGCATAAAATCCGATCCATGACGCGATCGGGATAGCAACCGCAAATGCGAATAGCACCGGTTTAAATGTCTCGAAAATCGGTTTTAGCCGGAGCCAGAAATACAGACCGATGCATCCGTGCACCCAAGTCGCGAGCAGGCCTGCTGACTGTGTAAAGACGGAAGTGTCGGAGAATTTCCATATCGCAAGTAAAACGAAGGCATAAGAATCATTGGCACCGAAAATTCGATGTACGCCGCCGGTACCGACGAAGTGTAAAGCAAGAAAAAGTGGAATCGAAAAACCAAGCGTAATCTGCAGGGCTTCGCCACAGGACATTCTGAGGGACCTCCGGGAGTAGAGAGCCCAAACCGCAAGCAGGAGATGCACTAATAAAGCACCTCCGAAGGCTATCGAGCCGGCTGGATTACGCCAAATCATTACGAACCATTCCCTCCCCGCCTCCATGGCGGCGAGGGAATGAATTCCCAAAATATGATTTATCAGATGACCAGTGACAAAAGCGAAAAGGATGAGGCCTGTGATGAGGCGAACTCTGCGGATCATCGTAAATCCCTATCGCCTACGAGTCGGTGACGGGTCTTATTTCGATTTTTTTTCTATCGATGCGTCGAGTGAAAGCTTCAATGATTTGAATTCATCGCAATTGGTACCGCAAATTTTTTCCAACTTATTAAGTTGTGTCTTCGCAGCCTCAAGGTTATCTAGCTCGACATAGGCTTGACCAAGATACTCGTTGGCGCCGAGGTGTTTCGGATCAAGGGACAAAGCTTTTTTGTAATACGAAACTGCGCGGGCGAAGTCGCCTGATTTCCGGTGACTGTATCCCAGGTAGTTAAGAGCGTCAGGGTGGTTCGGTTTTTTTTCGATTACATAATTTAAAAGGTTAATAGCTTTTGGGTAATGCTTGGCATTTACTGCTTTGACTGCCAAGCGATAGCTGTCATTAACACTCGCCTCTGAAGCGGTCTCGTTATCGTCGCTTGAACCTGCGGCGTTAACTATGACAGGAGCCGAAAAAAGCATTGTTGCGCAGGCTAAAACAGCAAAAGTTCTGGTCATTACAGGATCCTCTCAATTGACTTTGGGCTAAGTTAAATCGGGTAATTCCTTATATCGTACGCTGAACGGAATTTTCATCCGCTTCAAGAAGAAAATCGCAGCTGTAGGTTTTTCTTTAGAGTGATCTGTGTTGTGCAATTAATTTAATAGGTTTGGATCAATTCATAGTTAAGAGCGCTTGTAGAATGATGATGAAAGGCCCATCTTTAGCCAATGTCCATCAAAGGAACCGAAAATTCGGGTCGTGGGGAAGCACCCTCACGTGCGCCGAGACAGCGTAGGGGGCGGTTTCGCAGCCATATTCGCGGGTACTTTTTTGCCGGTGTACTAGTGACAGCGCCTATCGGCATTACCTTCTATATCTCCTGGTTACTTATCCGATGGGTCGATTCAAAAATCACCCCGCTAATTCCTGCAGCCTACAACCCCGAGACCTATTTGCCATTCGCGTTGCCAGGGCTTGGACTTATAGTCGTCTTTATCTCTTTGACGTTCATCGGTTGGTCAACTGCTGGTCTTCTTGGACGTCTTTGGATGCGGTTGTCCGAGAATGTTCTGGCTAGGATGCCGGTTATCCGCAGTGTCTATGCGGCGGTTAAACAGATAATCGAGACCATCTTAAAGCAACAATCTAACGCATTTCGCGAGGTTGTACTATTTGAGTATCCTCGACGTGGCAGTTGGGCTCTCGGATTCATTACAGGACAAACTCAGGGAGAAGTTCAGAATTTGACGGCTGACGATGTCGTTAATGTTTTTCTGCCGACAACACCAAACCCGACATCGGGTTATCTACTTTTCATACCGAGACGCGAGCTTGTCATTCTCGATATGACAGTCGAGGAAGGAATCAAGATGGTGGTTTCGGGTGGTATTGTTACGCCGCCTGATCGAAGGTCTTTGGAAGAGCAAGGGAAAAAGGTTGTTGCCAAAGCCAATGGAGATACGCGAACAATTCGAAATGACTCAGATACAAAGGCTGCTCCGGAGTAATCAGCCCGATAATGCTGTTTTCACGACGGCATCTCGCTCGAACAGATAAAGCAATGTGCGCAACGCCTCACCTCTTTCAGAGTTTAATTCTGGGTCTTTCTCTAGGATAAGTTTTGCATCGTCACGGGCTGCAATTATTAACTCCGTATGAGCAGCAAGATCGGCGATCCGGAACTCCGGAAGGCCGCTTTGTTTGCTGCCTAAGATTTCCCCCGCCCCGCGAAGACGCAAATCCTCCTCGGCAATAATAAAACCGTCATCCGTTTCTCGCATGACTTTCAATCGGGCTTTTGCCGCATCACCCGGAGACTCGCCATACAGGAGTATGCAGGACGATGAACGTTGACCGCGCCCCACCCGGCCGCGGAGTTGATGTAGCTGAGAAAGGCCAAACCTCTCTGCGTGTTCGATAACCATAATCGTTGCCTCCGGAACGTCCACACCGACTTCGATTACTGTTGTCGCGACTAAGATGTCGATATCACCCTCGGCAAACTTAGCCATGACTGTATCTTTTTCTGATGCTTTAAGGCGTCCGTGAACCAATCCCACCCGGTCTCCGAAACGCTGGGAAAGAGCGGCATGCCTCTCGGTTGTTGCAGCGATATCAAGTGAGTCGGAATCGTCAATTAACGGACAAACCCAGTATACTCTTGCACCTGAAGAAACGGCTGAGCGCAGCCGGTCGATCAGTTCCTCGAGGCGCGAAATCGGCATTGCGCGTGTTTCAATGGGTTTTCTCCCCAAGGGTTTTTCCGTCAGGCGCGACGTATCGAGGTCTCCATAGGCCGTCATCATCAGCGTTCGAGGGATAGGTGTCGCAGTCATCACGAGGATATCCGCTGCTTTCCCCTTCTCGGCAAGAGCAAGTCGTTGATGAACGCCGAACCGATGCTGCTCGTCAACGACGACTAGGGCGAGATCCGCAAAAACGATATCATCTTGAAATAAAGCATGCGTACCAATCACAATTGGCGTTTTTCCCGTCTTCAAGCTGGAAACTATCTCTTCGCGTTTTCTGCCTTTGTCGCGGCTTGTGATAAGGACGACGGGTATCCCTATTTCTTCAGCTAATGGTTTGATCGTAGCAAAATGCTGTCGTGCAAGGATTTCAGTGGGTGCCATTAGCGCAGACTGGGCGCCGTTTTCTACCGCGGTTAGCATCGCTATCAGAGCGACAATCGTTTTCCCGCTGCCGACATCACCTTGTAACAAACGAAGCATCCTTAAACTGGATCTCATATCTACGCCGATTTCCTTAATTGCCGCCTTTTGGGAGCTTGTGAGCGAGAAAGGCAATAGGTTTTCGACGCGTTCGCGCAGTATGCCGTCGCCGTTGATAGATCTCCCAGGCCTTTTTCGTTGACGCCGGCGAACAATCAGCAACGCGAGCTGGTTAGCAAGTAGTTCATCGTATGCTAGGCGAGCCCGCGCGGGCGTGTTGGGAAGAAGTTCTCTGTCCGATAGCGGTCGGTGAGCACTGTTTAAAGATTCCTGCCAACTGCCCCAGCCTTGCTGCTTGAGCCACGCGGTGTCCTGCCATTCAGTGAGATCGGGAGCCATTGCCAAGGCGCTCGAAATTGCCCGGCCTAGCGGTTTCAAGGTTAGTCCCGACGTCATTGGATAAACAGGTTCTACTGTTTTTATGCTGGTTATTTCGTGCAGTGGTCCGATTCGATCGGGGTGGGTAATCTGAATTTCATCCCGGTATTGTTCAACGCGACCGCTAACTACTCGTGTTTCGCCCTCCGGTAGTATCGATTTTAGATAGTCTTCTCGACCATTGAAAAATACCAAGTTGAGGAAACCACTCTCATCGTGGCAACGTACTCGGTATGGGAGGGCTCGTCTTGGTGCAGGTTCGTGTTTATCGACGATAATTGTCAGCGTCGCGATACTTCCTACTGTAGCTTGAGAAATTATCGGCGAGTATCGCCGATCTATTATGCTGACTGGCAGGTGCCAAAGGAGGTCTACGATATTCGGTCCGGCCAGTTGACAGATGAGGTTGCCAATCTTGGGCCCAATACCGGAAAGGCCAGTAACTGGGGAAAAAATTTGGAAAAGAGGCTCTGGTCGCATGAAAAAAGGGTATATCCGGCTGACAATTGGTTACAACCAAATTATACCAGCGTTCTATAGGAAGCAGGAATGCCTGATAGAATTGAAAAGATCCGGCGAAAATTACGATTTCGAAGTCTCCGGCGAGGTACCAAAGAGAGCGATTTGGTGATCGGCGGATTTGCCGAGTCACATTTGCAAGAATTAACTGAGGATCAACTCGGTTCGTTCGAGGAGTTGCTCGACGCAAACGATCAGGAAGTCCTCAGCTGGGTTATCGGCATAGCGGAGCCGCCGACTGCGCTCGATACAGATGTTCTGGATATGATAAAAGAATTTAAGAAAAGCCGTTAAATTATTGAAAAAAATATGAAAATGAATATAAAAAACGGCCGGTACCTAATGTCGGGGGTACCTGAGGGTTATGATGCGCAGATTTTAGCAGATGCGCTGAAAGATCGAACGGCGACTTCGTTACACATTCATATCTGCCGAGACGCATCGCGTATGGCAGCAATGCAGAACGTTCTTATTTTTTTTGAACCAAGATTGGATGTTGTTACCCTGCCCGCCTGGGATTGCTTGCCTTACGATAGGGTATCGCCAAATCGCGAAATCATCGCCTCCAGGGTCGATGC
>CEUL01144499.1_pt1 | contig 11291 bp, 9 predicted proteins | sample 427021 | NCBI WGS metagenome assembly CEUL01 (sample SAMEA2622800, study PRJEB7988) | marine metagenome | isolation source: saline water (ENVO:00002010), including | reverse complement strand
CTTCTGATTGGTCATTTCCTGGTTGGCCAAGCCACCTAGATCATATTCTGATTTCAGATGAATTATTTGATAATTCTAACCAAAATTTTGTTTTTACATTTAAAATAGATGATTATTTAGATGGTGGGTGGTCTACATATGATTATTATATATCAGACCATAGGCCAGTTAATATTAATTTAAGTTTTTTAATGAATGGGGATATAAATGGTGATGGGAATATTAATATTTTAGATGTCACCTTATTGATTAATATGATATTAAATAATCAATATTCAGATTTGTCTGACTTAAACAATGATGGAGGGCTAAATATTTTAGATGTCGTATTATTGGTTAATCTAATTCTACATTAGCTATTCACTTGATTTACTTATAGCATCTAATTTATCAATCCCTTTTTCTATTACTTCTGCACCTTTATTTTTCAATGAATTAATTTCTTCATTAGTTGGCAGATTTCCACCTGTATACATGATATATCCTACATATGCCATTAATAGTATTAATATAATCAGTAAGAGCTTAAATAATTTTTTTAATATACTATATGCTGCAATTAATACAAGTAATGCTGTAATTGTTAAATAAATTGGCTCATTAATAATCAATTCATATAGTTGTTGGATATCCATATTATTCCTTTTTATTAATTAAATTTTTAATTTCTTCATTTACTCCAGTTGGATTTATTTCTATAGCTTTATTAATCATCTTTTTTGCTTCTGCCATATTATTTTGTTTTGCATAAAAAATAGCTAAATCTTGATATAATTGGCTTAGCTCTATTTTAATATTTTCTGATTTTTCAATACTCATTATCATTGCTATTAGAGATTTAGTTTGGTTAATTGCTTCATCATATTTTTGTTTTTGATATAATTTTTGAATTTCTGCCCGCCCTATACTTGTAATACTTTGCACTGTGTTGTTTGAAGTATCATGTTCCAATATTTTTATTGTATCTTTTGATGGATTAAGCAGATTATAGATTTTTTCTTTTTGTAGATATATTGAATCTGCACGATCGATACTATAAGCTATACTTATAAAGTCATAAGCTTCTTGGATTTTATTTTGCATTAATGCTAGATTCGATAAATAGTATAATACAGTAGGTTGTAATTGATTATTTGCATGATTTAATTTTTCAAATTTAGTTTTTAATAGCTCAATTTCTTGATGTGCAAAATTTGAATTATTTTGTATATAATCAAATTCATCAATTGCTGCTTCTAATTTGATTAATTCAGTACTTTTACAACTTACACATAGTAATATAAGCATTATTAATACAATTAAATTTTTACAATTCATTTAATCTCCAAATATACTTGAAAATACCTTAGGAAATGCTAGCAATAGAATTAACCACAGTATTCCTTTTATTAAATAAAACCAAAATGCACCTTGTGCCAGTCTTTTTATTATTTTTTTATAAATCGACAATATCTTATATGCCTACAATTCTACAATCTATTAAATTTAATTTACAATTATTCTTAAACACAACTCATTTGTATTAATTTATAATCTTGAAATCACTTTACGAATTCCATTTGCAATCTGCTCAATATGTGTAGATTGCACTGTCAATGCAGGTGCAATTCTAACTGTAGAATGATGAGTTTCTTTAGCATATATACCATTTTTTAATAGCTCTATTGACACTATGTGCCCATCTAATTTTTTTGAATCATACATTTCAAATGCAGTTAATAAACCTTTCCCTCGAACCTCTTTAATTTTATCCGGGTAATCATTTTTTAACTCTTTAAAATATTGCATTAATTCTGCACCACGTTTTTTTGCATTTTCTGCTAAATTTTCTTCAAGTAATGTTTTAATGGCATAGATACCTACTACAGATGCTAATGGATACCCTCCAAATGTGGAACCTTCTGATCCAGGAGTTAATGTCCCAATCACATCATTTCTGCCAGCTACAAATGATACTGGTAATATGCCTCCTCCAGCAGCTTTTCCACATCCCATAATATCTGGTTTAACATTGTATAATTGATGAGCAAAATTAGCTCCTGTTCTTCCAAAACCAGTTTGCACTTCATCAAATGCCAATAAAATATTATGTTTTTTACATAATGCAGATACCTTAGGCCAATAATCATCATCAGGGACAATTACTCCTGCTTCACCTTGTATTGGTTCTACAGAAAATGCTGCGATTTTATCTCCCTTTAATTCAAACAATTCTTTTAGTGCATCATAATCATTAAATGGGACTAATTCTATACCACTTACAAATGGGCCAAAACCTTCTTTAGAATCTGGGTCATCAGACATCGAAACAGCAGCAAGTGAACGGCCATGAAAGTTTCCTTTTGCTCCTACTATAATACATTCATTTTCTGGTATATTTTTTACAAAATATCCCCATCTTCGACATAATTTAAATGTTAATTCCCAAGATTCTACCCCTGCCACTTTAGGAACTACTCTATCCATATTAGTAAAGCTGGTTGCAGCTAAAAGAAAGGCACTCATATATTTGTGTCTAATTGATCTTGGCACAGTAGGTAATTTTTCATCTTTTAAATGTTTTACAACGGCATCTACAATAGTTTTATTTAATTGACCTTGGTTTACTGCAGAATAACAACATAAGCCATCTAACAATTCTTCTTCCACATAAGCTTGAGTGTCATGTTCAGAAGGTTTTCTACATATTAAGGTAGATGCATCTTTGACATGTGATACGACCACATTTTTAAGCGGGCTATAATTTTTCCCACCCCTTTCTAATTCAATTTTTTCATGTTCTTGAGGTGATAATTCTCCTATACAAACCCCATTGACAGTTAATTTATCTCCATACCCTTCAATTTTAACCATATTTTTTACCTTTTCTTTATTAAGTCTGTTATTAAAAATGCTAATTCTATACTTTGCTCATGATTTAAACGCGGATCACATGCTGTTTCATATTTAATATGTAAATCTGATTCTGTTATATTTCTGATTCCTCCTAGACATTCAGTAACATCATTTGGAGTAAATTCAAAATGTAATCCATCTGCTCTTGTTTTATTATTATAATGTATCTCAAAAAATAGTTTTAATTCTTGAATGATTGTTTTAAAGTTTCGTGTTTTATAATGTGTAGTTGATTGATAGGTATTCCCATGCATTGGGTCACAACACCAAATAACATTTAATTTATTCTTAATAATCATTTTAATTAATTGTGGCAGTTCTTTTTCAATAGATTTAATTCCAAACCTACAGATTAATATAATTTTGCCTACTTCATTTAAGGGATTGAGTTTTGCAATAATTGTTTTCAACTCTTCTATATCTAGGCTGGGTCCACATTTAATACCAATTGGGTTTTCAATACCACTTAAATATTCTACATGAGCACTATTAATATTGCGAGTTCTATCTCCAAGCCATAACATATGGCCACTCGAATTATAATATTGATCTTTCACATTTTTATTTGTAAATGCACTTTCATAATCTAGCAATAAGCATTCGTGTGAAGCATAAAACTCATTAAATCTTTCTTGTTCAAAGAGATTCATTGTTGTGCCAATGGTATTTAAAAACTTTAAAGATTTATTAATATTATTAATTGTTTTTTCAAATCTATTATAAATTTTAGCATTATCAAATATATGTGAATCCCAAAAATATTTTAAATTTTGGAATTCATTTTTTATAACTGGCTTAATAAGATTTAATGTGGCAACAGACTTATGATAGGCCCTCAACAAGCGCTCTGGGTTTGGGGTTCTAGCATTTAGATTAAATTTAATATCATTAATTGAATCCCCTCGATAAGATGGTAATGTGATATTATCTCTTGTTTCTAAATTAGCAGTTCTTGGTTTTGCATATTGGCCAGCAATACGCCCAATTTTTACTACATCGATTTCTGATCCATATGATATAATTGTTGCCATTTGGAATAATATTTTTAACCTATTTTTTATATTATTTTCTGAGAATTCTCTGAAGGTTTCTGCACAGTCCCCCCCCTGTATTAAAAATGATTTTCCTTCTGCAACTTTAATGAGGCGTTTTTTGAGTGTACTAATTTCATCTTGTAAAATTAATGATGGAGATTGTTGTAATTTTTTTATTATATCGTTATAATTTTTGATATTAGGCCATTTAGGCTGTTGTAAAATTTCAAAATTCTTCCAACTCCTAGTCGTCCAATTTTTATTTAATTTTGTTTTTTCCATTGCTCCCAAGTCATGGTTTTTAATTGTAAAGCATGAATTTCTTTAGTAATCATATCATCTAGAATTGTGTATACTTTACGATGCTGTTCAATTAATGTTAAATCTTTAAAGCTATTTGAAATAATGATTACATTAAAGTGATTATTATTACCAGTCATATCTTGAATAAATATTTTAGCTTTTTTTAAATTAGACTCTAATTGTTCTTTTATTTTTTTTTCTATCATAATTATATCATTCAAATTGTCTTAAATTTAAACATCTTAAATTATATTTTTTTAAGATTTTTGTAAATGGGGATAAAAATTTTTAACTTTATAGAATAAATGAAAAAAATTGGACTATTAATTTTATTATCAGCATACCTATCTTTTGAGGCAGAAGACAAATTATCGATTACTGAGTTAAAAGAAGAATCTAAGTTGTTAATTTTAAATGAATCCTATATAGATGCTATTGCAAATTATGAAAAAATTTATGATATTCAATCTTTAATTTTTGGCTCGTATCATAAAAATTTATCTGAAACTTTAATTATATTAGGTGATTTATATTATAAGGTAGATGATGAATTAAATACATTAAGATGCTTTCAAGAAGCAATACATATCATGCATTATAATTCATTAATGTCGAATCAATTATTAATTACTCCGTTTGAATATTTATATGAAATTTACACCTCCAATGAGCAACTAAATATTGCAGAGCATATTTCTAATTATTTATCTTACTTATATTCGTTAGATACTTTAGCATATAGTCATACTAATTGGTCTGAATCATTAAATTTACAATCTCATTCTATTACCTTAGCAGATACTCTCGCAATACAATCTGATAGTATTTTTATTATGTCACCCACTGACTATATTGATAGTGCTAAATTTTATATTCAAGAAGATATTTTTAACCAAGCTACTCTATTTTTATCTGAAGCTTTTGTAGAGGGTTATGATATATTTGATTATTATTTTTATAATGATTTATTTAATGCATTAAATGATGAAGAACTAAATCAATTAAAAGATGCTCTTCAAACCTCTAAATATTCTGATAACCAAGATATTCAAGCGGCAGCCTATTTTTATTTGTCTATAATATCGTATCAATTAGGTAATAATAATTTATCTATATCCTATATTCAAGAATTTTTAAGAATGATGCCAGATGATTTAATTGGGTTTCTGATTTTAGCAAACAGTTATTATGCCGATCAACATTATATAGATGCTTTATCTGAATATCAAAAAATAATTTGGGCATACCCTAATCATGAATTAGCATTGTTTCAACAAGGCTTATGTTTTTATAAATTAGGTTATGAAACACAGGCACAAGCTAATTTTAATAAAGTATTAAATTTGAATTCAGATCATTATAATAGTAAATATTATCTAGCATTAATTAGTTATAGTAATAATAATTTTCAACAAGCAATTCCGTTATTCTTAGATTTATTACAATATGATTCAAAAAATTACGAATTATATAATTATCTTGGCATGGCATATTATGAACTAGATAATTTAAAATCTTCATTATCAGCATATAAACAAGTGATTCAATTAAATCCTTATGATCCTGAGACATATTATCAAATGGGGATTATATATGAAAAATTATTAAAACCTTCCGAAGCTATTAAAAATTATAATCAAGCTATTAATATGGATAATGATAAGCAAGATTTAGTTTATAGGTTAGGAATGCTATTATATCAAGAAGGTCAATTTAAAAAATCATTGGAATATTTACGTCGTTACATTACCTATAATCCTAAAGATATCGAAGTTATTAAGATTTTAGCTGATATTTTATATAATTTAAATAGGCTACCGGAGGCAATTGATAATTATAAGCGGCTTATTGAATTGGGTGAAAACCAATCACATTATTATCATAATATTGCAAAAGCATATTGGGATTTAGGAGATTACAATAATGCAAAATATTATTATAATATCATAGTTAATACAGATGACTTAAATCATGGTGAAATTTTTTATTATTTAGGCTTCATAGCTAATTATGAAAAAGAGTATACATTAGCACAAGATTATTTTTATTATGCACGAGAATGTGATTATATGCATATCAATTTATATTATCAATTAGCTCATTCTTTAATACAACAAAATGAATATAGTCATATTGTCCCAATATTGCATGAAGGTTTATATTACCATCCCAATGATTATGACTTATTATATAATTTAGCATTTTCTTATTATCAGTTGAATTTATATTCAGAGTCATTAAATATATTTAGAAAATATTTTATTAAAAATAATACTGATTTAACTGCAGCTTATTTAATGGGGGTTGCATATTTTAAAATACAGGATTATCAATCAGCCTTATATTATTTAGACTTAGTAAATAATAGTTCTGATTATGAAATATTATACTATATAGGGTCTTGTCATTATGAATTAAATAATTATTCTACATCAATTCGATTTTTTAAAAAATCTTTAATTATTAATCCTCAAAATCAATATACTGTTTATGCACTTGGCAAAGCATACATTCAATCTGATAATAAAAGAGATGCCAAAAGACAATTAAAAAATCTTATGAATTTAGATAATTCATTATTTGAATTATTAAAAATAGCATTTAATGATAAATTCGGAAGTTAATATTAAGTTAATGAAAATAAATATTTTTCAGTTTAAATTATGACACTGAATAATTTATAGAAAGATAGTCATGAAAATACTTATTCCTCCCAGTGAGGGGAAAGCCAAGGTGCAGTCTTTAGAAGTATTATTTAAAGATACCGATTTTAAATTTGCTGAATTTACACAGCAAATTGTTGATTATTTAGGTTTAATAGAGTATGAAGATTTAACTTCAGTATATGGTACTTCTCAAGAAAAAGCGATAATGTTTCATCGTCAAAATCAGGATGTATTTAATAGCAAATGTGTCCCCGCTATTGAGAGATATACTGGAGTTGTATATAATCATATTGATTGGGCTTCATTATCTGCACCAGCTAAAAAATATATGAATAATCATATACTTATTTTTAGTGGGCTATTTGGATTATTAACGCCTGATACCTTAATTCCAGATTATAAATTAAAAATGAATGTATTGTCTCTTAAGAGATTGTGGGCACCAATTATTACAAAGCACCTTGAAAAAGAAGAATTAATATTTGATTTATTACCACAAGTGCATCGTAAAGCCTACACCCCTAATAAAAATACTATTCAAATCGATTTTTTAGTTAAAAATAAAGGTAAAACTAGTGCTGCAGGCCATTTTGGGAAATCAGTAAAAGGAGAGTTCGTCCGATTTTTAGCTCAGAATCAAATTAAATCAATTAAGCAATTTAAAGATTTTGAATATGATGGATTTAAATGGGATGGCAAACATTTTGTAAAAAATACTTAAGTGAGTCAATTCCAAAACTATAAATATATATTTTATGATTTAGAAACTACAGGACAAAATCCTTGTTTTGATCAGGTAGTTAGATTTGCTGCAAAAGAAACGGATTCTAATCTTAATATTACCGATGAATACAATATTAATATCCAATTAAGAAATGACATTATACCTCATCCTAAAGCTTTATTAGTCAACAAATTAAATATAGATGATTTATCAGATGGAATAGTTGAATATGAAGCTTTCAAAAAAATACATCAAATTATGAATCAATCTCAAACTATTAACATTGGATACAATAGTCTTAATTTTGATGATGTATTTTTAAGATTTGGTTTTTATCGTAATTTATTTGACCCGTATACTCATCAATATAATAATAAATTTCGTGCTGATTTATATAAAATGATTTTTATGTATTATTTGTATAAAAAAGATGAATCTATTATATGGCCGACACCCAATAATAGGCTGAGTTTGCGATTAGAGCAAATTAATGCAATTAACAATTTATATGAAGGTATGTCTCATGATGCGGAAGTAGATGTATATGTTACGATTGAATTAGCAAAAAAATTAAAAAGTGTAGATGATAGGATGTGGGATTATTTAGTATCTAGTTTTTTGCCAGATAATGACAAACAACATTTTGATAAATTACCTTCAATTACTTGTATAGATGATACTATTTATAAAATTGGAATTTTAGTAAGTAATAAAAATGGATTACAGTCAAATTATTGTTCGCCAATTATTGAGTTATGCACTGCTAAAGAAAATCATGAACTGAAGAAAAAGAAAAAACGTGTATTACGTTTAGATAATTATAATTTTGAAGATTTTACAGCCCAAAATTTTGCTGATAAAATAGAAAAAGGTATTTTAACAAAAACTTTTGGTGAACCTAATTTTATTATTCCTTTTTCAGATAAATATATGAGTGTTTTTAATGAACATATTATAGCTCTTGCAAAATCTAATCTTGCATGGATTAAGCATAATCCTGATGCAATGCTGTCTTTAATTGAGAGGCATCAAAATAAAGAGTATAGTAATCAATTTACTGTTGATTTAGATGCTTCTTTATATCAAAATGAAGCTCAAGGAGGAGGATGGTTTCGTAAAGATGAAAAACAACACAGAGATACTTTCCACAGTTCTAATCCATTAGATAAAATTAAACATATTCAAAATTTGGGCAAATCACAACCTCGGATTAAACAGCTTGGATTACGAATTATAGGTAGAAATTATTTTAATTCATTACCTGATGATTTAAAAACTCATTACACAACTTATTTAACATCTATTTTTCATAATATTTCTACTACAGCTGACTTTTCTGATAGGCTAAGAGTAGACCCCAATATATTATTAAAAGAAACAAAAGAAGAATTTAAAAAACCTAATCTATCTGATAAGGATCGAAAGATTTTATCTCAGCTTGAAAATCTTATATCAACCAAAATTAAAAAACAGCAAGATTTAGGTTTTTGATAAAACTTTAAATTGTATTAGTTTAATGATATGGCATTTCCACTAAAAATAAAAAAATCATATGAATAGCTCCGCACAAAACGGAGCTTTTTTTTTATCTAAAAAGCCTGCAGTCTTATTATTAGAAAATGGTCAAGCATTTCATGGGCATGCTCTAGGTGAAATTGGTACAACATCTGGAGAATTATGTTTTAATACTGGCATGGTAGGGTATCAAGAAATTTTAACTGACCCTTCCTATTGTGGCCAGATGGTTTTAATGACTTATCCACACATTGGGAATTATGGTATCAATCACGATGACATTGAAAGTCATAAAATTCAAGTTGCAGGATTTATTATTAAAGACCTTACTATTGAACCATCTAATTATCGTTCGCAAAACACACTTGATCAGTATCTAAAAAATAATAATATTAGTGGTATATATGGTTTAGACACTCGTGCTATTACAAGAATAGTTAGAGAATATGGTGTAATGAATGCAATTATTAGTTCAAAAAATTTGGACCTCACCCAATTAAAAGTTCAATTAAAACAGACACCTTCAATGGAAGGTTTAAATTTAGCTAATCAGGTTACCTGTCCAAAATATTATAAATATGATTCACCTCTCAAAAGTCAGTTTAAAGTAGCTGTATTAGATTTTGGTATTAAAAATAATATTTTAAGGTTATTAAAAAAATATGGATGTGATATTACAGTATTTCCTTCAAATGTATCTAGTCATGAAATTTCTTCTTTTAACCCTGATGGAGTATTTCTTTCTAATGGTCCAGGAGATCCGGCAGCTGTAGAAGATGGCATAAATTGTATAAAAAATTTAATAGGACATTACCCAATTTTTGGAATTTGTTTAGGGCATCAATTACTATCATTAGCTTTAGGGGCTGAAACATTTAAATTAAAATATGGGCATCGTGGTTCAAATCATCCTGTTAAAAATATTGAAAATGGGAAAATAGAAATTACTAGTCAAAATCATGGATTTGCTGTGAGTGATAAAAATTTACCATCTAATATTAATGTTACACATATTAATCTTAATGATCATACTATTGCTGGAATTTCATGTCCGGACATGCAAGCATTTTCTGTTCAATATCATCCAGAGTCTGCACCAGGCCCTCATGATTCAGAGTATTTATTCCAATCTTTTATAAATTTAATGAAAAATAGGAAAAGTAATGCCTAAACGTTCTGATATTAATTCCATACTAATTATTGGCTCAGGACCTATTGTAATAGGGCAAAGTTGTGAATTCGATTATTCTGGCACTCAAGCTTGTCGGGCATTGAGAGAAGAAGGCTATAGAGTGATTTTAATTAATTCAAACCCTGCAACTATTATGACAGATAAGAATTTAGCAGATGCTACTTATTTGGAGCCTATTACTTCAGATGCTATTGAAAATATTATTATTAAAGAAAAGCCTGATGCAATTTTACCTACTGTTGGAGGCCAAACGGCTCTTGATATTACCATTAAAATGGATAAGGCAGGCATTTTGAAAAAATATAATATAGAATTGATTGGTGCTAATATTAATTCAATTGAAAAAGCTGAAAACAGAGAAGAATTTAAACATGCAATGGATGCCGTAGGTATTGATACAGCTAAAGGAGGCTTTGCAAAAACACAAAAAGAAGCTAATACTATTATTAGTAATATGGATTTCCCTGTTATTATTAGACCTTCATTTACATTAGGTGGGACAGGAGGATCTGTAGCATATAATATAGAAGAATTTGACAAACTAATTTCTTTAGGGTTAGAGGCTAGCCCTATTTCAGAAGTGTTAATTGAAGAATCATTAATTGGATGGAAAGAATTTGAAATGGAGGTTGTGAGAGATTCCAATGATAATGCAATTATTATATGTTCAATTGAAAATGTTGATCCAATGGGTATCCATACTGGTGATAGCATTACAGTTGCACCAGCACAAACTTTAACAAATGTAGAATATCAAAAAATGCGAGATTGGTCTATTTTATGTTTAAGGACCATAGGTGTTGATACAGGTGGTTCTAATGTGCAATTTGCAGTTAACCCTAAAGATGGTAGAATGATTATCATTGAAATGAATCCAAGAGTAAGTAGATCATCTGCCTTAGCTTCTAAAGCAACTGGATTTCCAATTGCTAAGATTGCCGCAAAGCTAGCAGTTGGATTTT
>CEUL01144402.1_pt1 | contig 11292 bp, 10 predicted proteins | sample 427021 | NCBI WGS metagenome assembly CEUL01 (sample SAMEA2622800, study PRJEB7988) | marine metagenome | isolation source: saline water (ENVO:00002010), including | reverse complement strand
ATTCGCCATTCTATAGCATCTAAAATAGTTCTTTTACCTATTTATCACATTTCATATCAACCCCAAGGTGGTTTCCTAGTTTCTTTTGATGCTGCCATTTTCCAATCTAATTTTTTATATTTGACACCATCATACTTAGTTTGTTCAGGTGAAACACCGTAACCATCATAGTCTTTACCAACACAAGAAGGTTTTACACCATTTAACCATTGCTGAACTGATAGAAACATTCCTCCTTTCGGTCCAATGGAAGCACCATGAACACTATTATTATCAACTCTTATGCAACGATTCTTTTTATAAAAATGAAATGCAGGATGTCTTGGATTTATCCATTTACCACCATGACTAAACCATAGATCACCACTCAATCCCACTTCATAACTATGAACATTTGGATGTGTATGTTCAGGTGCTATTGCAAATGGTGGAAATAAGAATACTTGAACCTGAAATTCTTCATCCCTATATTGCACATAAGAATGAAATCCTTCAACACCATAAATGTTATGCTCAAACTTATCCAACGGCAATTCTTTAGCATCAGCAACAGCAGATGTATCCAAATAATTATGTAAGAATGTTTCTAATATATGTGCCATGTTATAATTTAGTGAATAAACCTATTACTCCATCATTATATTCTATATTATATATTTTGTTTGGATAAACTTCAGAATAATCATATCTTTTCAATTTCTTATCATTAACTGTTGGTTTTCCATCTAAACAAAGTATGAAATATCTTCTACTTGTTATTTCTGGTGTTGTTAAGTCTAGTTTAGTTTCTGTTAATAGTCTACCATCCCACCCCTGATTCTTATCATTGGTATTAAATCCTATATTAAAGAAATCCTCAGTTGCTTGAAACATAACATACTTATGAACATGCTCACGCAAATCCATTAACTCACCAACTTTACTTTCAAAATATCCTTCCTTAAACATTTCACCTGCTTTACCGCCACCATAAACTAAGTATTGAAAAATAGTATATCTTTCTTCAGGAGTTTCAACTGTTACATAATCTTTTTTACCAATATTAACACATATAGCAAACTCATCACATTTTCTATAAAATCTCTTGCACGTTGTCATAATTCCACCTCAGTTTCAACTTTAATATCCATAAAAAGAAATTTAGCAGGTTTATCAGACTCATTAGCACCCTCGTGAATATGATTCATCACATCCCAACATTGTGCTTCACCTTCTGTCCAATAATACTTTTTATCATCATCCCAAATCATATAACATTTCTCTTTATCAGGTAAATCTAATGGTAATTGAATCCTTTTATAATCGTGCATATAAACATCAGGATCTTTATGTGGTTTAATATAACAACCTGCTGCCATAACTGCAAATCCAGAATATAATATCTCATGGTTTTCGTGCATCTTAAATATATTTTCTGGCATGAAATTCTTTCTAATATTAACCATTTTCCTTGTCATCTTTAACCAAAATCCAGTAACATCATAAAGTCCAAAATCTCTACCTCTTCCAGTAAATCTAGGTGGAACTTTAATTGGAAATTCTGTTACTAATCCCCACTCATAAAATTCTTTCAATTCTTTCTTAGTAATCATAACTTAACCTCATTTAATTCTTCTTCTGATTGATAAGATATAGATATTATTCTTCCCACATACTTATTCATATCTATAGAATCTAGTTCTTCAATTATACTATTCTCCTCAAGTATTGGTTCATTAGAAAGTTGTTCAATAATAATACTATTACCAATAGAACGAAGACTATCAATCAAACTATCAGGAGTGCTGAAATCTAGATTACGATAAGATATTGAACAACTATCATAATTCTCGATGGGTTCTGGTGCATTTGCACGACAAAACTTTACCGTCATCTTTTGACGTTCTGTATTGTTTGAAATCACTTTAAATAATATATTAGGAATCATCTATGTTGGGTTTACGCTAGTTGCTGTTCGTCCTACTACTCCATTGCCTGTCATGGTTGGAAGTGAACCTTGATTAGTGTAGATAGCAAATCCACCAGAAGCACCATTTCCACCACTACCACCAGAAGCAACACCATTACTACCTGATGTTGAAGAATTATTAACTATTTGTCCATCTCCACCCTGTGCTGCTTCATTTCCTCCAGCACCTTTAGCACCAGATGTTCTATCTGTACCGTCTCCACCATCACTACCATTAGAACCACCACCATAAGCACCACCAGGAGAATTTCCACCATTTCCATTTGGAAATCCAGCACCAGCACCACCGCCACCACCAGTAGATCCGTTCCACTGTCCACTCTTTTTACCAGTTCTTACATATAATCTTTTACCGCCTCCACCGCCTCCTCCACCATATCCTGCTTGGATGCGACCTAAGTTATTAATTTTAGTAACTGGATACTGAATACCTATTGCACTACTTCCTGCCTGTCCATTGCCACCATTACCATCATTAGGACCACCACCTTCACCACCGTCACCACCAGCACCATAGATTTCTCCTGCTGGACCAATCTCAATTTCTAATGTAGTATTAGATTGCCAACTACCAGTTCTTAATGCACATCTACTAACAGTACCTTTTTCAGAACCAATTTTCTTAGCAACATAAACAATAACTCTTCTACCAGCACTACTACTAGGTCTAAATCTAAAACCACCAACACACTTTACTGTACTACCATTATTATCATTATCGTATATACCTCTAGCAATTAAACGATTATCTGTATTTCCATTATAGAAATCAACAACCATATTTAATTTCTTACTATAAAAATCAGTTGCTTTAATCTGACCACTCGTAGGTACACCATTATCTAAAGGTAAATAATTTCCTACACTCCCTAATCTATTTGATGTATCTCTTCCTATAACTTTATTAGTAAAATGGATTGAATCTGCCCTATACCTACCAAGACTAACCGCAGTACCAGGACCACTTTCACCAAACTCATCTCTGATTTGAGAGAACCTAATTTCCCCTGAACTTTGTAATGCCATTATAGACTTTTTAAGTATTTAGTATTTCTTCCAGTATTTATTATCAATGTATCCCATAGAGTAGTGCAATTGATCTTCCTTAAGCATTAAAGTAATATCACCAACAATACCTAATCTCTCACCTTCAAAGTTTCCACCAGTAAATTTTGTATGATGTGATAAACTACTAGGAAACATAGCAACAGAACCTTCTGGTGGATGTAAGTAGAATGTTTCGGCATTAAGTGGATTATAATTCTCTACCATATTTCTATTTGGATTATCATCCTTAGAGTTCATTGTTTTGAATAGATCATTCTTAGTACATGTATTCTCAAACTCTATACAATGTGAATTTTCTGGCATATTTACATAATAAACAAATGATATATGACTTGTAGAATGTATATGCCACCTTATCTCATCAGTAGTTTTCCTAGCTCTAGACAACCAAGTCTTTGTAATTACATAGTCAAATATATCCTTATAACCTAAAATCTCGACAGTATATTTCCTAGCATGATAGGCAATCTGTTGAAATAGAGGATCAAGAGTATCCTCTAAATGAACAAATGGATTACCCATATTCTCACTGACAGTATTATCTTCCCAAGTTTCTTCATAGTCAAACTTAGGATATACCTTATAAAACTCTTCTTTATGTGTCTCATGATCAGTCACTTCCCCAACATAAACTGTCGTGGGGAAAATATTAAAAGTTTGCATACATTAACTCAAATCATCAACCTTAGCACTTAACTCCTTAATTGCTTCTATAAGAACTGGAATCAATTTCTCATAACGAACTGCCTTTGTACCATCATCTCTTGTAACAACTGTACCAGGTAATCCAAGTGCTTCAACTTCTTGTGCGATCACACCAGTGTCATCACCAGTATGTTCTCCACCTTCTTTCCATGTATAGGTATTACCACTAATAGATATTACCTTACTTAAAGCATCTGGAATTGCTACAATATTTTCTTTTAGATTCTCGTCAGAGGTAGCATAAGCAATAATATCAGCATTAATTGCTCTTATTGTACCACCAACGTCAAGAGGTCCAGAGATTGAGTTAGTACCAGAACCATTAATGTCTAATACTCCACTAGCAACTACATTACCACCTACATCAATAGCACCACCAAATGTTCCTGTACTGGTAACATTTAAAGTTCCACTTACAGATACATTATCATCAATAGTTGTTGTACCACCAGCAGAATCTATTGTTAGATTTCCACTAGAAGTATCAATTTCATTATCACCAGTAATACCAACTTGAATATTTCCAAATGTACCACCACTAGATGTAAAATCACCAGTAGAAGTTAATGTTCCACCAACGGTAACATTACTAGTAAATGTACCTGTGGTTCCTGATAAAGCACCACTAAATTCACCAGCAACTGCTTTTACATTACCAGTGAATGTAGCACCAGTACCAGTTAGTGTTCCACCAACATTAAGATTCTTCTTAATACCAGTACCACCATAAACCTGTAATGCACCTTCATCTATATCATTAGACTGTGTAAGGTTGGTGATTATTAGTACACTGCTCTGTTTGATTCTACCCTTAACAGTAAGATCTCCATTAACTTTAACATTTTGACTAAAGTTAACTGGACCATCAAACTCAGATAGAATTGTATTAGAGTTACCACCTTCAACTAATAGTCTCTCTTTGATAATAACTTCATCAAAGACGACAGACAATCTAGAAGGATCTTGTCCAGTTACAGTAGGTACTGGAATGTCAAATGTCTTCTCTTGTCCAGTAGCAGAGTTAATCTTCTTGTTACCAATAATAAAGTCACCCTTACTATTCATACCAGTGTAAACAACAGTACCACAATCTCTTTCTTGTGCCTGTGCTAAGTAATCTTCTTTCTCTGAAAGTGTCTTAACCTGAACCTGTGGTAAACCAGTTGAGTAGTTACCTGGACCGTAACCAATATATTCAAATGTATGTCCAGAAGCACGAATGATAGATGGACGACGGAATTCAATTGGTTTTGGTGTAATCTTCTTGATTAATGAACCAGCAGCATGTGTCTGTTGTAGTGTTCCTAATGAACCACGAATTACAAATACTTCATCACTACCAGAACCAGATAGTTTATTAGATGTGATTCTCATAATCTCATCATCAACCTGGATGTATGAACCTAATTCAAATCTAGATACAGTTGAACCATCAACACCATGAAGTTTTAATTTAATATTAGTTGATGCAGTTGTGAGAGCAGTAACTAATGTATATCTTTCATTGCCATAGAAGTAGAAACCTCTTGCACCTAGATTCTCACCTTCATCATCAGATGACTTATCATTATCTGATAGTCCATGCTTAAGAACATAAGTTGCTGTTGGAACATTAGTCTCAGATGAAACCGTAAATGTATTTGTTCCAAGTCCAGCAGAACGAACTAGATATTCTCCAATAGTACCATTATTAGCATCTACAAGACTAACTTTATTTCCTGCAGATAATCCATGTGGTTTCGCAGTATTAATAGTCTCAATATCTGTAGTAGCATTGTATGATGTACTACCAACACGAATCTCATGTCCGACATTAATTAGATATTGTCCAGTAGAAATACTAGGATCTAAATTACTAATACCAATTGCTACCTGATTCCTTTGTGGTAAAGAAGTAATTCTATAATGTCCACCAGCAGTTGTACCAATACCAGTTACCTGAACAGTATTACCAATAACAGTTGAAATACCAGAAAGAGTAGTTGTAATATCAGCAGCAGTTCCACTGGTTGTTAAATCTAAATCTAGATTCTCTGCACCATATCCAGAACCACCAGAGGTTATATCAACGTTAGTGACTGCACCACCTGCTACGACAACTCTTGCTAATGCACCATCCCAAACAGATGAATTGTTATCAAATACTTTAACGTTCTGATATGTTCCATTAGTATATCCAGAACCGCCACTAGCAATAGTAGCAGTAACAATACCACTTAGGTTGTGATTCCTAGCAAATGTAAGAGTTGCAGTTCCCTTTGTTGATGTAGCAAATGATGTGGTTACACCAGTAACAGTATTACCAATATGGAAATTAGTAAGGAACTTATCAATAGATTCTCTTGTAAGACTATTTCTTAAATCATCAGTTGTAACTTCACCTAATGGAGAACGACTTGCATAAGTTTTACTTGCATTAGGGTTAGCATCAGGATTATCCTTATCCTGTTGTGGGTATAAGTCAGTTACATTCTGACTATAACCTACATTAGTAAATGCTAAACCAACTTTATTACCAGCATTTAAAACATATAGATGATAAACACCATCTTGAATATCTTTATTGTATGGAGTAATTACTTCATTTCTATAAATGTAGAAGTTGTCCTGACAATCATTTCTCTCAAATCTAGGTAAAGAAGTTGTTCTAGAAGTTATATCATTAGTTAAGGCACTTCCTGTAGTATGAACAATACCATTAACATCAGTTGTTGAGTATGTAAATGTCTTATCATCTGTAATTCCAGTTACCTTAAAGGTTCCATTATATCCAGAGTTTCCTGCACCAGTGACATTACCATTACTGGTTACATTCTTAACTATAATTTGATCCCAAGCATTCAAACCATGAGGTTGCTCAGAAATAACAGTAACAGTGCTTGATGCCTCAGTACACTTACTGATAAATCTTGGGTTTCTATTATAATCATAATCTTCTCCATCAAGGATTGCACTAGTTAAAGTAGAATTTGCTAATGCTGAGTCAGTATCACTACGGAACCCTGTATTACTAGATTCCTGAATGATGAATCCTTCCTCTGGATTCTTTGTATTATCAAATTCTTTTGGTATAACAACTCTTAATTTATATAATTTCTCGTCAAGACTTCTTGTGTCCTCAACCCTCTTGATGTATGAAGGTTTTGTGGTTGCAGTTCCAAATCCTATTACACCCTGCGAAACAAATGTTGAGTAGATAGCATTACCAGCATCAGTATGAATATACCACTGACTATTAGTACTATCCCACTGAATTGGATGTCCTAAGTCACCAGATGTCTTATCAGATATTCTACTTATAACATTCAGTTTAGAACCAGAATAGTATATGATAATTGGTGTATTAGTATTTGCATTCGTTAATGAAGATGCAAGTTTAATATTAGTAGAATCAACTACAATAGCATAATATGTTTTATGTGCCTCAAGATTCTCTGGTAAGTCTCCATCATCAGCAACAACCTTAATCTTTTCACCAGTTACTAATGCATGAACTCCAACAGTAAGGACATTACTTGCTACGTTAGTAACTCCATACTTCTTAAATGAACTATTAGTTCCATAAGATACAGTTGCTAAACCACCAGATGGTAATCTATCCACCATCTTAATAGAAGCAGAAAATGTTTGTGGTACTGTATTATTATCATCAATATAAATTAAGTCATTAACTCTTGCACCAACTCTATAACCTTGAAGAACTGAAGGTGGTACAACATCTTCACTATCATATCCATAAAGATAAAGATGACTTGAGAAACCAACCTGAACCGTTTTTTCTATATCAAGTGCTTGCCAATCAAGTGACTCTTCTGCTGTTGTAACTGCTCTTGGAGTTATAATAGATGTTATATAACCTTTATCATCTTTTGCAAATGCCTTCTTCTTAAATCCAGTAGATACTAATGATAACTGTCCGAAGTTGGAGTTAGAGTTAGTTAAACTGTAATCAGAACCAGTCCTTACATCAAAGTGACGTGTATAACCAATAGCAAAGATAGAAACCAACTGCATGACAGCATCATTGGTTGCCTTAATATGAATTGTTTCCCAATCATTCTTGTAGATAGCATCACTATCTAAATGGTAAACTGTATCAGCATTAGTAGAAGAAGAACCACTAGCAAGTGCTGAACCAGTTACCTTAGTAGTTGTGATTTCATTATAAGTACGACTTGTAGGATTATACTTAACAAATGCTCTATCATCTTTCTGTAGAGATACACCAGTGAACTGTGCAGCAACAACTGAACGGAAACCAGTGGCATTTGCACCATCAGCAAATAAACCATTCATACCCCATACAGAACGTAATGAACAGTTGAAGATGTATGGTGATGCACCAGATACAGTATCAGTCTCAATAGTGACTGTTGCACTAGAAGCACTAGGTGATGCTGGTAGGTTTGCTCTAACTAATGGAAGAGCATAAGTAAATTCCTTATCATTACTTGTACTGATGTCAGTAACTACAGTAGAAATATTATAATCAGCAACACCAACACCTCTAATCTTAATTGGTGTTCCTGCATTTAATCCATGAGCAGAAGATGTTGTGACAGTAACAACTGTGCCAGGTGTTGAACCATTACCAGATATTATATTAGTAATACCAATAGGATCAGTTGCAAATGCACCAACGATTTCATATTCAGCACGTTTTGGTGAGAATCCACCAGGTATTGCTGGATATTTTTGATCAACATCTCTACCAGATGCAATATTAAATGCATTAGATAACTTACTATAATACTGTTCTAAGTCAGTTAAATCATATCCTGAAGGGTTATTAATACCATCAGCATACTCAAAGATAGAAAGTTTATGGTGAGAGAATGTTGGTGTTGCTTGGTTAGCAGCAGTAAAGTCTTTATTATCAGTATATACTGTAGTATTTTCATCACCATCAAATGTGGTGAACTGCCAGAAGTAACAACCACCAGTAATTCTGAAGATGGTAGACTGTTTTAATGTATCATCAGTTGGGTTAGGTACATACTTCGGACGTACTTTTGTTTTTCTTAAATCTAGTCCGACTAATGAAGTACCTCTAGGTACAACAACACCACCATAAACACTATTAAACTTATAAAGAATATTATCTTCTTGTGTTAAATCAAAGTTAGATGATGAAGTGAGGGTTAATGTATTCTGAGCATTAGACTTTGCACCAGCAGGTGATACTGCCTTAGCAACATTACTTTCTGATATAATACCAAATCCTGGACGGTTATCAACTATATGATCACCTGGATATAAGAGTATTGTTGTTTTTTCTACTATATCGTTATCGTTTCCTTTTACCCAAGAAAATCTTGCTGCTTCCAGCAATGCTCTCTGAATCGTCTTAAAGGGTTTCGTTAATGAATTTCCTTGATTCTCGATAGCATCTGTCGAATCAAGATCATTTGGGTTAACATAAAGAATACGACCCTCTGTATTCTTTATAAAATTCTCTAATTTATTAAGAGGCATCGCTTTATTCTTGCCAAGATATTTCTATGTTCTATTTAGTTAGGCAGAGATTATGTCTCTGCACCACCACCAGTTCTTTGAAGTTCTATCCACTCTTCTTCATTCAGATCAGTCCTTCTTTTCTTATCATTTTTGTCGTCACCAACGACTTCTCGTAGCAGATTTTCATCCATTGTTCCCTCTTTGCTCATGCTGGCTCCGCATATGATATGATTTCCTCATCCGCAGTTGCACGAACAAATTGCAAAACATTCATAAATTCATCTACTGTATCACATTCTATAGTTTTCTTATCACCCTCACTAGAATATATGTAAACGGTACGTCTCAACGTATCAATTACACACTTCGTCAAAAATTCATCAGACATAGGAAATCCCTACAATACCAGCATTATATATGCCACTAGGGATTTTGTCAACCCTTAGTCTAAAGGGTCTGGTGTATTTCCAGCATCACACCAAGCTTTATACTCAATATAATCTGTATTATACGGATCACTTAAAGGAATAGATATAACTACTCCACTTCCATCATCAAGTAATACAGAACTTGCTTCAGTTTGTGATTCTGATTTTTTTAGTTTGTAAATTGCCATGTTTTTAAAAAATAATTAAAGTTCGGATCTCAGAGCTAGTCTTGCACTAGTATTTTTCAACTGAATTCCAGCAGCTTGTCCAATATATGAACTCATGTTAGAGTCAGGATCAGTATATAAATTACCAGCATTTGGTGACATATTATTTACTATCCAATTACCACTAAGGTACTTATCACCTCCAAGATTACCAAAACCTATAATGAAATAGTTTGAACCCGTAACTTGTTCGATTGAAGGTGTTGCTCTCATTTCAACAGGGAACTTAATAGGAAACTGAACTTCATTTGCAGAAGATGTAAATGCCATTCCTAAATCTTCTGTTGCATTAATGAAACCTACTGGTGGAGTGATCGTGAAGAAATACCTCTGACACTGACGTAAATCTTCACCATAAGATTTATGTTCAAATGGTGTAGCTATAGATCCTTTTTCAAATTGAACGCCTGTCAAATAGAAATCATTACCAACAGTATCATAGAAATTCTTTTGATTACTACCTGCATGTTTAGAACCACCTGACCAAGAACCAACTGTTCCTCCAGAGTTGTTTGATCCTGCTCCTAAAGACCATTGTATATCTAGACCCATTGAATGATCAGTTGACCAAGTTCCTGTTGTACGTACAGGTAGGGTTATTTCATGTTTCTCCCAAGTATTATTTGCTGCTGTATATGCTGCTAAGTAATACTGATTGTAACTAGCATTTCTAAAGGAAACATGATAAGTACCGCTTGGTGATCTTTGCCAAAAAGATAAAGTTACATATCTAGTACCTGACGATCCAAAACCTAAATGTCTTAAATCTCGTCCTTCTATTCGATGGTTTATTGTTATGTAGTGACCAGCACTTAAACTTGTATCCGCAGTTGTACAATTTATTCTTAATGAATATGCAAATTCAGAACCACCTGTCTGAGCTACAGTTGGTACGTTTGTATGTTGATGAATAGAACCATTTCCATCAGAACTGCTCATTGCTTTAAAGCGATCTGCTAAATATTTGTTTTGACTCATATATATTGCCGTAGTTCCTCTCTGCCATATAGCAAATTCTCCATTATGAACTAAATTATTACCAGGTAAATTATTAGATTTTATATTACCAGTTGCTACTATATCTCCATCTGATTTGATGCGAAGTTTTTCTGTGTTATTGGTAGCAAAAACTAAAGCATCATTCGCATAATTCCATAGATATCCAATATTAGATGTTGAATTACCTACATATAAACCTTGTCCACTTCCTGTTCCAGTAGTATTATTCTGAAACTCAACTGCTGAATTAACTGTACTGTAAATAACATGTATTCCATTTCCTGCTGCTGTTGATGTTCCAACTAATAATCTACCAGTTGAGTCGATGCGAAGTCTTTCGGATGCAGCAGTTCTAAATTGCATACTATCATCAGCATGATTATATCCAAGTATTCCCCGATAAGAAGTATTGCCACTTTCTCCATCTCCAAAGTGGATA
>CEUL01077488.1_pt1 | contig 11323 bp, 9 predicted proteins | sample 427021 | NCBI WGS metagenome assembly CEUL01 (sample SAMEA2622800, study PRJEB7988) | marine metagenome | isolation source: saline water (ENVO:00002010), including | reverse complement strand
GGTAATGTATTTGGTGACACAGCAGGGGCGACTACACATAACTACACAGTTACAGTTGTACAGTCTGGTGGTAATAAGTATGCAATAGATGGTGTCACTACTGCTGAACTAACTTTAGTCAGGGGACTAACATACGTCTTTGATGTAAGTGACAGCAGTAACAGTGGACACCCATTTAGGTTTAAGGATGCTTCTGGTAACTCTTTTACTACAGGAGTAACAACAAGCGGAACAGCAGGTCAGTCAGGAGCAACAGTAACTCTTGTAGTACCAGCATCAGGCACACAGCCAGCTAGATATTACTGTACCGTACACGGCAACGGTATGGGTAATACCATAACCACAGTAAACAGCGCTACTAATTTTACTGTAACAGTTGTAAGCTCTGGTGGCAACAAGTATGTTTTAAATGGAATTACTACACCAACACTACAGCTTGTAAGGGGAACAACATACACGTTTGATCTTAGTGACTCGTCTGTGTCTGGACATCCACTAGCATTTAAGAGTGGTAATAATAGTTACACAGATGGTGTAACAAGTAATGGCACTCCTGGTCAGTCTGGTGCAAGTGTAACGTTTACTGTGCCAAACAACGCACCCAGTATAGGACTAAGATACTACTGTACTGTACACGGCAACGGTATGGGCAACACAATAACTACAAGTGGTGTTCCTGTTTCATTAACTGCTCAAGGAAAAGCAACACATACACCAACTGGAGCAGCCTCTGTATTCAGTCAGACAGTACCAAGCATAACTGGTATAGCAAACTTTACAATAGCTGACATAAATGTAGGACTACAACAAGGTACAACTACTGCTGAAGGTGTGTTGTTTCCGTTTGATGAAATTGCGGATAAGTTTGAAAGAGGCAGAACAGTAGTAATACTGCCTTTTAATGTAGACAGAACAATATACATACCTAAAGAAAGTAGAACCGTAGTTATACGTCCTATAAACAGACACAACGTAGTATACATAACTAATTAAGGATAAGACATGTCTTACAAATGGCCTGAAAAAGACCCTGATGAAACTTCGGACTTTAGCGTAGACTGGTCTAGGTTTTTAGGTGACGACTCTATAGTATCTACTGTATTCTTTATTGATGATGAAAACGGAACTAAAACACAACTAACAACCGCATTAATTGTAAACGGAATACAGTTTATACAATCTACAGTTTCTGGAAATGTTGCTACCGCACGTTTCGCTCAAGGAATAAATAATTTAAGATACAATGTCACTTGTCGAATAAACACCACACAAGGTTTAACATTCGAGCGTTCTGTGATATTACCTGTTAGGAACAGATAAATGGCTTATAATTTTCTCGGCTTAGTTAATGATGTTAATAAAAGGCTAAATGAGGTAGCACTAACGGAAACAAACTTTGCTTCTGCTGTAGGCTATTACAGTTTAGCTAAAGACGCTATAAACTCAGCAGTTAGACACATTAACCAAGAAGAGTATGAGTGGCCTTGGAACCATGTACAAGCAGACTTGGTTTTAAATGCAGGCACTATGAAGTACTTTTATCCGACAGACGCTAAGACAATAGACATGGATTCTTTTCGTGTAAGAAGAGATAACACCTTAAATGTAAGCACAAAAAAGTTAAAGAATTTAGTATATGAAGAGTGGCTAGAAAAGTATGCTGATGATGAGTTTAACACAGACGCAAACATACGTGGTATCCCTAAGTTTATTGTAAGAACTCCAGGCAGAGAACTTATATGTCACCCTGTTCCTGACAAAGCCTACACCATAGTGTATGAATATTACACACTAGGTTATGACTTAGAAAATGCACTAGATGTCCCTGCCCTACCAGAGCAGTATAGGTTTGCCATAGTTGATGGTGCTATGTATTACGCATTTCAGTTTAGGGGCGACACACCAGCAGCAGATGTTGCTCTTAGAAAGTTTGAAGAGCAAATAAAATACCTACGTTCTATAAATATAAATAGAACACCATACATAAGAGATACAAGAGTACACTTTTAATGCCAGTACAATGGACGACATTTCCTATGGAGTTCAAGGGAGGGTTAATATCTAACCTGACTCCACTACAACAGGGTACTAACGCTGTAGGTTCTGCTACTATTCTACAAAACTTTGAGTCTGATAGAGAGGGTGGTTACAGTAAGCTAAAGGGCTACAGCAAGTTTAGTTCAACATTAGTTCCTGGCGGTGGGGATGTTCTTGCCATGAAAGTTATATCTTCTGGCAGAGTTGTGACAGCCAGAAAAATGGACACTGCTACTGTAACAGAATATCAAACAGCTACATCTACAGTAAACGGTGCAGTATCTTCAAGCACTGCAGTAGCTCTTGACAACAACACAGCCACAGCAGTTGTAAATGGCGCTGTTACTAATGGCACAACATTAACACTAGATAGAGTACGTACTTTTACAGGAGTCACAGGTGCTACTTCTTTAGCTGGTGCAAGTGCTACGTTTGACATAACAAACACAAACGGCACATACACAGCAGCAATAAATGCAGCAGGTACAGGCTTTAAGGTTAACGAAACAGTAACGGTACTTGGTGCAAACTTAGGTGGCGCAACTGCAGCAAACAATGCAACTGTTACAGTTACCTCTGTTGGCTCTAGTGCTGTTACATATACTAACCCAACACAGTCTGGCTATAGTGGTTCTGGTAGTAGTGCTACATTTAATGTAGTTAAAACAGGAACTACATATACCGTAGCTATCACTGCAGCAGGTTCAGGTTTTACAGCCAGTGAAACAATTACTATTGTCGGCACACAGCTAAATGGTGCTACTACTGCTAATGATGCAACTATTACAATAACTGGAGTAGATGGATCAGGTGGTATAACAGCAGCTACCATAGCAGGTACAGGTTTAGCCGAAGGTCCAATAACAGGTGTATCTGTTGCTGGTACTGGTGTAAGCTTTAGTGGAACTATCACTAGAGGTATGATAATAAGTGGCACTGGTATAAGTGGTACTGTAACAGTAAAAACAGTAACTAGTCAAAACAGTATTGTACTAGACAAAGCAGTATCTATCGCAGATAATGTTGTGGTTAGCTTTATTACTAATATAGTAGCTGGTATGTTTGTTACAGGCGCAGGTATATCAGGTGTTGTAAAAGTAGCGTCACTAACAAATCAAAGTAATATTGTGCTTGACTCTGCTCAATCAATAGCAGACAACACTGTTCTTACCTTTGGTACATTTCACTCTAGTCAGGTTGATAAAACATTATACTTTCATGGAACAGGAACTACTTGGTCACACGTAGGTACAAGCTCCTCTACAAATACACTAAAAGCAAGATATGCATCTTTTAATTTTACACAAGAAGATAAGACTATATTTGTAGACAGTAAAAGCTTTCCTGTAATATTCAATGCAAGCGGAAATACTACAGTAAATCTTACGGCTTCAAATAGCTCAGACGTTCAAGGTGCAGAGAATGTAGCAGTATTTAAAAATCACGCATTCTATTCTAAAGGCAGTAAGATATTTTTTACAGCACCTAACACAGTAGATGATTTTGCTACAGGTAATGGTGCTGGTACTATAAACATAGGCTTTGATGTAACAGGTATGATAGGGTTTCGTGATCAGCTTATCATCTTTACTACGGACACAATTAAAAAGCTTGTAGGTAATACTTCTTCTGACTTTAGGCTAGAGCCTATAACAGATAGAATAGGATGTATCAACCCAGATAGTATTCAGGAATTTGGTGGTGACATAGCATACCTATCTCCTGATGGTATACGTTTACTTAGTGCTACTGACCGTATCGGTGACTTGGCTCTTGACATTGCATCTGATCCTATTTATAAAGATGCAAACGAGTTTATAGCACAAACGGATACATTCTGTTCTGTATTAGTTAGGGGTAAGTCTCAGTATAGACTATTTGCATACATACCCTCAGTGCAAGCAGCAAGCGCAGCAGGTTTAATAGCAACTAAATTTATCGCTCAAGGTGGTAGTGGTATAGCTTGGTCAACAACCAAAGGACTCAAGGTAAACGTAGCAGACAGTACATACTCAGGCGCACAAGAAACTATTATGTTTGCAAACGATGATGGTTTTTGTTATAGAATGGACTCAGGTAATTCTTTTGATGGTAGCGCTATAGAGTCAATATATGAATCTCCGTTTATGCCCATAACAGACCCACAGATACGTAAGACAATGTACAAGTTAACTTTGTACGCACAGCCTACAGGTACTATGAATTTGGATCTAAACTTTAAAATAGACTTTGATTCAAAAAATGACCCAAGTATTGTTCAGCCAAACACAATACCAATATCCTCGTCAGCAGCAGGGGCTGGTGTATTTCTATACGGTGCTTCTAATTCTATATATGGTGGTGCATCCTTTGGTGGTGTGCTAGATCAAATATATAAAGAAAACGTAATTGGTTCTTTCAAAACAATAGCAATGCGTATTACAGATAACTCAACAAATCCAACCTTTACTCTTGACACAGCAGTGCTTGAGTATAGACAAAACGATAGGCAGTAATTATGGCAGGTTATACAAGACAAGCAACAGCTAACATAGCTACAGGAAGTGTTATTGACGCTGATGATTTTAACGATGAGTACAATCAGATTCAGTCAGCATTTAATGCCAGCACTGGTCACACCCATGATGGTACAGCAGCAGAGGGCGCACCTATTGAAAAGGTTGGCCCATCTCAAGACTTAGTTGTTACCGCATCTCAAGTAAGACCTAAGACTAATAATACATTAGACTTGGGTACATCCGCACTACAATACAAAGATGGTTTCTTTGATGGCACAGTAAAAACAGATACACTTACTGTGGATGAAAATGCTACAATAGTAGGTAACCTTACAATAAATGGCAACCTAAGTTTAGGTGGTGGTGGACTAACTACAGATGCTGTATCTGAAGGTTCTAACAATTTATATTTCACTAACGCACGTGCTAGAGCAGCACTAGGTGGAGGTACTGGTATATCCTACAACACTAGTAGTGGAGTTATCACTTGTACTATTGACACTCCTGCAGAAGTAGGCTTGGGCAACCTGTCAAACAATGGTAACAACTTATCTGGTGCGTTTGTAGCTACAGGAAACATTACAGCATTTTCGGATGAACGTCTTAAAGAGAATGTAGAAACTATAGAAGGGGCGCTTGATAAAGTAACACAAATGCGTGGTGTTATGTATGACAAAGATGGCGAGCGTGGCACAGGTGTTATAGCTCAAGAAATGCAACAAGTTATGCCAGAGGTTGTACAGGACGGTGAGTATCTATCTGTAGCTTATGGTAACATAGTAGGTGTACTTATTGAAGCTGTAAAAGAATTAAAAGCAGAACTAGATCAGTGTAAGTGTAAAAAATGTGAGTGTGAATAATGACTCTTCCCAGTAGTGGTGCTATAAGTCTAAATCAAATTCATGTCGAAGCAGGTGGTTCAAACAATACACTCTGCTCTCTCAATGACGCTGACATACGAGCTATGATTGGCAAAAGTTCAGGCGCACAAAACAGATTTAATGACTATTATGGCATTTCTGCAGCCGCACCTTCTGCAACTTATAAAGGCCGCATACTTACAACTGGCAATGGTTTCCCTGCTGGGTCTGTCGTTCTAAGTTCTGGTACAAAAGTCGTTGTTGTTGCATTGGCAATGCCAGGGTATCAAAATACATATTGTAACTTAGGTAGTTCAGCTATGACGCTTGCCGCAAGTAACGCTGTAAATGGTATGTCAGCAGTTTATTATCTGCAGACCTCTGCATCTGGTTCGACATACATTTCTGGTAATGGTGGTAGTGGTAGATCGGTGGGTTATGTTTGGGAAATTACTGGATACAGTAGTTCCACCCCTTATTCAACAGTCGCAACTAAAAGTCCAAACAACACTTCAGGATATTCTCATACTATATCTCTTTCAACTCAGTATAATGGTGTAACTATTGGTGCAGGAGTTTGCGAAGATACTATTCCTGCGAACCAAGGTAATGTAACAGTGAGTAATTCTGACCAATTACTGCAAATTGATTTAGAGCTTGCTACCAATCACTACAGTTGGAAAGATGAAAATACTGGAACAGGAACAACAAGTCATGTATGTACGCAAAACAATCCAGGAAATAATGGTAGCCCCACTGGAACCTTTCACGCATTAGCAGCAGCGCATTGGAAATAGTATGACACCAGAAGAACTCGAAGATATGCTAGATCGTGCAGCCCAGCGTGGTGCTACAGCAGCATTGCGTGAGGTAGGATTGCATGATGATGATGCTCGTAAGGATATACAAGAAATGCGTAGCTTGCTAGAGGCATGGCGTGATACACGTAAAGGTGTATGGTCAACTATTGTAAAGATGTCAACCGTAGCAGTAATAACATTCATTGCCGCATCATTGTGGATGCAAATAGGGAAATAAGATATGGCTAAAAAATTTGCAGGGTTCAAGCCTGAGACAATGACTAACAAGATACTCCCAGCACTGGGCTATGACGGACCTATGGATCAGAAGTCTATCAATGCTTTCCTAGCAGCTAGTCCTGCAGCAGCATCTAAAATGGGTAAGTACACTATGGCAGCTAGACAGATGGTTGAAGGCAAGCCTGTTGGTGCTAACAAAGGTAATTTTTTTAATTACAGAACAGGTACGTATAAACCATTACATAAAATAGACCCTTCTCAAAGAGGTCTAGCCGCAATGGAAAGAGCAGGTAAAGATATATTTGGTAGAGATGCCAGTCCTAGAACTAGAAGTGGTGGTGGTGTCGCACAACCAGCAGGACCAGTTGTATATGGACCAGATGGTAAGAGGTATCCTAATCCTATTGCAGCACAGCAAGCAGGTGTTACTAATTATACAACAACACCACCTGTTAAAAATCCTGATGGTTCAATCGTTACTCCTCTTCCTGGTGGTGGCACCAGCACTACCTACACAGGCCCAACTGGTACACAAATGCCAAGTGGTTCGCTTCTATCAAAACAGATAGGTGAAGACCCTACTAAAATGGTAACTAGAGCAGGAGTTGTAGCAGCAGATGGTGGGCCAGCAGCACTCGTACCACAAGGCACAGGTCAAGCAGGACCAGCAGCACAAGCATTGGCTGGAGTAGTAGGACAAACTGCAACAGCAGAAGAAATTGCTGCTATGTCACCAGCACAGTATCAAGCATACGAATCTCAGCAAGCACTACAAGCAGCCCTAAGTAATTATTTAGCAGCACAAGGCCAGCTTGATCCAAACTCTCTTGTAGATCCTGCACAAATGAATCCTTTTGCAGCAGCAGCATTACAGTTACAAGCTGCACAGTTAGGACAGGCGCAAACAGTAGATGCTCCTGATCCACTAGAGGTATCACCAGATCAACTAATATCTGGTTCTGCTGTAGATCAAGGAAGGGTAGACTCTACTATAGCAAAGAACGAAGCTGCATCTGTAAAGACTGAGCTAGATACTTTGATGCAGGACTTTCAAGGTGGTAATCCTCCCTCATGGGCAGCAGGTGCTATGCGTAATGCAGCAGCAGCAATGGCTGCACGTGGATTGTCAGCTTCTAGTATGGCAGGTATGGCTATCGTACAAGCAGGTATGGAAGCAGCCCTACCCATTGCACAGATAGATGCATCCAACAAACAGGAAGTAGCTTTACTTAATGCTGAACAACGTGCCACCTTCTTAGGCATGGAGTTTGATCAAGAGTTTCAAACTAGAGTAAGGAATGCAGCACGTATATCAGAGATAGCTAACATAAACTTTACTGCACAACAACAGATAGCACTAGAGAATGCTAAGATGGCGCAGACTGTAGACTTAGCTAACCTAGATGCTAGACAAGCAAAGGTCTTAGCTGATGCAGCTACGCTCTCACAGATAGACTTGGCTAATCTAAACAACAGACAGCAAGCTAACATACAGAATGCTAAGTCATTCCTACAAATGGACTTGGCTAATCTAACTAATGAGCAGCAAATGCAAGTTCTTAAAGCGCAAGAAACTTCTCAGTCTATACTTAGTGATGCTGCTGCAATTAATGCTGCAAAACAATTCAATGCTACATCTGAGAATCAAACCAATCAGTTCTTTGCAGGACTGGGTTCACAGGTACAAAGATTTAACGCAGAGCAGATTAACGCTATCAACCGTTTCAATGCTGGAGAGGTCAATGCTATTTCCCAATTTAATGCTGCACAGACTAATGCACGTGACCAGTTCAATGCACAGAATCACTTAATAGTTGCACAAGCAAACGCTGCATGGGCGCAAGCTATTACTACAGCAGCTAACGCAGCAGCTAACCAAGCAAACAGAGATGCAGCACTAGTTGCAAACAATCTTACATCTACAATGTATAATAATGCTATACAACGTGAGCGTGATCTGCTAGCATGGGCATGGCAGTCTGGCGAAAGCGAAAGAGACAGAATAACAAAAATAGCAGAGGCACAGATAGACGCAAGTGGACAATCAGAAACACTACTCGAAACTGCTGCTGGTGGCTTTATTGGTGAGCTTGTTACAGGCGCAGCCGCTTATATCATCGGTAAGTACTTACCATTTAAGAAGTAAAGGTATAACAATGTACGATCCAAAGTTTTCGCAGAAACAAATGTATGATCAGTATGGTAGGTCACGTCCATCTACTAAAAGGACAGACCCTAAACCATCTAGGTCTAGTGGTTTCAGTGGTATGGGAGCAGACCCTGCAGAACGTTTTGGCGGTAGTCCTACAAAAGGCATAGGTGCTAAACCAGTGTCAAGACCTTTTGAACGAGGTAGTACATATGATGAAGTTCCTACGCCTACACCAAGTAAACCTAAAGATCCATCCAATATAGAAAAAGTAAAAAATAAATTTATTGACTTAATGAAATCATTTGGTGCAGAAGATCCAAAGGAAGAAAAAGTAGATGGTAAGGCCGTATATAAAGGGCCAATGTTTACTAACACACCTATAGATATTGATGCTCAGATGGCTAGGATAAGGGATGCAGTAGATTACAGTAAAGCACCACCTCTTGTTTATACGGCTTATGGTAGTACGTATGATGAAATACCACCTTTTAGCGCTAATAAAAACTTAGTTAAGAATGCTGTCAATACTTTCTTAAAACAAAGGGGACTAGGTGGCAAAGAGTACACAATAAAAAGAGGAGATACTCTATCTGAGATTGCTCAAAGAGAAGGTGTTACTGTAGATGACTTAGTAAAGATAAATAAAATAAAAGATAAAGATCGTATATACACAGGTGAAACTCTTATTATACCACCAACTCAAGAAATAGAAAGAGTAAAAGATCTTGTTGATAGCGTAGACCCAGACGCACAGTTCTCTCAGTCTGGTGTACCTATGGATCAACGTATATTTGAACCAGAGCTAGGCTATGATGAAATACCTTTACCCTCCCAAGCAACAGTAGATAAAAAGATTGCAGGGCTAGGTGCTAGACCAGAGGTTACTGTTACTGAGCTTGATGATACCTACGTAGCTGCAGAGGATACCACTAGAACATCTGACACACCATCTGCACCAACACCTGATTATGCAACTATGAGTTTTGGAGAAGCAGGTAGACCTGATACTGGTGATGGTATAATGACAAAGCCAAAACTTCGTCCTGGAACTAAAAAATCAGAGAAAGAACTAGTACAAAGAACTCTTCAAGACTTGGGATATGGCACACTCGAAGACAAAAAGGGAAACTTTGATGGTATAATAGGTAAAGGTTCACAGAGAGCTATAAGAAAGTTTCAAACACAACATGGCCTAGCACCTACAGGTGATCTTGATCAAACAACATATAATATGATAATATCAGGTGAATCTGATGCATACCCTGATCCAAGGCAAGAGATACCTGCAGATCAAATAGAAAGTATTACGTCTGATGTAGGTGATTTTGAAGTAATGAAGAAAGCTTTAGCTAAAATAGAGAGTGGTCCACACGGTTACACTGTATATAAATTTGATATAAAAGATAAAAAAGGAAACATAATACACAAAGCTGGAGATCTTTTATATGGTGGTTCAGGAAACCATTATCTTGGTAAGTATCAGATGGGCGAAGATGCTTTGTCTGATGTAGGTGTAGGCTACAGTAAAGCAGAAAGAGAAGCATTCCTAAAAGATCCTGTAGCTCAAGACAAAGCTTTTAAAGAGTATACAGAGAATAATCATAAGAAACTAACTAGGGAATCAGAACGTTATAGAAATATGACTAAAGAAGAAAAGCTAGGTGTATTGGGCTATGCTCATAACCAAGGCGCTACTGCTGCAATAGAGTGGTTATTTACAGGAGTGTCTGGTGCAGATGCAAACGGAACTAAAGGAACTAAGTATACTACTAAAATAGCAGAAGCTTTTGCTGACCCTAGTGCTGCAGCAGTTAGAGAATTTTATGAGGTTACACCGTAATGTTTGGACTACCACTAGAACTAATAACAATGCTTGGCTCTACCGTACTAGGTGGAGTGATGTCCATATGGGGGCAGAGCATGAAGATGAAACAAGAGCAGAACAAGATGCTCATGGAACGTGCCAACGCAAACGCAAGCTTTGTAGCTGACGCACGTAACGCAGGAAAGAACGATAAACACTTTGCATGGACAAGAAGACTTATTGCATTATCTGCAGTCTTTGCTATAATAGTGTTGCCAAAGCTGGTTGCTGTGTTCTACCCTGAAGTAGGCGTATATGTAGGCTACACTGAGATACAGGTAGGCTTCTTAGATTTTATCTTCGGGCCAGGCCAAGAGGTAGTCAAGTGGCAGTATGCTGAAGGATTTGTGATAACACCACTAGATACACACATTGTGTCAGCTATTGTAGGCTTATACTTTGGTGCAGGATTTACTAAGTAGGATAACAAAATGAAGACAATAGCTATATTTGATCAACCAATTCCAGGCCAGTCTTTGACAGGTGAGCCTAAGAATAATCCTTGGGAGCAGCCAGCAGAAATCTCTAGCGTAGAGGATGCTGTTGCTTATTACATAGAGGGCATGGCTAACCAAGATGTTATAGATGATCTTGCTGCTTGTTGTGAGGCAGGGCTGTCCCTCAAACCTATAGTAAATACTATTGTAAGTGCATCAACTATGAGTGGTATTCACTCAGTGGACGTGGGTATGCTAGTTAAGCCAGTCATACATGAGTTCTTGAAACAAGCCATTACAAGTATGGGAGTAGAGGTTAAGGATGATGGTAAAGATTATCAGAAAGAAGCTGAAGAAAGAGAGCTACAACGTTTCCAAGCTATAGTAGGCTCATATCTAAGTGATAATCCTGATGATGGCACAGACCCAGGAAAA
>CEUL01045336.1_pt1 | contig 11366 bp, 8 predicted proteins | sample 427021 | NCBI WGS metagenome assembly CEUL01 (sample SAMEA2622800, study PRJEB7988) | marine metagenome | isolation source: saline water (ENVO:00002010), including | reverse complement strand
GCCTCTCAAGCTCAGCCGGCCTGCTGCAGGCTACGGACGGGAATATTTTTATGGCACAGGGCATCATCGATCGGGTGGTGCCTGCTACTGAATGGGTATTCCATTCGTATCCAATGATATTGACCGGCATGTCGATCCTATATGGGTCTCTAATGCTTTGGTTACTTGCGCCGCCGGATCAGAACGCTCGAGGAATAGAGCAGTTTGTGGACCTCGAAGAGCACCGGGTCGAGGGTGGATCTGTGGATCAAGTTGGGACGGGATCGACCGAACTCACACGAGTCGCTCATGATTTAGAATCTCCAGCTGATCGGATAGACAATTCGAAAATATTGGGTGGGATCCTAGCGGCGACCGGCCTTGTCTTGTTTGGCGTAGCCTTTGTCACTCAGGGCCTAGGAGCTCTGAATCTGAACGTCTTCAATTTCGGTTTTCTGGTGATTGGAATGTTGCTCTACAGCAGCCCGGCACGATATCAGCGCGAGTTCAATGATGCTGTTAAGGGTAGTGCCGGTGTAATCCTGCAATTCCCATTCTATGCGGGCATTATCGGTATCATGACTGGAACCGGTTTGGTTGATACCATGACTGAGGCACTTCTCTCGATAGCGACACAGGACACGTTCCCTGTGGTAGCGTGGATGACAGGTGGCGCACTAAACATCTTCGTGCCGTCCGCTGGAGGTGAGTGGGCTATAGTGGGTGGGCCGATGCTACTCGCTGCCCAAGAGTTAGGAGTGCCTTTCGGTCAGACGATTGCTGCCTACGCGGTCGGAGATGCCCACACGAATCTGCTAAACCCTTTTTGGGCCATTCCGCTGTTGGCAATAACTGGGCTGCGAGCGCGTGACATGTTCGGCTACGGCATAACGATGATGCTTCTACTGACACCATTTCTAGCGGCAGTACTTTACCTGCTTCCGTACTGAATTGGTGTTCGGTGAAGTGGGAGCCTGAAGCTGTTGATTCGAATACTCAAGCCTTGTCCACTCCTTTTTATGTTGGTCGAAACGTGGTGAAAGATCGGATTATGAGGGTAGAGCCAGTCTTTCCGTGTTCTGGTCGCATCTCTCAGTGATGTTAGCTCTCAAACCACTAACACCTCTGATTGCTCTCGGTCTGTTCTTTGTCGCCTGGAATCTTTCTGGTGGGCTGCCGGAGAGTAATTCTAGCGCCTCTAAGGTTCAGCTTCTCGACTGGTCTGAGCAGATGGCTGTGAGGGATGGTTGGCTCGATACTCGCCACGAAATGCTTCTCCCGATGATGCGGCGTCACTCGATCGATATGTGGATCGTCGTGAATGAGGAATTTCATGATGACCCACTCACAGAATACATCGCTCCGGCGAGGCCCTACACCGGTCGGAGGGACGTCTTCGTTTTCGTTGATGCGGGGATGGACGGCCTAAGGAAGATTGCGGCGACGGGTTACTGGGAAGAAACGGTCGCTCGTTACTTCGAATCGCCGATTGATCCTAGGCCGTCCGATGAGGTTCTTCGAGAGCTTTATGAGACGTATAGCCCACAGCGTATTGGTCTTGGGTTCGGAGGCAGTCGTGGGATGACCCGGAGCCTGACGCACGACTCGTATCGTTTCCTAGCCGAGGCGATGGGTTCGGAGGCGGCCAGCAGGTTTGTGAGTGCGGAGCCTCTCATCAATGAATATCTGGCCACGCGTATTCCAGGTGAGTTTGAGGTTTATACCGATCTCGTGGCCCTCACAGAATCAATCACGAAGCGTGCGCTCTCCAACGAAGTGATCAAGCCAGGTAGTACGACTGTGGGCGATGTTCGCCGGTTCATGTACGATGAGTTGTGGATGACAGGCGTTCGCACCTGGTTTCAGCCGGATCTTAGGGTTCAACGTCAGGGAATGGCTGAGGTCGGAAGTCGTGGGTTCCTCGCTGTTGCTCCGGAAGACATAGTCTTGCAGCGGGGAGACCTCGTTCATATCGACTTCGGAATTTCCTACATGGGTCTCGATTCGGACTGGCAGAAAATGGCCTATATACTCCACACTGACGAGGAAGATGTACCACAGGGGCTAAAGGATGCGATGGAGAATACGAATGCCCTTCAGGATGCCCTTATGCTCCGAGCGTCACGACCTGGACGGACTGCAGGAGAGGTGTATCGCTTGACGATGAGAGAAATGCAGGAGCAAGAGATCAATGCCCAGATATACTCTCACCCACTCGGCAACCACGGGCATGGCTTGGGTCCGAGCATCGATTTCCGAAGCGCTGGACGAACAGATGTGACGGCTCGTCCCCTGATAGAGGGTGCTTACATCTCTATAGAACTCAATACCAAGACTGCCATCCCAGAATGGGGAGACCAAGAGGTCTATGTGATGGCAGAAGACCCTGCCCACCTAACACAGAACGGGTGGCGCTTCTTCAGACCTCGACAGGAAGATTGGTATCTTGTGAGGTAATCCTGTGCTTGCACCCAAAGGAGCTACGATCATGATAATTCCCTTGACCATCGCTTCGATTGCTACTGTCCTTACCGCGATCAGTATTCCGGGCCATGCAGAAGAAGACCACAACAAGCGTACAGGTGTGGCACAGAACGTGACAGTTACAATCCTTTCGTCAAATCTCGCTAATGGGAATTCGGTCGGCGAATGGGGTCTTTCCGCGTTAGTTCAGGCTGACGGAGCTTGTGTGCTGTTCGATGCTGGGCGTCATCCAGAAACGGTTATTCACAATGCTGAGGTACTTGGTGCTGATCTCTCGTGTATTACTGACTTAGTACTCAGTCACCATCACTTCGACCATACGACAGGTGTCCTGCCGATTCTGGAGGCGCTCGGGAATCACAGTTCTATTGAGCGCATCCATGTAGCGAGAGGATTCTTCCGGCCAAGGCGAGTACCCTCGCGTTCGGGGACAGAGGAGGCCAACCAGATGATCCAGGAACGGCAATCGCTGGAAAACGCCGGACTAGAGGTCATCATTCACGATGGCCCCTCAGAGATCCTCCAAGGCGTATGGATCACAGGTCCTGTACCCCGTCCGCATTCGGAGGAGAACTATCCAGTTCAGGTAAGGATCAAGGAATCAGGGACGTGGGTCGCAGATTGGGTGCCAGAAAGCCAGGGCCTTACGATCGTCACAGAGGAGGGCCACATAGTATTGCTAGGATGTGGACATTCGGGTGTTGTGAATATGCTCACCCATGTGCAGTCTGCGATTTCGGATCACCCTATACACGCTCTGATGGGAGGCTTGCATCTGTTTAACGCGACAGATCAGACCCTCGGTTGGACGACGGATCGATTACGGGAAATAGGGGTGAAGCATTTGATGGCGGGACACTGCACCGGCATCGAACCTCTCTTCAGGCTTCGAACAGGGCTGAACCTGACTCGACAGACAGCGGTCGTCGGAGCCGTAGGGTCTCAATTCGTTCTAGGGGAAGGGATTCGAGCCACTGCGATCGCGATGTAACAATTACAGAATCAGAAGAACAATGGCCAAGAGGCCAAAGCGATGAGGAACGTCATCAATGCATGGGTGTTGGCATGACCCAACTGCAGGCTTTTTTTGAATGCACCATGCGGTCGACCGGAACAGTACGCATATGAACCAATCTCTAACGAACGAGTTAGTCACTCGCTCGCTATGGCTGAGATCGGGGGGACCGCGAAGAATTTTGGGACTGATCATAATGGGGTCCACTTTCTTCGTCGGATGCGGATCGCCCTCGTCGACTGAGGTGGATGAGGACCCTCACAATCTCATGGTCTGGGGTTACGTGATGGCTCGAGGCTTTCCTGCGGAAGGAGGTGTAGGGCTGGTGGACTCTGCTGGTGTTGTTGTTGTAACAACGCCAGTACGTGGAGGGAGATACCTGGTTGGTCTCAGGCTTCCGCCAAACACGCCTATCTGTGACCGCTATAGGGTTCAGGTGGCTGTTGACGCAGGAAATGGCGCAGTAGAGCGTGATGAACGCTTACTACAGAAGGGTAGCGGTGAATGTGTCCTGCCACCCGGTGAGAAGGTTACACACACAATTGACTTTTCAGTCCTAGAAGATTCGACCAGCAGCGCGGGAAGAACGGAATGATTCATGATGTCGTCAATTTGAAAAAAAAGTTTGATCTCTTTGTCGACAAGTGGGAGCCGAAAGTGATTGCAGAGATGAACGACATTCAGTTCAAGCTCGTCCGCGTCGAAGGGGAATTCTTGTGGCACCAGCACGCTTACACTGACGAGGCCTTCATCGTGATCGAGGGTGAACTGGAGATCGATCTTCCCAACCAGACGGTGCGGCTTTGTGAAGGCGAGATGTTTGTTGTGCCTAAGGGTGTAGAGCACCGTCCTCGTGCGGTGAATCAAGCCAAGATCATGCTCGTAGAACCTCGTGGAGTCGTAAATACCGGCGATATCGCAAACGAAGGTAGCGCACCGAATGACGTATGGATCTGAGACGAAGGTCGAAGTCGACTCACAAAGAGGGTTTAGGGCTGCGTGGCCAGTAGTCTGACGATGCCTCATATGATTCTGAACATTCTGGGTAGGTGGATCCTTCTGGTCGCCGGATGTCTCTCCGTGGCGGCATGCGGCAAGAGCACCCCCGTCGTTCCCATTTCTGAGAGTCCCGAGGGCATCTGGCGTTTTTCAGAGACCGGGGTATCCGAATCGACACTTCGCCTTGCATCAGATGGTTCATTCTCACGTGTGGTCACCGATCTCGAAGACAGGAATTGCGTTTCGTCGTCCGGTTCTTGGCGTACCGATGGTGAAAGCCTCCTACTCGAGATCACCGCAGTTGCAAATGCCCCAGCCTCAGGATTTGAGAACTACCGCTTCGTGATACAGGATGGTCGCCTGCAACTCGGCGAGACTGAGATCTATACAGCTGTGGGCTCTATGGTGAGCTGTGCTGATTACGGATTTGGTGCCTGGGCTGGTGAACTGCGCGCCACCTTAGATGGAGTTGAGATGATGTTCGAGATCGTCGATGTCATTCTCGATATGTATGGAGGCCAGCTTCAGGTCGAAGGGATTTCCAGTACAGGGGTGGGCCAGAGCAGAATGCTTCTCCAGATCGATGGAAGTCCAAACCGTCTCAACCCGAGAGACTTTATAGTCCAAAATGTTCCCGGATCCACTAACACGTTCTATGGGTTTTATCATCCGGATCCGGGGTCGTCGACGTTCAGTGGTTTTGACACTACGAGGCTTTTACCCACAGGAATCTTGACGTTGAGCGCAGTTGGTCCAGAGCGGGTCACTGCTACATTCAGTTTCAGAGCGAACCTTCGAGTTGAGGGTGAGGTAGGTCCTGGTGGAGCTACCTTTGCACAGATTGAGTCGGGCCGTGTCGAGATCGTGTACCGTTAGCTAATTAAGGGATGCTCTCCACAGATCCAGCGTATGTATTCAAGGGCCGAGAAGGCATGAGCATTAACACGAAGGCCCACTTTTCCTGCTTTTTCCGAGATTGACAATGATTAGACGCCTATTCTTCGCTGCCCTCCTCGTAGGGCTCTGTGCTCCACTGCCCGCCTCCTCACAGTCGGTTAGTGAGTCGCTGGCTGGACTTTATGAGCGCACCAAAACATTCGTGATGGCGAGTGCTGAAATGCTTGAAGAGGATTTGTACTCCTTCAGGCCGACCGATGATGTGCGATCAGTGGGTGAACTTTTCGCGCACATTGCTAATGCTCAGTACTCCTTTTGCGCGGCGGCAGCTGGGGAGCGGAGCCCAGCAACTGAGAACTTTGAGGAAAGTCGGACGACCAAAGCTCAGCTTCTAGACGCTCTTGGGATGGGTTTTGCGTACTGCGACGCCGTTTACGCTGGAATGACCGATGAAGCAGGCGCCCGCACCCTGAGTTTCTTGGGTCCGACCACGGCGTACGGGGTTCTCGCGTTCAACGCCGCTCACAACTACGAGCACTATGGTAACCTAGTGACCTATATGCGCCTGAATGGAATCGTGCCGCCTTCTTCTAGCGAGTAGTGCGGTACAACAAGGGCTTAGGGTCTTCCTGCATTACGTATAGAGGACTGTCTGCACAGTCGTAAAAAGGGCCTGATTCTCTGGCTGTGCCGTTTTCCCGTAGAAGTTCGCACGCTACCATGCTTCGTGTGCGGACCTTTTCTCATCGTAGTATCAGGATCAACCCAGGAGTCTTCGATGTTGGCTTTTGAGCTTCGACGGCATCTTTCTTTGCTTCTTCTCTTCGTGCTAGTGAGTGCTTGTAGCAACATAGGTAGCGAGGCGCCTGAGCTTCCGGTAGCACAAGTTCCGGGAGACGGTTCTCATGCGGCCCTTGTTGATTTTTTTTCGGAATGGAGGGAGTTCGAAACCCCAGATTTTGACGGCCAGGTTCCGGATTACAGCCCAGCCTCAATGGCTCGCCAAGCCGCGGAACTTCCGATATGGATAGCTCGTTTGTCTGCATTCGATATTGGACAGTGGACAATATCTGAGCAGATCGACTGGCATATAATGCGGGCTGAGATGAATGGGTTGTCTTTCGACCATGCGGTGCGGCAACCATGGAATCGAGATCCGGCTTTCTACATCACTATTTATGCCGCTCAAAGCGATGTGCCGGCGCATGAGGGGTCGGAGCACCACGGGTCTCTCGACTTGTGGACGTTTGAGAGGCCTTTTTCGGTTACAGATCTAACCTTTATCATCGACCGGATCGCAGCGGTGCCCATGCTGCTTGAGCAGGCACGCGGCAACCTAGCTGCTAGTAATGCTCGTGACCTTTGGATGGCGGGGTTGCGTTCGTTTCGGGGTCAGAGTGCAGATCTTCGAGCATTTGCTGATGAAGTCAAAGGTCAAAACGGTGCACTTGATGAGGTTATAGCCGCCGCAATCGCTGCGTCTGATACGTTCCATGACTGGCTTGAGGCGGAGGCAGACGCAAAAACTGGTACCTCCGGTATTGGCAAAGAAAATTACACGTGGTACATGCGGAACGTGCATCTCGTGCCGTTTTCTTGGGAAGAGCAGGTGACGATGATGCGCAGGGAACTTGCTCGCGCGCACTCGTCACTGCGTCTCGAGGAGCATAGAAATCGGGATCTTCCCGAGCTCAAACGTATCCAAACATCAACCGAGTTTGATCGCCGCATGAACGCTGAGGTCGACGAATACCTCCGCTTCTTGGACGAGGAGGAGATTCATGCTGTCTTCGACTGGATGGATCCGGCATTGCGAGCTGTAAATGGCCAATTCACGCCAGCTGAACCTGGAGAAATCCGTAACTTCTTCAACGAGGTGAACTATCGGGATCCGCTCGTAATGCGAACTCATATGCATCATTGGATCGAGCTTGCTCGACCGCCAGCTTTGGGAGTGAGTCAGCTCCGCATAACCCCTCTCTTATACAATATCTGGGACGCGCGCTCGGAAGGGTTGGCAACTGGTGTCGAGGAGATGATGATGCATGCCGGTCTGTTTGACGGTCGTCCACGGTCACGCGAGCTAGTGTGGATCATGTTGGCTCAGCGAGCCGCGCGTGCGCTGAGCGGCTTGTACTTGCACGGAAATGATTTCGAGATGGAGGAGGCGGTTGAGCATGCGATGCGATGGACGCCTCGAGGTTGGCTGCCTGACGGTGCATTAGTTCGCGGGGAACAGCACCTGTATCTGCGACAGCCTGGTTACGGGACCAGCTATCTGTCAGGAAAAATTCAGATTGAGGAATTGCTTGCTGAGCGAGCTCTTCAGCTCCACGACGAGTTCACGATCGGTTCGTTCTTCGATGATTTCTTCGAATCCGGCATTATTCCAACAGTACTCGTTCGCTGGGAGATGACGGGAGAACGAGATCCGATTCTGGATGGTCCGATGGGGTATCGTTAGCCGTCCTGCCCTCCTGTTTTCTTTGGGTTTTTCTAGGCAGTGGATCTAATTGCGAATACGGGAATCTGACCTTTTCTCAAGGGGGAGCGCTCGATAAGTCTCAACCCACTTCTGAGGTCTCCCCCTCACACGATGCAGCTCTCGGAAGTGCTGGTGGCATAAGGGTGTGGCGAGCTCAGAACGAGAATGAAGAGCTACGGCATTACTCCGGGCAGAGTGGCGGTAGGGAGCCCGGGGATGATGCGCTGTGCGTTCTCATAATAGAGGGCTCGGAGTACTTCGTCGGTTAGGTCCATTCCGTAAAGCTTCCAGAATGCGTGGTAGTCACGGTAATAATCGAAGTACTCGTCAGCGGTTTCTAAGACTCGAAAGAAGTACGGATACTCGTCTGGCTGGAAGGAGTCTTTGCCGAACAGGATCCTGTCCTTGTACTTGGTGAAGAAAGACGCAGCGAACCTAGGCTGGCGTCCAAGATCGTAAAGAACCGCACCTATCTCGCCGAGAACGTTCGGATGGGCGTCGAAGATTTTCCCGAGACGTGCCAGGTCGGCAGCGTGCCATCCCATATGCGCGAGGATCCAAGTTGTGTTCGGATGTTTCATCAACATCCGGTTCCGTTCCTCCATCAACTCGTCGAAAGATGGGAAACGATCACGGTCCATGAAGCGACGGTTTTCGAAAATTGCGAGTTCGAGCCATCTCTCATTTGTGAAATCTAAAGTCTCGAAAAACTCAGGTGGGTCCGCTGTATGCACGAACACGGGGATGTTCAGCCTAGCTGCAGTCTCCCAGACTATGTCCAGCTCAGGGTCATCCATAGCGAGCCGCGAGCCGTCCATTTTAGTATGGTAGAGCCCGAACGCCTTACTGATCTCACCTATTCCGACTGCGCCGGCTTCGATGTCTTCTTCCAGCTGCCTGGCAATCTTTAAGCCAGATCCTAGATCGACATTCTCAAGATCGAGTGACGCGAAGAAGACGAAACGGTCCTCGTAGCCAGCTTCACGAACTGCTTCGATCTGGCTTCGGAGTCGCTGGCCGGAGCTCGGCCGTGCTTGGACCATGACACCGATGTTTAATCGGTCCATCTCGGCCACGACACTCTCTATTGTCTCAAGATTATCTAGCGTGGGGGGGTGTCCGTGGATGTCAACGAGAGGAAATCGAGCCCTTGGTACTTCGTTTTCTGGGACAACAAGTGTGGACTCCGGCTTGTACTCGGTGATGCTCGGCGGAGGTATTGTCGGTTCGCGGTCTCTGAAAGACCGTTGCTGTTGTGCGTCACAAGCGATTGGAGCTGCACAGAGTGCGACCAAAATAAAAACTTGTAGCCGGGTCGTTAGGCGCATCTAGGTCGTCTCAAGATCAGGTGGAACGGGCCAAGCTGACCTCCACTAATGATTATCGGCCATAGTGGGGTTCCGCTTTTCTCTATGCATAATACCGAAGCGCGACTGGCCTGCCATATCTCCGAGGGCGATCTTGCTCTCGCGACAATGAGATGTCGTCCGTTTTTGGGCCCCGATCCGACCTGGTTCAGGAGTGAAGTATGTCAAAGAGAATTATGATGCCGTTGGCAGTTTCCGTGGGAGTTTTCCTGATAGGCTCGGTTGAGTTGGTTCATGCGCAAGATCAGGATGAAGTGGATGAAGCCACGGAATTACTTAAGGAGGGCCTTCCCCTTACCCCTGAACGCACTCTTTCGGGGACCTTCACCGAAGGGTCGTGGATCTCACTGGATGTTAGTCCGGATGGACAGACAATTGTTTTTGATTTCCTAGGCGACCTCTATACAATGCCAATTTCCGGGGGAGAGGCGGATCCGTTGACCCAGGGCATGGCATTTGACGGCCAGCCGCGCTTTAGTCCGGATGGGGAAACCATCGTGTTCGTCAGCGATCGCAGCGGTGGTGATGGTGTTTGGACGATATCACTAGACAAAGCTGACACAACACGTATCACGCGCGGGGAGACGAGTGCTTTCCAGTCACCCGAGTGGACCCCGGATGGTGATTATATCGTCGCTACCCGCCAGAGTCCTGGTCAGGGAAAGCTGTGGATGTACCACCGAAACGGTGGAGGGGGCATTCAGTTAATCGAAGAACCTGCCAACGCTCGGACCACCGGTGCGGCTTTTGGTTCGGACGAGAGGCACATCTGGTATAGTCGTCGGACCGGAACTTGGCAGTACAATTCTCCGGGTCGTGATTATCAACTTTGGGTCTATGATCGCGAGACTGGAGAGAACAGTGTTCGTTCAGGTCGATATGGCGGGGCGTTTCGACCGACCCTTTCTCCGGATGGGCGCTGGCTGGTATACGGAAGTCGGCACGTAGCAGAGACTGGTCTTCGGATTCGAGATCTTGAGACTGGAGACGAACGTTGGTTGGCATTCCCGGTTCAGCGTGATGAGCAGGAGTCGCGAGCGGCTCGGGACGCTTATCCGGGAATGAGCTTTACTCCGGATTCCAGAGAGGTAGTTGCATTCTGGGGCGGGAGGATGTGGCGTGTACCTGTGCAGGGAGGTGAGCCGGTCGAGATACCGTTCCGCGTGGATGTCGAGCTTCCGATGGGCCCTGAGGTCGATTTTGACTATCCGATCGAGGACACTCCTACCTTTGTGGCTAAGCAGGTCCGTGACCTTGCGCCTTCTCCGGACGGTAGCCGGCTCGCTTTCACCATCATGGGTGACATTTACGTAAAGGAAATGCCTGATGGCGAACCAGAGAAGGTTGAGGACGTCGATGCGATGGCTGCACAGCCATCGTGGTCTCCGGATGGGGAGCGGATTGTCTTCGCGACATATGCGGATGCCGAAGGTGGACAGCTTTACGCAGTCGACTTAGATGGAGACAATCTTGAACCGATAACAGTGGACGCGGCCTTTTACACGCAGCCTGTATTTTCTCCGGATGGTTCACGTGTGGTGGCTCTGCGAGGTCCGCGCGCCGCATATGAGGAGGCGCTGAGTCAACGTGTCCCGCGAGGTTCGGTAGACCTCGTTTGGATCCCCTCTGATGGTGGTGTGGCGTCATTGATTACACCGATCGCGGGCCTTGGTGAGCCCCATTTCGTTTCGGGTTCGGACCGAATCTATGCGACTCAAAATGGAACGGGCCTGATCTCGATGCGGTGGGATGGTACTGATAAGCGAAGCCACGTTCAGGTACGTGGTGAGAATCCCGGCGGGGGAGAAGGCCCCGCAGCGTCTGTAATCAAGATGGCACCTGAAGGCGATCAAGCGATAGCTCTGGTTGGTAATCAACTCTATGTCGTGACGGTGCCATATGGAGTTGGCGCTGACGCGCCTACGATCTCGGTCGCAAACCCGTCAACAGCGTCTTTCCCGGCGAAACAGTTAACGGATATTGGAGCCCAGTTCCCCACATGGGGAGCTAGTGGAAGAGAGGTTAATTGGGCGCTCGGGAACGCTCACTTCGTATATGATCTCGATGCGGCACAGGCGTTTCAGGACAGTGTAGGGGAGCGGCGAGCCGAAGACGAAGAGGAGGACGAGGAGCCCGAGGA
>CEUL01047052.1_pt1 | contig 11367 bp, 8 predicted proteins | sample 427021 | NCBI WGS metagenome assembly CEUL01 (sample SAMEA2622800, study PRJEB7988) | marine metagenome | isolation source: saline water (ENVO:00002010), including | reverse complement strand
TGACAGAATTGAACTGTCGACCTTCTCCTTACCATGGAGACGCTCTGCCAACTGAGCTAAGGGGGCTTAGCCAAAGGCTTATTGACATGATGCCACAGGAGTGCAGTTACCCCAACGTCCACTTACCTTCTATCCAGTCTTACTACAGTCAGAGTATGGGAAATGGGTTACAAATACGCTTAGCCGAACATGAAGACGCACAGGCAATTCAGGAAATCTACAACAATGAAGTAAGAAATTCGACAGCGACTTTTGATCTAGTAGAAAGAACTATTGAAGAACAAAAAGAGTGGCTTCGTAAAAGATCCGGAGCATTTAGTGTATTAGTAGCTGAACTGGATAAAGAAGTAGTCGGTTTCGCTTCTCTCTCTCCTTACAAAGAAAGAGCTGCTTATCGAACAACTGTAGAAGATTCGGTTTACGTGGATAAAAATTTTCGTAATCAAGGTATCGCTGGAAAATTACTTTCTCATTTACTGGAAGTGGCAGAATCAAGTGGGTTCCATGCTGTAATTGCAAGAATCGGAGGTGGAAATGAATCTAGTATTTCACTCCACAAAAAATTTGGTTTCACGATTGTAGGAACTGAAAAAGAAATAGGACGGAAATTTGGAAAATGGCAGAATGTAGTTGTAATGCAAACAATCTTAAATGCAAGTGGTCCAGAACCTGAATAGTTCTGGACCATTGCATTGTGGGCCGGGGAGGATTTGAACCTCCGAAGGCAATGCCGACGGGTTTACAGCCCGTTCCCTTTGGCCACTCGGGCACCGACCCCTCCTCGGATGATAATACACTCACGGGCTCGCGCCACCTGTAAGTTAGATTGGTAACAAACAAGTAAAGTAAATGCATGCCATCTTTTGACATTGTTTCGCAATATGATCATCAAGAAGTCAAAAATGCTGTTGATCAAACTGAGCGCGAAATAACAAACCGCTTTGACTTTAAAGGAACAAATTCAGAAGTTGAATTAAATGAGGATTCAATAAGAATTGAATCTTCAACGGAGGACCGCCTCAACGCTTTGCTAATAGTACTTGAAGAAAAATTAGTAAAAAGAAAAGTGTCTCTGAAAACACTCTTATGGCAAGATCTAGAAGCTGCTAGTGGAGGAAGGGTCCGCAAAGTAGCCAAGTTGCAATCTGGTATAGGAAATGAAGATTCAAAATCAATCAATCGTCAAATAAAAGACTTGGGAGTAAAAGGTATTCAATCCCAAAACCAAGGAGACCAAATTAGAGTAAGCGGAAAAAAACGTGACGCTCTTCAAGAAGTCATTGCTTCTCTTAAATCAAGCAATATTGACTTACCGTTGCAATTCATAAATTTTCGTGATTAAGAGATAGGTCCCCCTCCTACCGTCCCTTGGTTCCACGAACCATTTCGCAGCCTTTCAACTCTCTCAGCTGTTGGGGGGTGAGTTGAAAAAACACGACTTCCTCCACGACCGCGAGCTTCTGCTTTTAGAGGATTAACTATGTAGGAAGATGCCTGATTTGGATCAACCCCTGAAGGAATCCGACCCGATGCGGCTTCCAACTTTTCCAATGCCCTTGCAAGGGGTTCACCATCTCCTAGAAGTCTCGCTGCAGTAGCATCTGCCTTGAATTCTCGGGTGCGACTTATTGCTGCTTGTATAAGCATGGCCGCTATGGGTGCCATTATTGCAAATGCAATTTCACCTAGTGGGTTTCTATTCCTATCTCGACCTCCGCTGAACATCGCTGCCCAAAAGGCCATCCGAGCGATAAGCGTTATAGCCATCCCAATGGCTGCAGCAACAGAACCTATGAGAATATCGCGATTTTCGACATGGCTTAACTCGTGGGCAAGCACCCCTCTAATCTCATACCAATCAAGATTGTCCAGAAGACCCTGTGTTACTGCGACAGCTGCATGCTGAGGGTTGCGACCAGTCGCAAAAGCATTGGGTTGTTGGTTAGGAGAAATATAGAGTTTTGGCATTGGCAATTCTGCTGCCATTGATAGTTCTTTCATTACACGGTGATATTCAGGGTATTCAGATGGATCAGCTGGAACAGCACGAGCTGACGCGATTGCAAGTCTGTCACTAAACCAATAACTCCCTCCGACAAATAGTAAACCTAATACAAGGCCAAAAATAAGGCCCCCTGAACCACCTATTGCCCCACCTATTACAATAAATAGCCCTCCTAATAACGCTAGGAGACCAAACGTCTTAGCTGTATTAATCATCTTTCTCTCCGAACCTCATCATTTTGTAATAAAAGTACTAGATAACAGTTTAATTTCCATCTTGATCTATTTCGTAATATCCAGAATGAACATAGACACAAGGAATTTTTTGTTGCCAAAACATGTTTAAATTCCTAGGGTCGTCATCAAGCACGAGTTCAGCCTTGTACCCGCTTGTCATCAAATCTCTTACCAAGTCCAACTTAATTTCGGGAGATTCTCTTTCATCACCTTCATCTCTCATCAAAAGTGCATCCCAAAAGACCTTATTTTTATCTAACCACTTAACTGTCATTTCAAAAAGATAAGAAGGTCTGGCTGTCAATAGGAAAACAGGGATATCAGAAGATGAAGATATAGACCTAACAAGTTCCTGAACTTCTCTTGAGGTTCTACTATCTATCAAAGCTTTAAAAAATGCTTCCCAATTTTGGGTTTCACCGTTTAAGAAATGTTGGTGTGCAGATGCATCAGCTAAAACTCCGTCTATATCAACAATTAAAACATTGCCAGAAGGAGGTTCTTTATCTCTGTAAACGAACATCCTGACTAATTAATCCTCGTCAGGAGAATCAGTTGCCCGAACGCGTATTTCCTCAACAACACTTGAATCGGCCAGAGTGGTTGTATCACCTAAATCTCTACCTTCTGCAACATCTCTCAAAAGACGTCTCATGATTTTGCCACTTCTAGTCTTTGGAAGGTCAGGAACTAAAACCACCGTCTTCGGTCTGGCGATAGGTCCTAGCTTTTCTGCAACATGAGCACGAATCTCATTTCCTAGAGAATCTGAGGCATCAAAAGAACCTCTCAAAATGACATAACCAACTATGGCTTGTCCTGTCGTCTCATCAGCAACACCAACTACCGCCGCTTCAGCTACTGCTGGGTGGTCTACAAGTGCTGATTCTACTTCTGCAGTTGAAATGCGGTGACCAGAGACATTCATTACGTCATCCACTCTGCCTAAAAGCCATAAGTATCCATCCTTATCGAGCTTTGCTCCGTCTCCTGCAAAATACCGTCCTTCAAAACGTGACCAATAAGTTTCTTTGTATCTTTCAGGATCTCCCCAAATCCCTCTGAGCATACTGGGCCATGGATGAGTGATGGTCAAGTAGCCTCCTCCTTGCTCAATAGGGTTACCACCATCGTCTACTACTTCCATGAAAACACCCGGAATGGATTGACAAGCAGATCCTGGTTTGGTGGTTGTCAAACCTGGAAGCGGAGTGATCATATGCCCACCCGTTTCCGTTTGCCACCAAGTGTCAACAATCGGACAATTACTTCCCCCAATGTGTTCGTGATACCACATCCACGCCTCAGGGTTTATTGGCTCTCCTACCGTTCCTAAAACTCTCAAAGTAGACAAATCGTGTGAAGCCGGCTCTTGCGCTCCCCATTTCATAAAAGTCCTTATAGCAGTAGGAGCTGTATAAAGTTGCGTAACACCATAGCGCTCAATAATGTCCCATAACCGATCTTTGGGCCACTCCGGTTGATCACCTACACGAAGTTCCGGGCGAGGAGTATCAGGTGTCCCTTCGTACATGACCGATGTACAACCATTGGCCAAGGGGCCATAAACGATATAGCTGTGACCTGTAACCCAACCTATGTCTGCTGCACACCAATAAATATCTTTCTCCCGGTTTATGTCGAAGGTATAACGGTGTGTGTACATTACTTGCGTTAAGTAACCCGCCGTTGTGTGCATGATCCCTTTTGGTTTTGCTGTGGTACCGGATGTGTAAAGCAAATAAAGGAGATCCTCGCTGTCCAAAGATTCAGGTTGGCAATTCGAGTCTGCCTTGTCAACCAGATCATGCCACCAAAAATCACGTCCCTTCTCCATTTGCGTTTCGAGATCACATCGATTGACAACAATTACATTTTCCACAGACGAAGCACCACTCTCCAACGCCTTGTCAACATTTGGTTTTAAAGGAGATGGAATACCTCTTCGGTAACCAGCATCGGCTGTAATAATTAGACGCGCTTGAGCATCTTCACAACGGTCAATTATCGCGTCAGGTGAAAATCCTCCGAATATAACGCTATGAACCAACCCAATCCTGGCGCAAGCAAGCATCGCTATGGGAAGTTCGGGAATCATCGGCATGTAAATAGCGACTCGATCACCCTTATTCAAACCTATTTCTTTTAGAACATTCGCGAATTTGGAAACTTCCACAAGAAGATCCTGATATGTGATTTTTCTGGTGTCACCTGGCTCTCCTTCCCAAAAATATGCAATTCGGTCTCCGTAACCTGCTTCTACATGCCGGTCTAAACAGTTGTAGGAAATATTTAGTCGCCCTCCGACAAACCATTTTGCAAAAGGAAGCTCCCACTCAAGTGTTGTATGGAAATCTTCATCCCACGTAATCAAATCTCTCGCTTGTCTAGCCCAAAATGACTCATAGTCAGAGATAGCTTCATCATGGTGAGAGGAATCATTAATCAATGCTTTTTTTACAAAATCTGGATCTGGCGGAAATGTTCGATCCTCAACGTAAAACTCTTCAATTGTTGATTCGCTCATTTATTACCCCCTTGTTTGATTAGATGATTTTAGACAAAGTAAGAAGCCAACTTACTTACGGGCGTAAAAGGGATTTTAGTTTTCTGACACGGCACCACTGGAACCGATCTTCCATTCAAAAACAAAAAAACCTCCCAGACCCTTTGGGTCAAGGAGTGCATCCGCTTCAGTAATTCTGCTTCTTGCTTTTACGGCTTTTAAGTCCCCAATCGATGATGACTCTTCCCAAATCTTTCGCCCTTCCTCGACTAGTTTATTTATTCCTTGATTTTCAAGAAACTGTTTTTGCGTTGATATAGAAAACCCTTTGGGTAATTGATCAATAGCCACTTCGACTGTCACATCTTGATTTCCTACATCTTCAAGAGGACTATCACCTCTAAAATGCCTCTTAAACGTTCGAAGCCATGAATCTTGATGTCTTTGACTCATTTCTTGTGTCGTTGATCCATAATCAAAAAGCAATATAGAACCTTTAGAAATTTTTTCAATCACATCTTTTATCCAGTTATTTGATTGAGTCTGGACTGGGATCCGAGCACCTTTGAGTGGAGTAATTTCAATTGGTGGATCTTTCTCAGTGGTTAAGATCTCAATAAATTGATCATCCATTAGATCAATGCAAACCTCTTTCCAACAATTCCCATCCCCTTCTAATAGATCGAAAGGCAAGTTGTCCAAAAGCTCATTAGCAATCACTGCACCTACGATCGGACCCTCAGGCATTTGCATCGTTGAAACAAGTTTTTCAGAAGTCGGATGCTCTTTTCTTAGCTCTTCCGAACGTTCAACCATCACATAACTTCCACTCTCTAGACATTTTGGCTCAGAATCCAATATTGTTCTCGCAAGTGTCCCGCATCCCGCTCCAACTTCAATGACTTGAAAATCTTTTGGTTTTTGAATTTCTGTCCACAACTGATCTAACCAATTTGCTATTAAATGACCGAAAACTGGGCCAACCTCTGGGCTTGTTATAAAGTCTCCTCTTCGCCCGGCTCTTCCAGTCTTTGTATAAAAACCATTTTCAGAATCATAAAGACATGCTTCAACGAAATTTGAAAAAGAAAGAGGCCCTGATCTTCTTATACGGCTCTTTAAGTCTTCAGCCAACATGCCGCTTGTTTTATTATCTAGGCACCTAAAGCCAAAAGGCTCACTTCTGTGAAACGAGCTACTAACTGGGGGAAAATTCCAAATAGCAAAGTAACTATTACACAAATTCCCAGAGCTGAAACGAGTGAGGGTGTGATGTCAACCTGATTTAGGTCGACTCCTGCAGATTCATCTGCCCACATTTTGCGCGCAATTGATGCATAGTAAAAGAGAGCTATAACAGAATTTATAGCTGCGACAACAGCGAGTAAATAACCCCAAGTTTCTCCCGCAGTTGCTAAAACTCTAAAGACTTCAAACTTCGCAAACCACCCTCCTAGAGGTGGAATTCCTGCGAGGGAAAATAGAAAAATTGTCATAGCCACTGTCAACCCTGGGGCGAAATGGAAAGCTCCGGCAAATGAATCAATTTCTGCGGTGCCAGTTCGTCTTGCCAAAGTAATTATGACGGCAAATGCTCCAAGGTTCATGGCTGCATAAATAGCCAAATATGTTATTACCGCCGATAAGGCCTGATCACCCGTAGTAAGACTGTGACCTGCAACAGCTAAAGGAGCGATCATAAACCCTGTTTGCGCCACGCCGGAATAAGCCATAAGTCGAACTATGTTTTTTTGCCTTAATGCAATCAAGTTTCCGACTGTCATTGAAAGTGCTGAAAGCACCCAAATAAGCGGCTCCCAAACATTTGAGAGTTCATAGAAACCAACAAAAATAAGAGCAAGTAAAGCAACGAACCCGGCAGTTTTAGAAGAAACTGAAAGAAAAGCAGTTACAGGCGTTGGGGCGCCTTCATACACATCTGGCGCCCAAGTGTGAAATGGAACTGCCGATACTTTAAAAGCAAACCCTGCTACCACAAAAACAATCCCTAATGTCATTACAGAACTCGAAGCATTACCAGACTGAATAGAATCAGCGATTCCACTGAGTACCGTAGTCCCGCTCACTCCAAATAATAGAGACATTCCATAGAGCATTACCGCAGAAGCAAAAACACCCATTAAGTAGTATTTGAGACCGGCTTCATTCGATTTTGGATCTCGTTTTCTCCAGGCAACCATCAAGTATGCGGGAATCGAAAGTAATTCCAAAGCTACAAAAACAGAGATCAAATCTCTTGATGATGCCATCATCACCATGCCCATGAGTGAAGCTAGGAGGAGACCATAATATTCACTCTCCCAATAATCACCATCAACTATGTAATTGGTTGACAGAAGAACGACCACATACGCCGCTAAAAGGAAAACGGCCTTTAAAACTAATGAAAAATCGTCAACAACATAAGCGCCATCAAATAAAATCCTGTCATTTCCATCGATACCGAGGGTTAAAAGAGGTATTGCTGTAGCCAGAATTCCCAAACCAGATAATGCCGCCATATAAGGACGTGCCTTTTCTAAAAACAAGATGTCTAAAAGAGTTACCAAAACCCCGACAGAAAGCAGAACTATCTCAGGTGCGACAGCATGCCAATCAATTGCAGGCCTTTCAAACGCTACGATCACTAGGTTACTTGTCACTACGAACCTTTCGAAGCAGCATGATGATCAGAGTCATGATCTTCTAAACCGTAGACTTCAGGACAATGGGCAGATTTGATTTCTTCATGGCTCAATTTATCTACATCTATGGTCAAACACGGAGTTAAAGATGCATCAACCGCTCCATCGGTAGTTCTAAAAACAAGATTTGGATAGATACCTAATGCAAGTATCAATGCGAGTAAAGGAGCCCAAGCTATCCACTCAGTTTTTGTTGTGTCATGGATATTTGGATCTTCAGCAAATTCATCTTTCGGCGTGCCGAATGCTGCTCTCTGAAGCAACCACAAAAGGTAACCAGCAGCAAGAACAGTGCCCAATGCTGCGACAACCATGAAAGTTCTAAAGGTTTCAACGGGTAACCCATTCGCAGGATTATAAGCAGAAAGTATTGCCGGAAATTCCCCCCAGAATCCTGCTAACCCTGGCAGACCTAAAGATGCCATCGCACAAAATCCTAGAATCCAACCCATTTTAGGAGCTTGAACTAACAACCCTCCTAACCTCTTGATTTCTAAAGTGTGATAACGCTCTTTCATAGAACCGGCTAGGAAGAAAAGCATCCCTGTTATAAGGCCATGGGCAACCATGCCCATAATTGCTGCATTTATCCCAAAGTCCGTGAGAGTTGAAATTCCTAGCATTACAAATCCCATATGGGCGACCGAAGAAAATGCAATTAATCGTTTCATGTCTGTTTGAGCCAAGCAACAGAAAGCACCATAAATGATTCCTATTACTGCCAGTAGTCCTATCCAAGGTGCCCATTCGACTGCCGCTTCGGGGAGTAATGGTATTGCGATTCTCACAAATCCATAAGTTCCAAGTTTAAGTAATACTGCTGCAAGTATTACAGATCCAACAGTTGGAGCTTCGGTATGAGCATCAGGCAACCATGTATGGAATGGGAACATAGGAACTTTAATTCCAAAGCCCAAAAACATGCCTCCAAATATCCAAAGTTGTGCTGTCCGAGAAACGGCATTCGCCACAACATTGTCAGCTATCTCGGTAAATACAAATGACTCTGCCCCTGTTAAGAAAAAGAGCGAAAGGAAACTAACTAGCATTAATGCTGAACCGAAAAGTGTATAGAGAAAAAATTTCAGAGATGCATACCTTCTGTTTGGACCTCCCCAAACAGCGATCATGAAAAACATTGGCAATAAAACAACTTCGAAGAAAACAAAGAAGAGCACCATATCTTGAGCCACAAAAGTACCGATCATGCCGGTCTCTAAAACGAGGATAAGTATCAGAAATGTTTTCGGGTTCTTAGGCTCAGGAAAATGGTTCCAACTGTAAACAATACAGAGTGGAACTATAAGCACAGTTAGCAAAACAAGTGGTAAAGAAATTCCATCAAGTCCCACTACGTAACGACTATGAATGGCTTCTATCCAGCTTTTGTCTACTACGTACTGAAGTCTGTCAGTAGCATCAAGATCAAACCATATAAGAAGTATTAGACCCACAAATGCAACCCAAATAGAGGTAACAAGGGCAATTACTTTGTGCTCTTGTTCTTTTTCTTTTGGGAGTAAAAACATTACTAACGCACCCAGTAGAGGTGAAAAAGTAATTACCGTAAGGCCCCAACTATCAAGCAAATTCTCCATGTTTAATTTCTCCTACACAATCACTATGAGCAAACCGGCTAAAATCGTCGCAGCAGCAAACAAAATTGCTGCATAACTCTGAACTTTTCCGGATTGAATTTTGCGAAGTTCTTCACCGCTTTCCGATGAAATACGACCAGAGGCGTTAACAAAACCGTCAACAACATTCTGATCTATTTTTAAATAATTAAGTTGTCCTATTTTCACAGCACTCCGACCAAACGTGTCTACAGTACGATCCAAGACCGCCTGATTTGAGCGATAAGCCAATTCAGCAATTGGTTCTTTAACTGCTCGAGTAATTATCCCTGTATATAAATGATCGAGGTAGTACTTGTTAACAAGAAGAGTGTGACCCATTCTTGCTAACGCAAGACGTGTGGTAAGTCCATTGGGTAGTTCAGTTAGACTTTGTCCAGTTTCTTTCGATGCACTATCAACTTTTACGAAATAATAATGCCATGCAAGCGAAGCTCCAATTATCACGATGATTGTTGAAATTATTGCGAGTGACCAGCTCGGAGTCGCATGTGAGATTTGTGGGAAATAACCGGCTACTGGTTCTATATAGTGACCAAACCTTTCTTGGAGTGACTTCGGAACCAGTTGAAAGCCTTTTGGTAAGTTTAAAAATCCTGCAAAAATCGCTAACACCGCAAGAATCCAAAGGGGTACGGTAATTCTTTTTCCAGACTCGTGAGGGTGACCATGTCCTCTGAATTCACCAAAGAATGTTAGATAAACACATCTAGTCATATACGCAGCAGTTAAAGCGGCAGTAATCATTCCCATTACCAACATGAACGTGTAGGAACCATTCCCACCTGTTCCACCCATAACTCCCCATCCACCTGTTCCGACTAGTATTTCATCTTTTGACCAAAACCCGGCAAAGGGTGGTAATCCTGCCAGAGCAATTGAACCAATAATAAAAGTCCGAAATGTTTGAGGCATTTCTTTTCTCAAACCTCCCATATCTGACTTCATGTCAAAACTGTGAACCGAATGAGCAACGGAACCGGATCCTAAAAATAAACAAGCTTTGAAAAATGCATGAGTGAAAAGATGGAACATAGCTGCTGTCCATGCCCCTACACCTAGTGCCATAACCATATACCCGAGTTGTGAAATGGTTGAATATGCAAGAACTTTCTTAATATCTCGTTGAACAAATGCTAAACATGCTCCTACTAGTGTTGTAAACCCACCCACTAGGGCCATTAAATTTATTGAACTTCCTCCGATGGAAAACCCTTCAAAAAACACACCATAGAGACGAGCGATCATAAAGACTCCCGCTACAACCATTGTTGCAGCATGTATAAGAGCTGATACTGGTGTTGGCCCTGCCATAGCATCAGGTAACCATGTGTGTAAAAAGAACTGACCAGATTTTGACATTACAGCAGCCATAAGACAACAGGCTGCTATCAACAATGTGCTATGTGAAAGAAGACCTGCAGAAGCTAAGGCATTTGTTGTCACAATTGAAAAAGAACCAAAGGTGTCAGGTAAAAGTTTTCCTGAAGCAAAGAAAAGGATTGTTACTCCAATCAACAATCCCATATCTCCAACACGGTTAGTTAGAAATGCTTTTAATGCTGCGTTTGAATTATCTTTTTCTTCCCACCAGTGACCTATTAATGCGAACGAACAAAGTCCTACCAACTCCCAAGAAACTAGTAATTGAAGCGTATTTTCGGAGATAACAAGGAGAAGCATCGATGCACTGAATAGTGATAGGAAAGCGAAAAAATGTGTGTATCTTCTGTCCCCAGCTACGTAATCTGTGGAATAAATATGAACAAGTAGGGATACCAAAGTAACGACGAACAACATCATCGCTGCAGGACCATCAACTAACGTGCCAACAGAAAACTCAACACCTCCGGTAGTGAACCAAGTTGTAGTATTTACCACAGCTAAAGAGGGCTCACCATGCTCACCATGCTCACCATGCTCACCATGCTCACCATGCTCACCAATGACAAGGGTCTGACTGATTTCTTCTCCATGAAAATTGTCACGATGATCCATCCAAGCAAAACCTGTACAGATTGATAGAACAAAAGCAACCACAAGTGCAGCAATTCCAAGTTCTGAACCCCCGCGCGGTAAACGTTTACCAAAAAAGAGTATCCCGACGAATGACAAGGCAGGTATGAGAGGAATCAACCAAACATTCTGCAAAAACCAGCTTCCTGATTCAGTTATTCCTAGAGGAATTGAGTTCACAGATGAAGTCGAAGCTGCTAAAAATTGAAACACCACATCAGCCTTTCATCGAATCGATTCCTGCAAGGTCGATATTTCGACG
>CEUL01070120.1_pt1 | contig 11458 bp, 7 predicted proteins | sample 427021 | NCBI WGS metagenome assembly CEUL01 (sample SAMEA2622800, study PRJEB7988) | marine metagenome | isolation source: saline water (ENVO:00002010), including | reverse complement strand
TCTTCAGCTTCTTTTGCTAACTTCTCCTCTAATTTTTTCTTTGCTTCCTCAGCACGTTTTTTATTATAAGCTTTTTCATTATCGAGCCTTTTCTTTTCGGCATCTTTTTCGCTTTCTTCCAAGGAACTAATTTTCTTATTTATTTTCTCTTCTTTTTCTTTTAGCCACTTCTCAAGTTTTTTATCAGCTTCGTCTTGCTTTAAGGCACCCTTTAAAACTCCTATTTGTAAATGTTTTTTAAGTAGTAATCCCTTATATGATAAGATAGCTCTAACAGTTTCACTAGGTTGAGCCCCTTTCATTAACCATGATAAGGCCTTATCTCCGTCAATATTTATTGTTGCTGGATTTGTATTTGGATTATAATTTCCTATTTTTTCGATGATTCTACCATCTCTTGGTGATCTAGAGTCTGCGATAACAATATCATAAATTGCTAGTTTCTTTCGCCCTCTTCTTGATAATCTAATTCTTGTTGCCATAGTATTTTAGTTTATATGGAACGCGTCCATTAACGTTTAAAATAAAATTGTGCGCAAATATATATATAATATGATAATTATTACGGTGTGCTATTATTTTATATTTCAAAGTAATAAAACAATATATTAATCGTATAATCGTATATACGGTTTTTATATATGATAAAATATATATAGTTTTAAATAAATTATTGATTTGAAAGTACATAACCATACAACAAGCTCAGATATTTCATTCATAGATGATTTGTATAATAAATTTAAATCAGACCCTGAATCCGTTGATATCACATGGCAAAAATTTTTTGAAGGTTTTGAATTTGCCGATGACAATTCTTTGGGTTCAGTAAAATTTACTGAGTCATCAGTATCTAAATTAATTGAATCATATAGGAAATATGGCCATTTAAATTCTTTAACTAATCCCGTTAGAACTAGAAGAGATCATAATATTAGATTTGATTTAGATAAATTTGATCTATCTGAGGGAGACCTGTTACAAAGTTTTTCATCTGGATCTGAAATAGGATTAGAGAATAAGACACTAAAAGAAATTATTGAGAAACTCAATAAAATATATTTAGGTCCTATAGGTTTTGAATATGTTAACATTAGAAATACTGAAGAAGTTAAATGGATTAGAAAATGGGTAGAAGAAGATTGGTATAATCAAAACCTAAATAAGTCTAAACAAGAATCAATTTTAAAAAAACTTAATGAAGCCGTAGTATTTGAAAATTTTCTCCACACAAAATACATTGGACAAAAGCGATTCTCATTAGAAGGAGGAGAAAATACAATTACATTTTTAAATGAATTTATTAAGTCAGCATGTAAAAATGATGTGAAGGAAGTTGTTATTGGAATGGCACACAGAGGCAGATTAAATGTTTTAACTAGTATTTTGCAAAAGACCTACGATGAAATATTTAACGAGTTTGAAGGTAATATGGACCCTGAGCTTATTTTTGGAGATGGTGATGTAAAATATCATTTAGGTTATAATAGTTATGTTAACGAGAATAATAAAAATATATATGTCAAACTGATACCGAACCCAAGTCATTTAGAATCAGTTAATCCAGTTGTTATGGGTTACACAAGAGCTCAAATTGATGAGGAATATAAAGGTGATTTTGATTCTGCAATACCAATTTTAATTCACGGAGATGCAGCGATTGCTGGTCAAGGAATCGTTTACGAAACTATCCAAATGTCTAAACTTGATGGTTATAAGGTTGGTGGTGTTGTTCACTTTGTCATTAATAATCAAATTGGTTTTACAACTGATTATGATGATGCTAGGTCAAGTATATACTGTACAGATCTAGCTAAAATAATTGATTCTCCAGTACTTCATGTCAACGGAGATGACCCAGAAGCAGTATATTTTGCTGCGAGGTTTGCTCTAGCCTATAGACAGAAATTTAAAAAGGATATTTTTATTGATCTATTGTGTTACAGAAGGCATGGACATAATGAGAGCGATGAACCAAAGTTTACTCAACCAAACCTTTATAATTTAATATCAAAACACCCAAGTCCTAGAGATGTATATTTTAAAAAAATAACAGAAGAAAATAATCAAATTGATAAGGATTTAGCATCAAGACTTAATAAAGAGTTTAGGCAGATGCTTCAGGAGAGATTGGATGAGGTTAAGCAAAAACCCTTGCCCTATAAGCCACAAAAAAAAGATGAAGAATGGAGTTTTCTGAGACTTTCTAAACCTAAAGATTTTATTGATTCTCCTGAGACAAAAATTGAATTAAAGACTTTAAATAAAATTGGAAAAGCTCTAACCAAAATCCCTGATGGATTTAAGCCACTAAAACAAATCACCAAACTGATCAGTGAAAGAGAGAAAAACTTTTTTAAAGATAAATCACTAAACTGGGCAGATGCTGAGTTATTAGCTTATGGCTCATTATTAAATGAAAAAAAGTTTGTGAGAATATCAGGTCAAGATGTTGTAAGAGGAACTTTTTCTCATAGACATGCTCATTTATTTGATGCAAATACTAATAGACCATATTCGAGTCTCGACTTTATTTCAGATAATCAAGTGAAACTTAAAATTTTTAATTCTCTACTCTCTGAGTTTGGAGTTTTAGGTTTTGAGTATGGATATTCTATGGCAAGTCCAAATACATTAGTAGTATGGGAAGCTCAATTTGGAGACTTTTCAAATGGAGCCCAAGTCATTATCGATCAATTTATTTCTTCTGCTGAAACAAAGTGGGAGAAAATGAATGGGTTGCTTGTTTTATTACCACACGGTTATGAGGGTCAGGGCCCAGAGCATTCTAGTGCCCGACCTCAAAGACTTCTTAGTTTATGTTCTGAGGATAATATGGTTGTTACAAACCTTACAACACCTGCTAATTTTTTTCATTTGATACGAAGACAGTTAGCGTGGGAATTTAGAAAGCCATGTTTTGTTTTAAGCCCAAAAAGTTTGTTACGCCATCCAAGAGTGTATTCAAAGTTCTCTGAATTTACAGAATCCTCTTTTCAGGAGATTATTGAGGATTGTGATAATAGAAGTAAAATTAAGAAAGTAGTCTTATGTACGGGTAAGTTTTTTTATGATCTTGATGATTATAAGAAAAAAAATAAGGTGAAAAATGTTTCATTAATAAGAATTGAACAGCTAAGCCCATTTCCTCTTAAAAAAATTATAGCTCTTATAGATTTATATAAAAATGCTAAAAAAATAATTTGGGCTCAAGAAGAAAATCAAAATATGGGATATTGGTCTTATATATCCTCATTTAATATTAAAAATATTGAGTTAGTATCAAGAAAAAGAAGTTCCTCTCCTTCAACTGGATTTCTAAAAGTACACTTAAAAGAGCAAGAAGAACTAATAAAGAAAATATTTAATTAAGTAATTATGGCAAATGAAATAATAAAAATGATGGTGCCTGCAGTTGGCGAATCAATTAATGAAGTAACAATTTCTTCTTGGCTTAAAAAAGAAGGAGATATTGTTGAGTTGGATGAAATAATTGCTGAGATAGATTCAGATAAAGCAACTTTTGATCTTACCGCAGAATCCTCAGGAAAATTAATTATTGAGGCAAAGGAAGGTGATACACTAGAGATAGGTTCCCATATTTGTAGTATTGAAAAAGGTGATTTTAAAAAAAATCAAGAAATTGATAACTCAGAATCCGATAAAGTTGATAATAAACCAACCGAGAAGAAGGAGGATAAAAAAGAGGAGTCTAAAGATGAAAAATTAAATGTCACTCCAGTAGCAAAAAAAATTATAGACGAAAAAGGTATTGACATCAAAAATGTACAAGGTTCTGGCTCTGGAGGAAAAATATTGAAAGATGATGTTATTGACTTAGATAAACAAGTTATTCAAAAAAAGGAACAAGAACAGCCTAGTCTTCAAACAAGAGAAAAAATGACTCAGCTAAGAAAAACAATAGCAAAAAGATTAGTCGCTGTCAAAAATGAGACTGCTATGTTAACAACTTTTAATGAAGTTGACATGTCATCTATTATGGAATTAAGGTCTTTGTATAAAGAATCATTTAAAGAAAAGTATGGAGTAAATCTTGGATTTATGTCATTTTTCACAAAAGCATGTTGCATAGCATTAAAAGAGTGGCCAGCTGTTAATGCAATGATTGATGGAGATGAAATAGTTTACAATCAAAATTGTGATATATCAATTGCTGTATCAACACCAAAAGGTCTTGTTGTTCCTGTGATTAGAAATGCAGAGGGGTTAGATTTTCAAGATATTGAGAGTGAGGTAGTTAGATTAGCAACTAAAGCAAGAGACGGTAAATTATCTATTGATGAGATGCAAGGAGGAACCTTTACTATCACTAATGGAGGAATTTTTGGTTCTATGCTTTCAACACCCATAATAAACTCACCTCAGTCTGCAATTTTAGGAATGCATAATATTGTAAAAAGAGGCATTGTTGTTAAGGATGAATTAGTGATAAGACCTATTATGTATATAGCTTTATCATATGATCACAGAATTATTGATGGAAGGGAATCTGTAAGTTTTTTGGTAAGAGTTAAGGAATTGTTAGAAGATCCATCAAGACTAATGTTACAAGTTTAAATTTCTTTTTAAAAATCATTTAAATTTTTTTCTAAATCTTAAAAAATTTAACAATAACAATTTATATTGCAAAATAAATTTCAATGCCTCGAGACAAGAGCATCAAGTCAATTTTAATCATCGGTTCAGGTCCTATTGTTATTGGTCAAGCATGTGAGTTTGATTACTCTGGATCACAAGCTTCAAGATCTTTAAGAGAAGAAGGTATAGAAGTCACACTTATCAATTCAAACCCTGCTACAATAATGACTGATTCGGTCACAGCTGATAATATTTATTTAAAACCTCTTACAAAAAAGTCAATAGTAGAAATACTTGAAAAACATAAAATTGATGCAGTACTTCCGACGATGGGAGGTCAAACAGCACTGAATTTAGCTATTGAATGTGATAAAGCTGGTATTTGGGGAAAGTATAAAGTGAGAATGATTGGTGTAAATGTTGACGCAATTAACACCACTGAAGACAGAGAGTTATTTAGGCTAAAGATGAAGGAGTTGAACGTTAATGTATGTAAAGGAGAAATTGCTAAATCATATTTAAGAGGAAAAGAAATTGCTCAAGAGATTGGTTTTCCTTTAGTGATAAGACCCTCATTTACTTTAGGTGGTTCGGGTGGAGGATTTGTTGAAGAAGAAAAAGATTTTGATAATGCTCTTAACCACGGGCTTAATAAGTCTCCCGTACATGAAGTTCTTGTAGAGCAAAGTGTTCTTGGATGGAAAGAATACGAATTGGAGCTATTAAGAGATAATATTGGAAATGTAATTATAATTTGTTCTATAGAAAATTTTGATGCTATGGGTATTCATACTGGTGACTCAATTACAGTTGCTCCAGCTATGACTTTGCCAGATACAGTCTATCAGGAAATGAGAAACTTAGCAATTAAAATGATGAATGGTATTGGTGACTTTGCTGGTGGATGTAATGTGCAATTTGCTGTTAACCCTGAAACAGATGATATTATAGGAATTGAAATAAACCCAAGGGTATCGCGATCCTCTGCACTTGCATCTAAAGCAACAGGTTACCCAATTGCAAAGGTTGCAGCTAAATTAGCTATAGGATATAATTTAGATGAACTTAAAAATCAGATAACTGGCACAACCTCTGCATTTTTTGAACCTTCTCTTGACTATGTAATTGTAAAGATTCCAAGATGGAATTTTGATAAGTTTAAGGGATCGGATAGGAGACTAGGTCTTCAGATGAAATCGGTTGGAGAGGCTATGGGAATAGGAAATAATTTTCAGGAAGCTTTACAGAAAGCATGTCAATCATTAGAGATAAAACGAAATGGTCTTGGCGCAGACGGTAGAGAACTTAAAGATCAAAATAAGTTACTTGATAGTTTAAAAAATCCTAGCTGGAATAGACTATTTCATATCTACGATGCTCTTAAACTAGGACTTCCATTTAATACAATTCAACAAATTACTAAAATTGATAAATGGTTTCTAAATCAAATAAATGAACTTGTTCTATTAGAGAAAGAAATACAGAAATATGATATCAATTCTCTTCCTAAATCAGAGTTGAAGTTGATGAAAGAGAAAGGATATGCAGATAGACAAATAGCTCATCTAATCAATTGCTTAGAAAGCGAGGTTTTTAGCAAAAGGATGGACTATAATATTAAAAGAAATTATAAGTTAGTAGATACTTGTGCTGCTGAATTTGAGGCAGCAACTCCATACTATTATTCAACTTTTGGGGATGAGAACGAATCAGTTAGTTCAGACAGAGAAAAGGTACTTGTTATTGGCTCTGGCCCAAATAGAATAGGTCAGGGAATTGAGTTTGATTACTGTTGTGTTCATGGAATTCTTGCAGCAAAAGAATGTGGCTATGAAACAATTATGATAAATTGTAATCCCGAGACAGTCTCAACCGATTTTGATGTTGCTGACAAACTTTATTTTGAACCAGTTTTTTGGGAACATCTGTATGAAATTATTTTACATGAAAAACCTATCGGTGTAATTGTACAACTTGGGGGTCAGACCGCTTTAAAATTATCTGAAAAACTTAACAGTTATGGCATCAAGATTTTAGGAACTTCTTTTGAAGCATTGGATTTAGCAGAAGATAGAGGAAGATTCTCTGATTTATTGAAAGAGAATAAAATCCCATATCCTGAGTACGGAACAATAGAAACAGCAACTGATGCTATTGAATTATCTAAAAAAATCGGATTTCCACTACTTGTAAGACCTTCTTATGTCTTGGGAGGACAGTCAATGAAAATTGTTATAAATGAAAAGGAGCTTGAGGAGCATGTTGTAGATTTAATAAAAGATAAACCTGATGGAAAAATTTTATTAGATCATTTCTTGGAGGGAGCGATTGAGGCTGAAGCCGATGCAATTTGCGATGGGGAGAATGTTTATATAATTGGAATCATGGAACATGTTGAACCAGCAGGTATTCATTCAGGTGATTCAAACGCTGTTCTACCTCCCTATAGTTTAGGTGATTTTGTTATTAATCAAATTAAGAAGTACACAGAAAAAATTGCTGTTGCTCTTAAAACTGTTGGACTAATCAACATTCAGTTTGCAATAAAAGATGATAAAGTATATATAATTGAAGCAAATCCTAGATCCTCCAGGACAGTCCCTTTCATATCCAAAGCATATAAAGAACCATATGTAAATTATGCTGTTAAAATATTACTAGGTAAAAAGAAATTAAAAGATTTTAAAATGAGTCCATACAAAAATGGATATGCAATAAAAGAACCAGTATTTTCATTTGATAAATTTCCTAATGTTAATAAAGAGTTAGGACCAGAGATGAAGTCAACAGGTGAATCTATTTATTTTATAGATGATCTTATGGATGATTATTTTCTAGATATTTACTCAAAGAGAAATCTATATCTAAGTAGATAAAATGTTTAAGTTTTTATTAATTATCATCATTATCATTTATATAATCTATAAGGCGTCTACTTTATATGTAAAGTTTTTTGTTAATCAATCAATCAAGAATTTTAAAAAAAAATCAAAAACAGGTAAAAAAGGCATATTAGATGACGAGGGTGATTTTGTTGATTATGAAGAAGTGGATTAAATTTCTAACTTTATATTATGAATTGGTTTACAAGGAAAGACAAAAATATTAATACCCCAACTTCTCAAAAAAAAGAATTACCAGATGGTATGTGGTATAAAACACCCGGTGGTTCAATTGTTCATATCAGAGAGTTAAAAAATAATTCATACGTTTGTCCTGAAGATGATTATCATGTTCGAATTGGTTCTAAAGAATATTTCGAAATTTTATTTGATAACAAATCATTTAAGGAGTTAGACCAAAATCTGTCATCATCTGATCCCCTGAAATTTACAGATACAAAAACATATAAAGATAGAGTAAGTAAATCAATGAAATCAACCGGACTAAATGATGCTATTCGAACTGGTGTCGGAAAACTTGACGGTAATAAAATTGTAATTTCTTGTATGGATTTTTCTTTTATTGGTGGTTCTATGGGATCAGTTGTAGGAGAGAAAATATCTCGAGCAATTGATTATTCATTAAAAAGTAAAGCTCCTCTTATGATAATTTCAAAATCCGGTGGAGCAAGAATGATGGAATCAACTTTTTCCCTCATGCAAATGGCTAAAACATCTGCAAAACTTTCTCTTTTATCAAAACAAAAAATTCCTTATATATCATTAATGACCGATCCAACTACAGGAGGTGTAAGTGCATCTTTTGCAATGCTAGGTGACTTTAATTTGGCTGAGCCGGGAGCATTAATAGGTTTTGCTGGACCTAGAGTTATTAAAGAAACAATAGGATCAAACTTACCTAAAGGTTTTCAAAGATCTGAATTTTTAATTGAGCATGGATTTATTGACTTTATTGTTGATAGAAGAGATTTAAAAACAAAGATATCAAAGCTTATTAAGCTACTTAAAAACTAGTTTTTTTTTATATTAAAAATATTTTATAACTAATATTTTTCTGATTTATATTTGTCAAAAATTTTTATTTAGTCGTTGTGTCACTAACTATTTTTACATCTGTTATTGCCTTTTCTCTAGTTATACTAATGCTAGTTTTTATACTTCTTTTTGCTCAGTCAAAACTAGTGCAGTCAGGAGATGTAAACATAGTTGTGAATGGTGACAGTGATAACCCAATTATTGCTCCTGCAGGATCAACTCTTTTATCTACATTATCAGCTCAAAAAATGTTTTTACCATCTGCATGTGGTGGAGGTGGAACTTGTGCTATGTGTAAGTGTACTGTTTCTGAAGGAGGAGGTGATGTATTGCCTACGGAGGTTGGTCATCTGTCAAGGGTTGAAAAGTCATCAAATGTTAGGCTTTCATGTCAAGTTAAGGTAAAGCAAGATATGAAGATTGAAATACCAGAGGAGATTTTTGGTATTAAAAAATGGGAATGCGAAGTTATTTCAAATTATAATGTTTCAACTTTTATTAAAGAGTTTGTTGTTAAACTTCCACCAGGAGAGACACTTGATTTTGAATCCGGTGGATATATTCAGATAGATGTTCCAGAGATAGATGTCAATTTTAAGGAAATGGATATAACTCCCCATCCGGAATTAGGTCATAAAAAAGATGTTTTTAAAAGTGATTGGGATAAGTTTAATCTATGGCCTTTAAAGATGAAAAATGATGAGCCAATTTTTAGAGCATACTCTATGGCAAATCATCCAGCAGAGGGTAACATTATTATGCTTAATATAAGAATAGCAACCCCCCCCTGGGATAGAGCTAATAATAATTGGATGGAAGTTAATCCTGGTATATGTTCCTCCTATGTTTTTTCAAGAAAGCCAGGCGATAAAATTTTTATCTCAGGTCCCTATGGTGAATTTCATATTAATGAAACTCAAAGAGAGATGATTTATATTGGTGGTGGCGCTGGTATGGCACCACTCAGGTCACATATTTTCCATCTCTTTCATACACAAAAAACTAATAGAAAGGTATCATACTGGTATGGTGGTCGTTCAAAAAAAGAACTATTCTACATGGATCATTTTCGAAAAATAGAAGATGACTTTAAAAACTTTAACTTTTATGTTGGACTGTCAGAGCCGTTACCTGAAGATAATTGGTCGATAAAGAAGAAGTTAGAAGATAAAAATGATGGGTATGAGGGCTTCATTCATCAAGTTCTTTATGATAATTACCTTAGTAAGCATGATGAGCCTGAGGATATTGAATATTATCTTTGTGGACCTCCATTAATGAACCAAGCCGTTTTAAAAATGCTGGATGATCTTGGTGTCCCTGATGAAAATATTAGGTTTGATGACTTTGGAGGTTAGCATTCCAGACTCTGAATAAATTTTTATAGCAAATTTTTTCAATACTCTCTTTTGTGTACCCTCTATTAAGTAACCCCTCTATAATCATAGGGTAATAGGATACATTCTTTAACCCATTAGGTAAAGAGTCTCCAAGTCCATCAAAATCAGATCCAAATCCAATAAAATCATCACCAACTAAATTTTTTACATGATCTATTGCTATAAGTACATCTTCAAGATCTGCATATGGGTTTTTATTTTTTATCAGTTCTTCTCGCTTTTTTGCTACTTCTATGTCTTTGGTTTCGTAACCATTATTTAACCTCCACTTTTCAATTAATTCTTCAATCTTAGCATATAAAATATTAGATTTCTTATTGATGAAAGATGATCCAAAGTTTATCATTATAATACCATTATTTTTTGCAAGGCTTTTAATCATATTATCACTCATATTCCTCTCAAAATCTGGTGTAAGTTTTCTTGGAGATGAGTGAGAAGCAATTAATGGTTTATTGGTTATTTGTAAAATGTCATAAAATGTTTTATCTGAAGCATGCGAAACATCTATCATCATCCCTATATTATTCATTTCATTTATTAATAATTTCCCGAAATCACTTAAACCATTCCATTTCTTATTTGTGTCATATGATGAGTCACAGATTTGATTATTCTTGGCATGTGTAAGTGTTACATATCTTATCCCTCTATTAAAAAAGTGATTAAGATTTTTAAGGTTTTTACCTATTGCAGAACCATTTTCAATACCCATAGGTAATGATATTTTATCGTTATTAAAGTTCTTTATAACTTGAGTGGGACTTAGAGCTGGAGCTAATTGATCATTATATTTAATTGTATTTTTAACAAGATCAATTAATGAATTAGCAAATGAATAAGCCTCATCTTCTAATTTTTCTGAAGGAATATATATTGCCATAAATGGACAGTCTAATCCTCCTCTTTTTGCTTTTGGTATATCGAAATTTCCAGAAGTTTCATTATTAAGATTTATATTTTTTTTAAATAATAAGCCTTCTTTATTTAATCTAAATGGTAAATCAATATGACCGTCAGCAATTATAAAATCTTTGGAGTATTTAATTGCTTTCTTTTTGTTCATATCTCTTTTAAAAGAAAGATTTACAGACTTTTAGAGAAACCTCCATCTATAGGTAAATTAATACCATTTATATAACTGGCGGATTTACTACATAAAAAAGATGTAGCATCCGCTATCTCTTCAGGTTTCCCAAATCTTTTGGCTGGAATATTTAATATGGTGTTACTTTTAATTTCTTTTATTGTTTTATTTAAGTTAATGGCTCTATTCTTCATTAGACTTTGAAGTCTTTCTGTATCAGTAAACCCAGGTAATATATTATTGACAGTTACTCCATATTCAGCAACTTCATTCGATAATGTTTTTGCCCAGCTAGCCATCGCCCACCTTACAGTATTAGAAACCCCTAAATTATCTATAGGAGCTTTTACCGATATGGAAATTATATTAATTATTCTACCAAACTTTTTTTCTTGCATAATAGGAATTAATGATGTTGATAAATAATGACTACA
>CEUL01377248.1_pt1 | contig 11462 bp, 8 predicted proteins | sample 427021 | NCBI WGS metagenome assembly CEUL01 (sample SAMEA2622800, study PRJEB7988) | marine metagenome | isolation source: saline water (ENVO:00002010), including | reverse complement strand
AAGATGAGATTGGAGCCGGACTTTTTTGCGTTTGGCTAACTTAATTACTTCTTGGTATAAGTCAATAGAGCACCTAGGTACTGAAGAAGGACCAAGCATTGGAGTTAATTTATCGTTTCGGTTTTTCCATCGATCTAGAAAAGTTTCAGCTCGATTTAGTATGTCATCTATACTCGCTCGGCGGCGATCTTGTTGATACTCTAACGGCGCATTAATCAGGCTCAAAGGAATGGAGGAAAAAAAATTAAGATCAGCAAATTGCGCAGCCACATTGGCTCTAATGCCAATGTCTGCGTATGCCTGAAGAACGGCATCCATGCCTTCATCAAACCATGATAAATCCGGGCGCATGCAATCAATTACGGATGTTGTTCCTGTTGACAGCATTTCAATAGCTCCAACCATAGCGGAAACATATAAATCACGAGGTTCTAATCGAGTGCCAGCTCCTCCATATGAAGCAAGAATCATCCATGCATCTAATGGAAGCCTATCGCAAAGACCTTTTTCTATTGTTTGATTGGAATGAGTATGAGAATTAATTAACCCTGGCATTACGATTTTGCCATGAGCATTAATAATTTTTGCATCTGGGGATATAAGGTCAGGACCAATAGCACTAATCTCATCTCCATCAATTAGTACGTCAGATACGGAAAAAGGAAGATCTAGGTCCAGTAGGTACCCACCGCGAATTATTATGGAAGTCATTATCCCTCCTACCGTGCAAATATAGCAGATTTTTTAGTAGAGCTTCTTAACCTAGGTGTTTTGAAAACGTTAAAGGTAAGAGTTACAGGATTTTAGTAGCTTTTACCTTCCCTAAAATGTAAGTATCTGAGAATACACAAAACAAGCACAAATTTGTTTTACTCGTCTTGTCTGAGAGCTTCAGCAGGGAAAATACGTGCTGCTTGGCGCGCAGGTAAAAATGTTGTTAATAAAGAGGCGCCATAAGCAACTACAATAACAATGATAACTGTGCCCCAAGGGACATTGTATTCAACGCTTTGAAATCCTTCTTGAATCTCATTAATTATACCGTAGGCTAGCCCAAACCCTAATCCTAGCCCTATCAATATGCCCAGAATCGCAATGAAAGACGACTCTAGAAGAAATGAAAGCTGCACCATACCTCGACTGAAGCCTATAGCACGGAGTACGCCGATTTGAACGCGCCGTTCCACAACAGATCTTGCTGCAATTACACCTAATGCCGCAATTCCTACGACTAAGCCAAGGCCCATGAATCCTTGAATAAGTCGGTTGAAAGCAACACTGATAGTATTTTCATCATCAATTATTTTTTTGTATGAATTTGCCGTAAGGCCATTGCGAATAAAGGCATCTTCTAATTTGCTGGCAATTTCGAGGGCATTATCGGGATTAGATAGAACAAATTCATAACTTAAGTACGGCAACTTAATGTCTGTAAGCTTCTGAATGGTTTGATGACCAGTAATCATTGTTCGAGAAAAAACCGCCTGCTCCTCAATGACACCTATTACTTTGAGCCTTAGGTTTTTATTTTCATTAGAATCAAAAATTTCGAGAAAAATTTGAGGTAACTCATCATCATCTCCCTGAATTCCTTCAAGCTGAAATTCAGGAGCCTCTCCGAACGGACCCCCTCCATTACGGGGTATTAGATTGGAATTAACTACTACCACGTTTTCCTCATTAACTAATGCATTCCAAATTTCTCTGGAGCTGTCGTAAGTTTCTGACTTTATTGAGAAATCGTAGGAAATAGTTCGTGCATAATTATTATCAATAGAAGTGATAAACCATTCTGTAAGTTCCTGATCTGTATCCGCTTGTTTAACTTTAATAGGGAATCCACCCATTGCACCTATAACCGTGAAATCATCGGCATTTAGGGATGAGGACTGGTCGATGGCGGCGTTAATATCATTGATTGGATTCACAAAGCTTGTACTTGCAGTGATATCGAAGCCTCCGCTGACTTTTCGGGTATCTTCAAATGCTGAACTAAATCCAGAACTGATGAATCCGACTACGATTAACGTAAAAATTACCAGGGAAAACATTGCTATGGTCATGCCCGTTCGTAATCGATTAGCTGCAGGGTAGGCAGTAGCAGTTTTAGCAATTGGCGAAAGAGAACTTCCTCTTGCAATGATTGATGATGCATATACAAGTACTTGCGTATTGTAAATAACTGCCCAGACTGCACCAACGACTAGCATTACTCCAGACAAAATAAATAACTCTATGCCGCCGTCGAAATTTGGTAGCCCAAAAGATTCCCAATCCCATGGGACGATCCATAAAACCACCAATAGAAGACCTGCACCCGTATACGCCACTCGCTCATTTAGGCCGAGAGCGTGCTTCAAAACTAAGGGCACGCCTATAATTATTAGTGATAACCCGATGAGGAATCCTGAAAGCTGCTCCTGGCCTATCCCTGTAGTAATAGTTAAGAAAAGGCCAAGTGGAATTGCTAAATACCCGGTTAGCAACAGTGAAAATAACAGCAGTAATAGTAATTTAAAACTACTGAATAATAACCTCAACGAGGTGAGTAACCTTAGTCGAATAAGAGACTTAACGATTTGAGGGAATACTTCGATAAAATATTTCCACTTTCCTCTTAAGTTGCTTGACTCATTTTTCGGCTCAGGAATGTCGCGAACAGCTCGTACTATATTTAATGCACTTACCCTAGTAGCTGAAACAATTACAACTAAATAGGTAACAACCATTCCAAGAGTGTAGGAAAGAATGACAGTTTGCCAGCTGAAAGAAAAGTAAAGGTCAAATTCGAATTGATCTTGCGCATTTAACGCGAACCCAAGAATGCGTACCATTACAAGCCCTACGATGATACCAAGTGCACTCCCTATGGCTGCTGCCGCAAGTGAATAGACAGCGCCTTCAAAGGTAAACAATTTAATAATGTGATCACGCTGAGCGCCAATAGCCCTGGCTATACCTAATTCACGTTTGCGCTCGGCAGCTAACATCACAAAAATTAGAGAAATTAATAATATCCCCGCGATAATTGAGAATGATCCAAATAACAAGAAAATACTGGCAAAGCCGCTTCCTGCCTCATCTGCAATTTTCAGTGAATCTTTCTTAATTTCGTCAATTGCCAAGCCATCTTTTTCCGCAATAGGATTTAATGCCTGGACGACATTCGAGGTTGTTCCGTCTTCAGGAATCAATCCTCCGTCATTAGAAACAAATATTGCATTAATCTGCCCAGGTTTATTTAAGATTCCCTGAAGTGAATTTAACTGAAAAATGGTAGTTGAGGTACTCTCTGTGGCATTGCTTCCATCTTCGTAGATGCCTTTAATTGTTACAGTAGTTGGCACTTCTGAAAAGTAAATTGAGAGCGAATCACTTGAAGTTACTTTTAAATTACTTGCAGCATCTTTGCTTATATAGACTTCGTCATCTCGTAAATCCTCGATGAGCAATTCTTGATCTTGCGAGTCAAAATATTTATCGAAATTGGTAAGTGTTGCTGGATCAAACCCTTGTATAACCATTCTTGATTCATTGCGCTGCGTTCTTTCCGAAACAACAGGCGCAGTCAAATATATAAGTGGTGTTAGTCCATCAATTTTGGCATCGGCAGAAGCATCCTGAATCTTCTGGAAAATACTGTCGTCTATGTAAGAGGCTTCTCCGGATTCCTCTCGGTTTGTAGATGTAATGATTTCATCTACTGGCCCTATATATTCAAGAGTTAGTACTCTTATTGAATGGGCTAAAGTATCACCTGTTGCAAATGATGCGGAAAAAAGCAAAGTCGCGAGCATCAGTCCCAATACAATTAGCGAGGTTTGCGCTTTACGTCGAGGTATATTTCGGATAGCCATTTTGAATACAACAGGCCTTCTGAGAGCCAATGCTCCTGTTGCAAGCATTGCTAGGAGAAAAACCCCGCTTAATGAATAAGTCAAAGTAGGTATGGGGATAGTAAATAAAGTTTCCATGAATGGTTATTGATGGCCCTTGTGGTTATTTGGTTTCATCGGATTCAATTTGACCATCTCGCATCAATATCATTCTCTGGGCTCTCGATCCTACTACTGCATCGTGTGTTACCAGTACGAAAGTCTGTTGTGTTTGCTCATTAAGTCGGCAAAGCAAATCGATAATAAGCCCTCCTGTTTCGCTATCAAGCGCCCCTGTTGGTTCGTCAGCCCATACAATTGCAGGATTATTCACTAATGCTCGTGCAACTGTGATTCGTTGTTGCTGACCACCTGACATTTGGGAAGGACGCTTATTGGCCTGATCGGAGAGCTCAACTAAATCAAGAACCTCCAGGGCTCGTTTTCTTGCGACTGAGGGCTTTTTACCGGCAAGCAGAAGTGGAAGCTCAACATTTTCTGCGCCAGTTAAAACGGGAAGGAGATTATATGCCTGAAATACGAAACCCATATTTTCAGCTCGGTACCGAGTTTTTTCTTTGTCAGACATGGAGTGTATAGGTTGTCCGTCAATGATGACTTCGCCTTCAGTCAAATCGTCGATACCTGAAAAAATGTTAAGTAGCGTGGTTTTACCTGAACCTGATGGCCCCATCACCGCAACCATTTGACCTTTTCCTATACTAAGGTCTACATGATTTAACGCATTAACTTGGATGTCACCAGTTTGATATACCTTGGTTACGCCTTTTGCTTCTATTATTGAATTCATTAACTTTCCCCGATTTCTAAAGAAGTTATGTCGGTAGAATGAACAAAAATTTTTTGAAAAATGAGTGTTTTTTTATTCTAAATTAAATTAATTATCCGGTACAATTTTAACATTGAAATAAATGGTTAATATTTCCTGCAACCAACTTAATTTATTTCTAAAATTTCACGTTTTTGCATATCATCCTTATTGAATGATGCTCAAATTTAAAATAGGAGATTCAATGACTTTTGTTCGATTTTGCACCTCAAGTGGCATGCTTTTAACTGTTATCGCAATAACAATAGCAGTAATGGCTTGCGGTTCAGATGGCTCTACCACAGCGCCTGTCACTGGTAACACCGGAAATGAAATTCAACTTAGCGGTACTATTGAAATCGACGGATCTTCGACCGTATTTCCCGTGAGCCAGGCGGTTGCTGAAGAGTTCCGCAAGGTACAACCAGGTGTGCAGGTCAATGTCGGTGTTTCTGGTACTGGTGGTGGATTTAAGCGATTTACCGTAGGTGAGACCGATATTTCAGATGCTTCGCGACCAATTAAAGACAAAGAAGCTGCAGAGGCTAAAGCAAATAATGTTGAGTATATAGAAATGCGCCTCGGTACTGACGGGCTTACAGTTATTGTTAATAAGAATAATTCTTTCGTTGATTGCCTAACAATCAGAGAACTGAATGCTATATGGAAACCAGGCTCCACCATTAACAATTGGAAAGACGTTCGTGCTGGATTTCCAGACCAGAAGATTCGGCTTTACGGGCCAGACACGGACTCTGGCACATTTGATTACTTCACAGAAGAAGTTAACGGCGAGGCTCAAATGTCTCGGGCTGACTATACTGCATCTGCAGATGACAATGTTCTCGTGCAGGGCGTTTCAGGAGACAAAGGCGGCCTTGGTTACTTCGGGTATGCTTATTACCAGCCCAATGCTGCAAACCTAAAGGCATTGGCTATAGACAACGGGAAAGGTTGCGTAGAAGTAACCCCCAAATCAATTGAAGATGGTTCATATTCCCCTCTTTCACGACCGCTTTACATATATGTCAACAAGGCAAGCATGGCTCGACCAGAAATGAAGAAATTTGTGGAGTTTTACTTGGATGAAGGGGCTAAATTGACTAACGAGGTAGGCTACGTGGCTTCCGATCAGAATGTTTATGCCGAGAACAAGATAAAGGCAGGTTTATAAAATTTTCTTGAGGAGGGCTTGTGGATCCTTGCTAGCAAGCCAGATCTTATATGTGTAGTGAAGTAATGTAGTAATGAAAAATTTAGCCTCCAGGTACTAGACGAGAAATAACTTCTGTTGGACACTACAATCCCGTATAGAAGAATTGCTCAGATTGGAATGCGTGAACAAATTTGAAGTTAACGCAAAATAGACGAAAAGGATCTCTTGTAGGGAGCATTGCGCATTGGCTATTCGCAGCATGTGCAATCCTCTCGATTGTGACTACATTTGGAATTGTAATTAGCCTTTTTTCTCAGGCATTCGGGTTCTTTAGGGAAGTACCTATATGGGATTTTCTTTTCGGAACTAACTGGTCCCCAATACTGAAAGATGCAGAAGGCAACAGGCATTATGGCGTTCTCCCCCTGGTAGGAGGCACAATACTTGTAGCTACTATCGCTGCTGCAGTAGCTATTCCTATTGGATTGGCAATAGCAATATATTTAGCTGAATACGCACATGACAAAGTACGAAAAACTATTAAACCAGTACTTGAAGTCTTAGCGGGTATTCCTACAGTAGTTTATGGCTATTTCGCCCTGACTTTTGTAACTCCGCAATTACAAAAAATCCCACTAAAAATATTCCAAGAAGATTTATTGGTTTTTAATGCATTAAGTGCTGGATTGGTGATGGGGTTAATGATAATTCCTATGGTTTCTTCGCTTAGTGAGGACGCAATGATGGCAGTTCCAAGGTCTCTAAGGTATGCGGCCTATGCATTAGGAGCTACGAGATTGGAAGTTGCGAGAAAAGTGGTTGTCCCAGCAGCTTTTTCGGGTATTGTTGCTTCATTTATACTCGGCTTTTCTCGTGCTATAGGTGAAACCATGCTCGTTACTATTGCTGCAGGCGCTACGCCTAGATTTACTTTTAATCCGTTAGAAAGCATTCAAGCAATGACTGCGTATATTGTCCAACTTGCGCTGGGTGAGGCCCCGCATGGCTCTTTGGAGTACAACACAATATTTGCGGTTGGCTTGCTGCTCTTCTTTATGACTTTAGGAATGAATGTCGCCGGTCATTTCTTGGTTCGAAGATTCAGAGAGGAATATTAATGCGAGCTGAATCCTCAAATATAACCTCTAAGCTTAATCCGAGATTAGTATTAAGAAAGCGTATTGGCGCAGTAGCTTACACTGGGTTCGTACTTTCAATTGCTGTGGGCCTTGCGGGCCTGCTTGTATTGCTCATCCAAGTTTTGTTGCAAGGATTACCATGGGTAAGCTGGCATTTCTTAACTGATTACCCATCTCGCTTCCCTGAAATTGCGGGCATGCGCTCTGCAATATTTGGCTCTATTTGGATAATGGGCCTAACTTTCATTTTTACTGTCCCTGTAGGGGTGGGGGCAGCAATATACCTGGAAGAATATGCTCCCAAAAATTGGTTCACGAGGATAATTGAAATCAATATCTCTAATTTGGCAGGCGTTCCATCCATTGTCTACGGTTTGTTAGGGTTAGCCTTGTTCGTGGAAATATTGCAAATGGGGCGTATCATTGTCGCTGGTGCATTAACGATGTCATTGCTAGTTATGCCAATCGTTATTATTGCTTCAAGGGAAGCAATAAAGGCTGTCCCTCAAACTTATAGGGAAGCATCATATGGCCTTGGTGCTACGAAATTCCAAACAGTAAAGGAAATTGTAGTACCCCACGCTATCCCAGGGATAATGACGGGTACAATTCTTGCGATGTCCAGAGCGATTGGAGAAGCTGCGCCGATGGTGGCAATTAGCGCTTTGGTCTACATAACATTTACACCGAACTCCCCACTAGATCAATTTACAGTTATGCCTATACAAATTTTCAATTGGGTTGCTGACCCACGGCCCGGCTTTAGGGGCCTTGCTGCAGCAGGGATTATTATTCTCTTGGTTATATTATTAACGATGAACGCAGTCGCAATATACGTGCGAAACAAAACACAGAAAAGGTCGGAAGAATGACGGCATTAGAAGAAAAAAATAGCGATATAACTCTCGCTATTTCGAACTTAGACATGTATTACGGCGCGTTTCGTGCGTTGCGGGATATCAATCTTGACGTACATAGGAATGCAGTGACTGCATTGATTGGACCTTCAGGGTCTGGCAAAAGCACGCTTTTGCGTTGCATCAATCGTATGAACGATCTTGTTCCTGGAACTCGCATTGAAGGAGAAATTCTTTTTAATGGCGAAAATATTTACGCACCTGGTGTCGACCCTGCTGAAATTCGATTAAGAATAGGCATGGTCTTTCAGAAGCCTAATCCATTTCCCAAATCAATTTACGATAACGTTGCTTTTGGCCTAAGAATAAACGGTTTTACTGGGGATTTAGATGAAGCAGTTGAAAGATCACTGAAGCGCGCGGCACTATGGGATGAAGTGAAAGATAGGTTGAAAAGTAGTGGATTGGCGCTCTCGGGAGGCCAGCAACAGCGCCTCTGTATTGCACGCGCTGTAGCAGTGGAACCTGACATTATTCTTATGGACGAACCTGCCTCTGCACTTGATCCAATATCTACTCTGGCAATAGAAGAATTGATGAGAGAACTATCGCACGAATATACAATAATCGTTGTTACTCATAACATGCAGCAGGCTGCAAGATCCTCAGATTGGACCGCTTTTATGACAATGGGAGAGGACAGATCAGGATATTTGGTTGAAGTTGGAACCACGCACGAAATCTTTACAAATCCGAAGGAAGAACGCACAGAAGGCTACATTACTGGGAGGTTTGGGTAGAAATGGTAAATAATCCGCTTGGTAATAAAAATTCCGCTAGAGGAGGGTTTGATCATGACCTTCAAGTATTAGAAGAGAATTTGGTCGGTCTTGGTAGCATGGTAGAGAAAGCCATAGTTAAAGCTGTGGATGCTTTGAAAGACCGTGACTTGGAAGCTTCAAAGCTGGTGATCGAAGAAGATAACATTATCGATAATAAACGCAATGCCCTGGAAGAAACTGTTGTTGACATGATTGCAATTCAGCAGCCTGTCGCCTCTGATTTACGCACTTTAATTACTACGCTTCACATATCGATGGAATTGGAGCGTATTGGCGACTATGCCGAAGGTATTGCAAAGATAAGTCTAATGATGAATGACGAGCCTCCATTGAAAAAGCTCGTAGATATTCCAAGGATGGCTGAAAAGTCATCAGCCATGCTGAGAAAGTCTTTAGATGCATTGGTTAAGCGCAGTACCGATATGGCCTACGAGGTTTTGAATTCAGATGACGATGTTGATGCTTTATACGACCAGGTCTACAGGGAATTGCTTATGCTCATGATTCAGGAACCGAAAGCAATACAGCGAGGCACATACCTACTATGGGCAGCGCATGACCTTGAGAGAATCGCAGATAGGGCAACTAATATTGCAGAGCAAGTAGTTTATCTTGTGACGGGGTCTACTGTAGAAAAAGGGAAAATATATAAAGATTAATATTTGCGTAAAGTCAGGTCTATTCAATCAGTCTATTGACTGATAATTGAAGGAATAGAATCCCTCCATGGTTGCGCTAATTCAAAAGCTGCAGAGGCTTTTAATACTGTAATTTCGTCGTTTATATGCCCCATTAACATCAAGCCAACAGGCAGGCCCTCCAATGTATACCCGCAAGGAATATTTGCAGCAGGGCGCCCTGTTAGATTTGCGTGAATACAAAACGGAGTGAACCCCCAATTAGGGTCTACCGTAATACCATCAATACTGTCTGGATTTTTTTCAATAGGAAATGCAGGTACTGCCATAGTTGGCATTGCAATTAGGTCGTAGTCTGAAAAAATATCGTCGAATAAAGCTTTATGCCATTCAAGTTCATGTAGCGAACTAGAATATTTTGCTCCTGGCCAGCTTATCGCTTCAGTTATCCATTTCGACAAAGGTGAAGGCAAGAAATCTCCTTGCCCAGATTCAATGATAGGCCCAAGTCGCACCGATAAATCGGTAAGCATTAATGTTGCGAATGTCCAAATTGCATCATTTGTATTGATTTTAGGTGTGATTTCATCGACATCTGCACCTAGGCTAGCAAGCAATTTCATGGCGGCCCCGCAAATTTTTTGCACTTGGGGGTCGACGGGTTGAGCGTCCATATTGGGTGCCCATGCAATCTTCAAGTTTTTTATATCTATATTTTCAGTTGAAGCAGTAAAATCTGGAGGGAAAGCATTGATGGACCTGGGATCGCGTCCATCTGGTCCAGAAATGACATTCAGCATCACCGCTGCGTCGTGAACGCTTAGGGTCATAGGGCCATTTTGGCTTAAAGGCGACCAGCTACCTTGCGGTTGGTAATTGTAAGGTACTCTCCCGAAGCTTGGTTTAATCCCGTATATCCCACAGAAGCTAGCGGGTATTCGAATTGATCCCCCTGCATCGCCCCCGTTAGACATAGGAACCATCCGAGCAGCTACTGCAGCAGCAGAACCTCCGCTTGACCCACCTGATGTTCGGTTTGTGTCCCAAGGGTTTCTTGTCGCTCCTGAAAACGTGCTTTCGGTGGTGCCCTTCCAACCAAAATCAGGAGTATTAGTTTTACCAACAATAATCGCCCCGCTACTTTTTATGCGCTCTACGACAATATCGTCAGATGTTGGGATATTTTCCCCAAATAAGATTGAACCATATGTCGTAAGGATATCCTTGGTAGGATTAAGGTCTTTTATCCCGATAGGAACTCCATGCAGGGGCCCGATGGGATCACCTGAAATAATGGCTGATTCTGCTCGATGAGCTTGCGTCATGGCATTTTCAGGTACCTGGGTGATAAAGGCATTTATTTCAGGGTTAAGAGATTCAATTCTGTTTAGGTAGAAGGAAGTAACCTCTACCGGCGAAACTTGTTTTGTGCGAATTAATGCAGCAATTTCGGTAGCGGTGCAAGAAATCAGATCATTGATTTGCAAATTAAGCTTCTCCCTGGAACCTGCTAGGGCTGAATTCAGCCAAATTTACAGTGGATGATCCTTCAATTATTAATTCTGCGACGTTACTGCCCGTTACTAATGCTAAAGTAACTCCCTTGTACCCATGCCCTGTAGCTATAAACAGAGAATCCTTATTAGGGATTGCACCGATTATGGGAAGCTCGTCTTTACAGTACGGCCTCAGGCAGGCCGTTAAATCCTTGATTGGTGCATCAATGACTGCGGGAGCAAGCCGAATCACGGCTTCCATAATACTGTTTTGTGCTTCTATTGTAGGATTAGGATCAAATCCTGCACGCTCCTGAGTTGTCCCGATAAGTAGATCGCCACTAGGCTTAGGAAGCACATATCCTGTTTCATGGAATATTGCATGAACGGGCATGTTCATGCCTTCAGGCGCTGCGGAATGCACAATTTGCCCTCTCAGCGGGATTACAGGAATTTCTAAATCATGCCATTCCTGGGAAAATTGCGACCAAGGACCGTTGGCAATCACTACCGTTCCACAAAAAATTTCATCTCCATTAGATAGCTTCACTCCGTTAGCGCGATTATTTTCATATAAAATTTCTTTGACTTCGGCGTTTCTTATGCTGACTCCATTTTTTTCGCTCGCTT
>CEUL01116595.1_pt1 | contig 11476 bp, 14 predicted proteins | sample 427021 | NCBI WGS metagenome assembly CEUL01 (sample SAMEA2622800, study PRJEB7988) | marine metagenome | isolation source: saline water (ENVO:00002010), including | reverse complement strand
GCCTTCATGATCCTAGCCTTGATTCTCTCGATAATGTCGTCTCGTACCGCAGTACCCGAATCAGTGATTCAGGTCGATGCTCCTGCTACTCAATCAGCTCCAGCACCTGTTCTTCCCGGAGTACAGGAGCCAACTGCTGTGCAGCCGGATGGCAACTCTGGCAACGACGGAAACTGAAACCTTGAACCGCGAAAGCGGGATGTGTCCCACGGAACTGAGAAATCGCGGATTTCACTTGATCTGTTTCTCTTCCTTCCCGGGAGAGCTTGGTGTCTGAGCTAACCCTCGGCTTGGAACGTGCGGGGCTCCAGGATCTTTATCGTTCCCTTTGCCTAACACGTGCGGCGGAGGAACGGCTCGAACTTTTGCAGAAGCAAGGCCACGTAACGGGTGGATTGTATCGATCACTTGGGCAGGAGGCAGGAGCTGTTGGTGCGGCGTACGCCCTCAGGCGCAGGACTGATGGGACCGGTGATATGCTTTGTCACACGATCCGGGCTGCGGGTGCACTCTTTCTCTTCGGTGGTGAGCTGATCGACTATTTTCGACAGTACATGGCAAAGGGAACTAGTCCGACTAGAGGTCGTGAAGCTAATGTGCATTGGTTCGACTTCCAGAAAGGCTTTGTCGGGCCGGTCTCACCTCTTGGCACAATGATCGAGATTATGGCAGGGATGACACTTTCGTTTCGTGTCCGTGGTGAGGACCGGATTGGTATCGTGTTTTATGGGGACGGCGCTTCTTCGACCGGTGCGTGGCATGAAGGCCTGAACTTCGCCGCAGTCCAGCGTTGCCCGATGATTTTGATTGTCGAGAATAATCAGTGGGCTTTCTCTACTCCTACAAGCAAGAATACGCGTGTCTCCAGCTTCACTGAGAAGGGCCCAGGTTATGGGATAGACGCGGAGGCTGTCGACGGGACAGATGTGCTTGCGGTTTTTGACGCGGTGCGGCGTGCTGCGTTGCAGGTGCGTTCGGGAGGAGGCACTCATATGATCGAATTGAACTATTTCAGGAGGAAGGGGCACGCGCAGCATGACCCCCAAGATTATGTGGATCCTGCCGTGATTCGAGCCTGGGAAAAGAAGGATCCGCTTGACCTGTACAGGTCAAAACTCCTTCATAACGAGTGGGCCTCGGAAGACGAACTCGTGGCCATTGAAGAAGAGACTTTTGAGGAGTGCCGTGTGGCTGCTGAGGCTGCGATCGCCGAACCTTATCCGGAGGGAACTGAAGCAGTCACTGGTGTCTACACCGACGTTCCTACGCCGCATCCGTGGACTAGGTCTAGCAGTCCCGATCCGACTCTGGCCTGAACGACTGAGGAACCATGGACCCCGAAACTCCGGAGCACCTTCTAAAGACTAAGCGTGGCGAGCCGGTCACGATGCTGGAGGCGATCTCTGAGGCCCTCTTTGAGGAGATGATCCGTGACGAGTCGGTTTTCCTTATGGGTGAAGATATCGGAGTCTATGGAGGAGCATTCAAGGTAACCCGAGATTTTCTATCTTTCTTTGGTGAGAATCGTGTCATTGACACACCGATCGCGGAGGGTGGCTTCACGGGGGCCGCTGCAGGTGCAGCTCATATGGGATTGAGGCCGGTGGTTGAGATCCAATTCATGGATTTTATATCTCCTGCATATGACGTAATCACAAATTACATCGCAACCTCGAACTACCGAGGTGCTGGGCCACAACCACTTGTGATCCGCGGCCCAGTTGGTGGGGGAAATCGTGGGGGACCATTCCATTCTCAGAACGTAGAAATGGCGTTCTTTCATACCCCCGGGTTGAAGATCGTCTACCCGAGTACCGCTCGAGATGCAAAAGGACTGTTGAAGGCGTCCATACGTGACGACAACCCCGTTATCTTTGAGGAGCACAAAGGACTGTATAGAGCACCATCGCTGCGAGAAGTCCTTCCGGATGAAGATTACGTTGTGCCGATAGGAGAAGCTCGCATCGTCAGAGAGGGTACGGACATAACTATCGTGACATACGGCGCTATGGTTCATAAGAGTGTTGAGGCCGCTCAGACGATGGAAAATGAAGATGGTGTATCAGTGGAGATCGTTGATCTTCGAACCCTTCTGCCACTTGACGAAGATGCGATTGTAGAAAGTGTGAAAAAGACCAACAAGTTACTCGTTGTTCACGAAGACACGCGGACCGGAGGTATAGCGGGCGAAATCGCGATCCGTGTGAGCGAGAAGGCATTTGAGTGGCTGGATGGACCTATACTGAGAGTAACCGCGATCGATGCGCCGGTGCCTTACTCAGGTCCCTTAGAAGATTATTTTTTACCGCAGACCGAAGACGTCCTAAAGGCGGCGAGGTATTTAGCGGCATACTGACCAACACGGAGTGATCGAGCGTGGCTCGAATTGAAGTTCCCATGCCCCAGATGGGTGAATCCATCGCTGAAGGGACCGTCTCACAGTGGCTCAAGCAACTCGGCGACAAGGTCGAGCGCGATGAACCAATCCTAGAGATTTCGACTGACAAGGTGGATGCCGAGATCCCATCACCTTCGGACGGGACTCTCGTCGAAATCGCGGTTCAGGAAGGTGAGACGGTCGAAGTCGGAACTATTGTCGCGTACATTGACACCGAAGGTGGCCCCGCTGGAGTATCAGCGTCCACTGTGGAGTCAGAGGTCGACGCTGTTCCAGAGGTTCCTCGGGAATCCGAAACCGAATCAGTAGAAGTGGCGCTTGAAGCTAGTGGCGCTCATACAAGCGCTGAGGAGCGTCTTAGGACTCGGTCTACGCCGGTTGTCAGGAAGATCGCTGAAGAGCATGGGGTCAATATCAAGGATGTCCCTGGGACCGGCCACGCTGGACGAGTAACCAAACAAGATATCTTGGACTTCATTGAACATGCTGTGCCTGGTTCCGGTTCTGCTCAGCCAGTTACGGTGCCGATCCCATCTGATGTGTCCTCGGCGACACCTGCGGTCAGAGAACCGAGCACGGCTTCGTCGGACCTTTGGACGACTTTCTACCGGGAGGTGCAGCATCCAGAGTTCCCAGTCCGCTCAGCGGACACCGTCGAACCGATGGACAAGATTCGTCGGCTCACTGCAGAGCATATGGTCATCGCGAAGAGGGTGGCGCCACATGTCCACTCCTTTATCGAGATAGACTTCTCGGCTGTAGACTTCATTCGAACTGAGAGTAAAGATAGATGGGCATCTCAGGGAGCCCGAGTAAGCTATACGGCGTTCGTAGCGTGGGCGGTTTCCCGAGTATTACGTGAATTCCCGACTGTGAATTCCACGATTTCGGGTAATAATATTATTTACCGGGGGAATGTTAATCTCGGGATGGCTGTGGACTTGAATCCTGGTCTCATTGTGCCCGTAGTGCATGATGCTGACCATCTTGGGCTGGTTGGGATCGGCAACAAGATCGTAGATCTAGCTACACGTGCTCGAGACAGGAAACTCATGCCCGACGAGATTCAGGGTGCGACGTTTACGATCACTAATCCGGGTGTTTTGGGTACATTGGTTGGTTTACCTGTTATACCCAAAGGCACAGCTGCCATCCTTGGGACCGGGGCGATCGAAAAGCGTGTTGTGGTCGTTACGGATCCGGATACAGGAACAGATTCCATGGCAATCCGAAAGAAATCTCTCTTCTCACTGGGCTACGATCATCGAATCGTAGACGGAGCAGACGCGGCCCGCTTTCTTGCGCGACTCAAGGAGACCCTGGAGATCTTCCCCAACGACGCGTGATGGGTAGTTCATCAGCTATCAGGACTTTTTGGCAAGCGGAGCCTTCGGGCATCCGGAGGCTCCGCAACGTTTATGATACACACGCGTGACCTCAGTGTAATAACTCCCGGGCGAATTCGTTATGCGGAAGGGTTAAAGCTTCAGGCAGATCTCGTCAAAAAACGCAGAGCGGATGACATCGATGACACCTTGGTGGTGCTAGAGCATCCTCACGTGATCACCTTGGGATCAAGCTCGGATATCGCGCATATCTTGGTGGACGACGAAGAACGGGCCAGAAGGGGTATAGACCTGCACAAGGCTGGGCGGGGTGGGGATGTGACTTATCACGGCCCGGGTCAGTTGGTCGTCTATCCCATTTTAGATCTAAAGCCCCACCGTAGGGATTTGCACCAATACATGCGTGATCTGGAGGCTGTCTTGATCGGTACTGCAGCCGATTATGGGATTGAGGCAGAGAGAGATGAGGCTGGCACGGGAGTATGGACCAAGGATGGTAAGCTCGCGGCGATCGGAATCCGGGTTTCTTCTGGCTGGATTACCTCCCATGGCATTGCCCTGAATGTCGACACCGAACTTCGGTATTTCGATACAATCGTGCCGTGTGGGATTCCTGACCGGGCCGTTACATCCCTCGAGCGGGAGCTCGGATTTGCTCCGTCCCTCTCTGAGGTGAGTAAGACGCTAATCCGAAATTTCTGCAGAGTCTTTGGATACAGGTCTCATGCTGGAGAATTAGCAAGTCCTTAGTGAGTCCCAAGCTCTCGATCGGCGAATTCAGCTTGAACTTTTTATGAGTCAGGCCCCGAAACGGTTTTCCGGTCTTTGGAACTCCATGTAGTCGAGAAATTTCCCCTTTTCTCTCTGCTCGCTTAGCCACTCAATGAACCTTGAGTTTATCAGGCCCTCTGAAGTCGACTGATCGGCCGCCGCCGCGGTTGCTAAAAAGTCCACGTATTCGTTTTCGGGGTGTCCGTCGTGACCTCGAACCCACCGGGCGAAGACCTCGTGTTGCTCCACCAGGACGTCAAGCTGTTTCCACAAGTCTAGGTTTAGAATTTTCCCGGCCTTTCGCTTCCATCCAGAGCGTTTCCAGCCATGCCTCCACTCGTTGATCCCCTGAACGAGGTACTGACTATCAGAAGTTAGGATGATCCGACACTTGCGGTTGAGGTATGACAGTGGCTCTATCGCGCTAGATAGAGCCATGCGGTTGTTTGTTGTATCCGGCTCTGAGAGCCAGAAGTCACGGCGTTCCCAGTCGTCATTCTTCCATATCTCTAAGAGTCCTCCAGCCCCTCCTGGACTAGATCGCTTTTGTTTCTGGTTTCCCAGACAAGATTCATCGGTGTGTATGTAGACTGTCTCCATAGTATGAAAACTAACTGGGATGGCGTGTTTCGGTTGACCCCTTCACCGGCACAGATAGCTTTCGCGTCAGCAGGGTGCTGAGTAGGCGCTCGAAGAAGAACTCGGATCCCAGGAGCCTGACCTGAATCACACAGCGTATCTCCTTCTCGAAGATGGGCGACGATTTGATGGAGAGCTCCTAGGGGCAGAAGACATCACTTTCGGCGAGGTCGTTTTTAACACTTCGATGACGGGTTATCAGGAGGTTCTGACAGATCCCTCCTACACTGGCCAGCTTGTTACCATGACCTACCCTTTGATTGGAAACTATGGGGTAAACGACGAAGATTGTGAGTCTCCGGTTCCACAAGTGGCGGGATTCGTTATTCGTGAAGCGTCGCGGGTGAGGTCGAATTGGCGGTCGACAGGAGGTCTTGATGAATATCTCAGGGCTCATGGTATTACCGGGATCTCGGAGATTGATACTAGGGCGCTGACACGTCACCTTCGCTCAGAAGGAGCTATGCGAGGGGCGATCGCGCCAGCGGGCACAGAGACAGACGATCTACGGTCAAGGATTTTGGCTCAGCCAAAGATGGAGGGTCTCGATCTGGCCTGTGGAGTTTCCACAGACGAACGCTATGTAGTTGCAGCGGTTGGTGAAGAGCGATTCCATGTCCTGGCCTACGATTTCGGTGTTAAGGCACACTCACCTAAGCTTCTTGCTGAAAGAGGCTGTAGGGTGACAGTTATCCCATCCGATACGACAGCCGAAGAGATCCTGGCGGCGAAGCCTGACGGTCTATTCGTTTCTAATGGTCCGGGAGATCCTGCGGCTGTGCAAGCAGCGGAGAAGGCGATTCTCGCCCTGGCTGAAGCTGACGTCCCTGTTTTTGGGATCTGCTTGGGTCACCAGTTGATCTGTCGAGCGTTTGGGGCTCGGACTTATAAGCTTCCCTTCGGCCACCACGGGGGGAACCATCCGGTGAGAAATCTTGACCGTGAGGCGGTAGAGATCACTTCTCAGAACCATGGTTTTGCGGTCGAGTCTGGTGAAGGTGACCAAATTCCGGGCGCGCCGGGGCTACGTTTGACACACGTGAACCTCTACGATGGCACGGCCGAAGGCGTAAAGCATCGTGACTTCCCGGTAATCTCGGTTCAGTACCACCCTGAAGCTGCGCCGGGTCCGCACGATAGCCGATACCTATTCGACGAGTTTCTGTTGTTGATGGAAGAACGCCAAGGCTCCTGATTCGAAGTTTGAGGTGTGCCGTGTTGGGTTTCAAGTAGCTGCGCTGCAACGACTCTGGCCTGCCTTGCGGTCGCACTCTGCCCTCGCTACAGTCTCAGCAGATTCGCCGCATGGACGCAAAACGGGGCTCTCTCGGAGGGACAATGACGAAGGCAGATCTGGTCGAGCAGGTGGCAGAAGCTATCGGGCCGGGGATCACGAAGAAGGATTGCGCGCTCGTCGTTGACGGCTTTCTCAACGCGGTAAAGCTAGCTTTGTCCGACGGAGAGAATATTGAGATCCGTGGCTTTGGGACGTTCAAGGTCAGGAAGAGAAAGACTCGTATGGCACGTAATCCAAGAACTGGCGAAGCCGTTGAAGTGCCGTCGCGATCAGTTCCTGTTTTCAAGCCGTCAAAGCAGCTTAGGGCTCGCGTTGAAAAGATAGACGAAATAGGGTTTTAACTGACGACTCGTGCGGCAGTTTCGCGCCGGCGTTTAACGTTTCCGCTCCCAGTGCGTCTATGTTTCTGTGAGGGATAGTTTACGAGGTTCTAGGGAGATCTCCGACGACAAGCTAGTCGAACAGGCTTGCTTTGGAGATGGCAGAGCGTTCGGTATACTGGTCAGGAGGCATCACGCTTCTGCTTATCGAGTAGCACTGTCCATAACGCGACAGGAAGACATCGCCCAGGATGTAGTTCAGGATGCCTTTATAAAAGCGTTTAGAGCTCTGGGTGGCTTCCGAGGAGATTCTTCATTTCGAACGTGGATGATGACTGTTACCGCTAATGAGGCTCGGGCAACACTGCGAAAACGAGGTAGGTGGAGCGAGTCGTCTATCGAAGATGTTGGAACTTTAGAATCAAGGGCACCGGACCCAGCCGAACAGGCGGTGGAACGGAAAGAATCGGAGAGGGCTCGTAAGATGCTGGATACTTTACCTGAGAAGCAGCGCTTAGCGATTTCAGCTCGAATAGATGAAGGACTGAGCTTTCGTGAAATCGGTACTCTGATTGGTTCGAGTGAGGGGGCGGCGAGAGTGAACTACTTTCACGGTATCCGTCGGCTTAGGGAATTGATGGAATGAACGGGATAGATTGTGCTAAGGTCAGGGACTGTCTTCCTGACTTTGAGTCGGGACGAATTGAGAATCATGAATCGGTTACGATTGAATCCCACTTGCTATCCTGTGAGGATTGCCAAAGCGAGCTTGAGCTGATCCAGATGTTGCGGGATGGCTCCCCGGCGGTGCCGGTCTTGTTAGCGGATCAGATCGAAAATGCAGTTTCCTCTTCTAGACGGCCCTGGAATAGGTCACGGTGGGGGCCTTCTGTGTGGGGGCTTCCTGCCGCCGCTGTCGTAGTGGCTCTGGTAGTCGGCGTAGGTGTGTCCCGTGATCGTTCTGAGGTCATCCAAGATGTTGTTTTTGATTTCGGTGTTGACGCTGACCCGGGTGAACTGTGGCTGAGCGACGACAGTTTTTTGGCTGGGGATCTGTGGATTGAGAATCTGTCAAACGAAACTTTAATGGAGCTCCTTGTGGAGCTTGAAGGTGAGGGAGCGGCGCGATGACGATTGCAGTAAGGAGTCAGAGTTTGATAACAGGCTTTGTTATGTTGCTTTTAGCTTTTCCGATTTGTGCAGATGCGCAGATCCGGGGCGATAGAAACCAAGATAGAGAACAGATGGAACAGCGTTTCCGTCGACAGATGGTGCGTACGATGCAGCAGCGTCTGGAGCTCGATGATGCTCAGGTTGAGTCTTTACTTGGAGTTCTTCGTAGCCATCAGGAAGATCGCAGGCGACTCGGTCAAGCTGACATGGCGGTTCGGCGTCGGGTGGAGGCGCTGATGCTCGAAGGTGCTACTGACCAAGCCGAGGCCGAGCAGCTCATGGTACGGATGAGGAGATTGCGAACGGAGGAGGCTCGCCTTTTTGCTCAGGAGCAGGAGGAACTGCTCGAATTCCTAACGGCAGTGCAGGTTCTTAAACTTCAATCAATTCGAGATGACATGGGGAGGAGAATTCAACGGCTCCGGGGAAGAGATGGGTCAGGGCCGCGGTCTCCCCGAGGAAACGGGTATATTTAGGGACAGCAGTAGCGCTCAGCCTGGACATTCAACGCAGCGGAACGTTGACGTCCTATTGGGGGGCGGTCTATCTGTATTAGCCCGAAGCTTCCTTATACTCCGCGTTTAGCGGACCCTTCACCGACCATAACAAAGTTTCAGTGCAACGTGTCAATCTCTGTCAACACAGTTTTCTTCGCCTTGTACCGTGACTTGGTAGGTGAATCCACCCTCGCCGTGGATTTGCCTGTGGGGGCTACAGTAGCAGATCTAGTAGAGGAGCTTCGAGGACGTGGCGCACCGTTTGACTCTCTGCCCACAGACCCAGCTGTGGCGGTCAATCAGACGTACGCAATGCTTGATGAGAGACTCGGAACAGGTGACGAGGTCGCATTCATCCCACCGGTGGCTGGGGGTTAAGTCGTGGCCGACCTATCGCGTGTGATCCACTGTCACGTGGGACCGGAAGAAATCAACTCGACCAAGCTTTTGTCTAGGGTTGGATCGGACGAGGACGGTGCAGCCATTCTTTTCATTGGAGTCGTCCGGAATCATGCTGATGGCCGTTCCGTTTCGGGAATGCGCTATGACTCCTATATCGATATGGCACAACGAGAGCTTACGTCGATCGCTGCCGAGGCAGCTGAGAGGCTCGGGACTGATAGATTGGCGGTGGAACACCGAATAGGTGAGTTGCACGTTGGTGAGATTTCCGTTGCAATTGCCGTCTCAAGTCCACACCGAGCTGAGTCATTCGATGCCACCCGCTACATCATAGAAGAGATCAAAAAGCGACTGCCGGTGTGGAAGAAAGAATACTACGAGGATGGCACAGATTCGTGGGTTGAAGGGACTCCGCCACCGGGGACCGGCGCACCAACCGGGGCAGGTTCATGACTGATAGCGCCATGATTGATCAGTTCGGACGACGAGTGGAGTATTTGCGAATATCAGTCACAGATAAGTGCAATCTTCGTTGTGTTTACTGCATGCCGATGGAGGGTTTGCCTTGGTTGAAGCGTGAAGAACTGCTCAGCTATGAGGAGATTGCGCAAATAGTTGGTACGATGACCGATATGGGCTTGCGTCGTGTGAGGATTACCGGGGGTGAGCCTTTGGTCCGAAAGGATCTCCCCGATCTCGTCAGTATGATCTCAAAAGTTCCCGAAATCGAGGACCTTTCACTCTCGACAAACGCAGTTCTTTTAGCGGAAAAAGCCGACGCTCTCCGTAACGCAGGGATCCAGCGTCTGAATGTCTCGCTGGATTCTCTTCGTGCAGATCGAGTGGATTCGATAGCACGGAGGCCAGGATCCTATCCCAAGATAATGGAGGGCCTAGACGCCGCCGCAGCTGCCGGCTTCGCTCCGATCAAGATCAATGTGGTTCTGATCAGAGGTCAAAATGAAGATGAAATAGAGGATTTCGCAGAGATTACTCGAGAACGTCCGTGGCATGTTCGATTCATAGAGATGATGCCTACTGGAGCGAATCTTGATCTAAGTGCGAATCAGTTCATTTCGTGTACGGAGGCTTTGCGCCGCATTGAGCGTATCGAATCTATTGAGCCGGTGCAGGGGCCGTTCGGAAATGGTCCAGCCCGATATTACCAGTTCAAGGGTGCGCCTGGTACGATTGGTGTGATCACTCCGATGAGTCACAATTATTGTGATCGGTGCAATCGGATGAGGCTGACAGCGGATGGCCAGCTGCGTCCTTGTCTTTTTGGTGCTACTCAGACCAACCTGAGGGATCCTCTCCGTGCTGGCGAAGATTTAGTGCCGCACATACAAGAAACACTAAAGATCAAGCCGGAGCGTCATCAGCTAATCCAAGGAAGTGACCTTGGTTCGGGAGGATTGATCGCTCTATCTCAGACGGGGGGATGAAGGTTGTTGGGGGGTACAGAGTCTAGCGCGTTTCTGGATCATAAGGCCGGTGCAGGGGGTTACTGGGTAGACCTGTCTCAGAGCCTAGTTATAATCCTGCATGCTTCCCTTCTAGGACACCATCGATCCCAAAGGTCGAGCGCGTTTAAAGTATCCCACCCTTAAATTCGAAACACTCTGCCGCGGAGCGGACTTTTTCTCATGAGCGCAAAGAAGATCACAGTTGTTGGAGCTGGACACGTCGGTGCGACGTGTTCGCAGCTTCTCTCCCATAAAGAACTCGCCAAGGAAGTCGTCCTCGTTGACATCGCAGACGGTATCCCACAAGGCAAGGGACTCGACCAGTGGGAGAGTGCCCCGATTGAGGGTTTTGATTCCCGGGTCTTTGGGGCCAGCGACTATGAGTCCTCTGTGGGCTCGGATATTTTTATTGTTACGGCTGGTATCGCACGTAAGCCGGGTATGAGTCGTGATGACCTACTGAAAACGAACGCTAACGTTATCCGTTCAGTCTCTCGGGAAATTGCGAGGGTCGCTCCGGATTCGATCATCATAATGGTCACCAACCCCTTAGATGTTATGGCTCAGGTGTCAATGGAGGCATCGGGCTTCCCTCGTGAGAGGGTGATCGGTATGGCGGGGGTGCTCGATACCGCACGTTACAGGTCTTTTATCGCGTTGGAGCTTGATGTCTCGATTGAGGATATCCAGGCCCTCGTTCTAGGAGGGCACGGTGACACGATGGTGCCGCTCGCAAGCTACACCTCCGTCAGTGGTATCCCCCTATCTCAATTCCTTGAGCAGGATCGGATCGATGCCCTGGTAGATCGAACTCGCAAGGGTGGTGGTGAGATCGTGTCATATCTGAAGACGGGAAGCGCCTACTACGCTCCTGCTGCAGCCGCAGTGCAGATGGCTGAGGCGATCGTTAAGGACAAACGTAGGATCCTTCCATGTGCCGCATGGCTTCAGGGTGAGTATGGATTCAACGATCTGTACCTAGGTGTCCCATGCATGCTTGGAGCGAACGGGCTTGAGCGGATCGTAGAGGTCGAACTCGAAGAGTCTGAACGGGCAGCACTCGAGACAAGTGCGGAGCACGTGAGGTCAACGGTCGAGAGCCTCAAGGCTATGGAGGCCTCAGCCTGAAGACGCTGAGCCTCGTGTGACGTTGTGTCCGAGTTTTTT
>CEUL01150162.1_pt1 | contig 11477 bp, 9 predicted proteins | sample 427021 | NCBI WGS metagenome assembly CEUL01 (sample SAMEA2622800, study PRJEB7988) | marine metagenome | isolation source: saline water (ENVO:00002010), including | reverse complement strand
GCGTCCTACCACTAGACGAATCCCCAAAATTGATGCGTTCTAAGAGGCACTAAATTGATTTTAACGCTTCATATATTCTTTTGGTACAACGCTGTTGCCCTAATACATTCATAGTATCAAATAATGGTGGTGCTGCAGTTCTTCCAGTGATTGCTACACGAATGGTTCCGAATAATTGGCCAGTTTTTATTTCTAAATGCTCTGCTAGTTGTCTCAATGATTTTTCTAAGTGGTCTTGATCCCATTCATTTAAAGTACTCACTAATTCATAAATTGACTCAAGAACATTCTTTGTGGATAAGCGATCCATTCCTTTTTGGATGAGTAGTGCTGAATCATATTCTAAGGCTTCAGCGAAGAAGAAAGAAAATAAATCTGGCGCCTCGGATAAAACTTTTATGCGTTCTCTTTCCAAAGGAATAATACGCTCAAGATAATCAATATCAATTGCTGGATATTCTTGATTAGTCTGTCTGTTAGCACTTAGTAGCCAAGGAAGCACAGTTTTTGCCAAGTCATTATCGTTAAGTTGCCTGATATATTGGCCATTAAACCACTCTAATTTTTCAATATTAAATATGGAAGGACTCGCAAGAACTCTGTCTAAAGAGAAATGGCTGATTAAATCACCGATAGAAAATATTTCTCTAGAGTCATCCAGCGACCAGCCTAATAAAGCTAGGAAATTTACCATTGCTTCTGGAAGGTATCCATTGTCCCTAAAGTGTAGTACTGAGGTTGCCCCATGCCTCTTACTTAGCTTAGATCTGTCTGGGCCTAATATAATGGGGAGGTGTACAAGTACAGGCATTTTGTACCCAAAAGCTTCATAAAGTTTTTGATGACGTGGTGCACTTGGTAGCCATTCTTCAGCGCGCATAACATGACTGATCTGCATTAAATGATCGTCCACTATATTTGCAAGGTGATATGTAGGAAAACCATCAGATTTTAGCAGGACAAAATCGTCTAGCAAATTTGATTCAAAATGAATATCGCCTCTTATGTAGTCGTAGGTAGTGATTTTTTCATCTAGAGGCATTTTAAATCTAACGACTGGGGTTGTAGCATTTGCAGTATTGAGACTACCTGCACCTTCACGGCAATGACGGTCGTATCCGGGTCTTTGACCATTAGATTGTTGATCAGATCGTAACTTTGCAAGCCGTTCCGAGCTGCAATAACAGTAATAGGCTAAGTCATTTTGAATTAGCCTATTACAATGCTCTTGATAAATATGGAGTCTTTCAGATTGGACATATGGTCCGTAGTCACCACCTTTATTTGGGCCCTCATCCCAGTCGAGACCAAGCCAGTCAAGGGCACTTAATATGGAATCCAGTGCTCCCGGTACTAGCCTGCCTTGGTCCGTATCTTCAATTCTAACTATGAATTTCCCGTTTAGGCTTCGGGCAAACAACCAGTTAAATAGTGCGGATCTGATGTTCCCAACATGTGGTTCTCCAGTTGGACTTGGTGCATAACGTACACGAACTTCCATATAATAGGATCTTCACTTTCTTTACATGGTCAATAATCTGCTGAAGTACAAGTATATACAGTTTAACCAAGATAAGTATTTTGTTGTATGATGAGTCCTATCCAGGGATGGGGGGTGCACCATGTTATCAGTAGAGCAGAATGAAAAATTGACACGTGTTGGGCCGGGGACTCCAATGGGAGAGCTCATGCGCCGTTACTGGCACCCTATTGCGGCAAGTTCTGAATTAAATGCTGAAAATCCCACTAAGGAAGTTCGTTTACTGGGTGAAGATTTAGTTCTCTATCGGGACGCAAAAGGTACACTGGGTCTGATCGAACCAAGTTGTGCTCATCGTAAAGCAAGCCTTGCTTATGGTGTCCCAGAAGAAAATGGGATTAGATGTGCTTATCACGGTTGGATTTTTAATGAAGACGGGCAGTGCGTCGACCAACCTTCGGAGCCTGAAGGTTCTAAATTTAAAGAGAAAGTTCGAATAAAAGCCTATAAGGCTCAGGAATTAGGTGGTGCAATCTTTGCATATATGGGCCCTGAACCTGCACCATTATTACCTAGGGTAGATGTTTTGGTTTGGCATGGTATCCGGCGCATACAAACAGTGAATATCCCATGTAACTGGTTGCAGTGCCATGAGAATTCTTTGGACCCGCTTCATTTCCAATGGCTCCATCGTTACTGGGGTGGTTGGATAATGAATAAAAAACTTTCTCAAGAGGATCGAGACACCTGGAATTCTCGTATAGCCTCTCGTGGCCAGGATCATCGGAAAATCGGATTCGAGATTACCGATTATGGGGTGATAAAACGTAGGCTGGTTGCAGATGACGACGAAGATAGCGAATGGTGGAAGATGGGTCATCCAATTTTATTCCCGAATATCTTGCATATTACGTCGAATTTGCAATACCGAGTTCCAATTGATGATACGCATACAATGCATTTCGTTGTTGACTTACAGACCATGGATGAGAGCGTTGAAGTTCCTGACGTCGTAGAGCATACTGAGATTCCATGCTTTGATGAGGATGGAAAAATTAAAGCAGATTGGGTGCTTGGGCAAGATCAAGCAGCTTGGATTATGCAAGGACCAATTACTGACCGTTCTACCGAGCGATTAGGCGTTTCTGATGTCGGGATAATTATGTTTAGAAGGCTTCTTGATGAGCAAATGGAAATTGTTGCCCAAGGCGGAGATCCAATGAACATCATTAGAGACGAAGCTGAAAATGAAATCCTCATTTACCCTGTTGAACATTTTGAATATCCTGGCTATCAAGGAAGATTACGTGGGCCGTTTCAGGACATTACTGTCAATAACAATGTAGAACAAGATTTGTCGGGGGCGGGTGTGACGTTACCAGAATGGGAAGGCGTGGAAATCGCAGATCCACGTAAAAGGAATGGAAGACCTACGAGAGTAGGTGATGTTCTTTGATGAACTAGGAAATTTAAATGGATAAAGAGAGGGTTCGCTTAGCGGACCCTCTCTTTTCTTAAGATTTCTAAGGGAATAAGAAAGAGGGTTAAATGACGAAGAATAATCTACCCACAGAGAAAGAAGTAAAAGAGTATTTTCACTTATTAAGTAATTGGGGCCGTTGGGGCGACGATGATCAGATTGGCACCCTAAATTTGATTACTGCTGAAAAAAGATTACAAGCGGCAAGGCTTGTTGAAGAAGGATTATCGATCGGATGCGCACGTCCAATAAGTACTGAACATGCGATTGATCAACCCTTAACGCCTTTTCATTTTATGGTGGAGAGTGGCGAGGCTTATTGTTTGGATGACGACAACGAATGGACTTCGCAACATTCATCTGATTATTTTGGAATGGGAATTCATGGTCCTGGGCAAACACATTTAGATGCTCTTTGCCATCAGTTCTGGCAAGGAAAAATGTTTAACGGGCGACCAGCAAGCTTAGTATCAAGTGCACATAAAGCAAAATTTGGTGCAGTAGATGGTATGAATAATGGACTTGTTACTAAAGGAGTACTATTAGATTTAGCTAAATATAGAGATGTACTTTGGTTTGAACCTGGGGAGGCTGCATTTATAGAAGACTTAGAGGGAGCAGAGCGCGAACAGGGCGTAAAAGTTGAAGAAGGAGATGCACTACTTTTGAGGTTTGGGTGGACTCGTCGAAGGACAATGCTTGGCCCTGTTCCTAGGGACGGTGGAAGAGCAGGACTTCATGCATCATGTTTACCATGGCTTCATGAGCGAGGTATTTCAATTTTAGCTTGTGACAGTGCTCAAGAAGTTAGGCCTACGGGATATGAAGGTATGTACGGACCCATACATTCGGTTGGCCAAGTAGCAATGGGTTTATGGTTGGTAGATAATGCTGACTTTGAAACTCTTGCAGTCGAATGTGATCGACTAGGGCGATATCAATTTCTTTTTTCCCTTGCTCCGTTAAATTTCCCATTAGCCACAGGATCACCTGTTAATCCTATTGTAGTACTGTAATTAAATTTTGGGGTTTTGAACCTGATGGATTCTGTATTGGCTGCATTGACCTTTTTGCTAGATCCAATTTATTGGGTTGTAATGCTTGGTGTGGTTATGCTTGCTGCGTTGACAAGTATTATCCCGGGAACAAATGCATTTTTGGTAATGGCTCTAGCGTTTCCGTTGATATTATTCGAAGTTGAAGATCCAGCTATTGGGTTAGTGGCACTAGCTACTATAAGCGGAGTTAGTAATACGCTTGATTCTGTTCCGGCAATTTTAATTGGGCAACCAAGCGCAGCAACTCAGGTTACTTTTTTAGAGGGGCATCAGCTAGCAAGGCAAGGTAAAGCCGCGCATACACTTGGAGCGGTTTACACTGCATCTGCAATTGGCGGAATTACAGGCGCAATAATTCTTATGTTGTTAATACCCGTGGCAAGGCCCTGGGTATTAAGCTTTGGGTTTGCTGAGATTGGATCGACTGCAATATTTGGTATTGCGCTGATAGTGATTTTATGCCGTGGTGCAATGGTTAAAGGCCTTATAGCGGCGCTTATTGGAATGTTATTGGCAATAATTGGGGATTATGGTCGTTTAACAGTAGATCCTTTCGTTCGTATGCCGTTAATTCCATTTGTTCTAGGTTTATTTGCTTTACCTGAATTGATTGATCTGATGATCAGTCGGCAACCGGTAGCAATTAAAGGAGCTGATGTTTCTAAAAAAGAAGTCTTACATGGTGCAAGATATGCAATATCTCGATGGAAAATGATATTGCGGCAATCGGCATTTGGTGTATTACTGGGTGCTATTCCTGGTATAGGGTCTTCGGTTGTAGATTGGTTAAGCTATGCATTTGGTATCACTTTTACGAAAAATAGATCACTCTTTGGTAAAGGTTCATTAGACGGAGTTCTATTTGCTGAATCTGCACAAAATGCAAAAGAAGCAGGCGCTGCTTTACCCACACTGTCATTAGGTATACCGGGTGCTCCTACTTGGGCTTTGGTTGTTACGGCTATGATTCCTTATGGGATTGCGCCTGGTCCAGAAATGCTTGGGAGGAACGCTCATATCACGATCTTACTGGTAATTACTCTCGCTCTTTCTAATTTGTTCATCGCAATTCTAGGGTTAGGAATGACAGGGTATATTTCGAGACTGACCACTATGAAGTACCCTATTATCGGGTCAGTAGTAATTCCGCTAGTGCTTCTATCTGCTTTTGTGGACACTACTAGCTGGAGAGGCATACAAATAGTTCTCGGAGTTTCTGTTATGGGATTGGTCATGAAAAAATACGGATGGCCTCGCCCTCCAATGATCCTAGGATTTATTTTAGAGCCTATTATTGAGAAAAACTTTTTAAGCGCATTTAGTCTTTACGGTTTTCAGGGAACTTTCACTCGGCCACTCACCTTTTCAATCCTCATGATTTCATTATTGTTTGGGTTTTATTTATTGCGAAATACGAGAACTCAGATATTAGATGGCGCTTCATCCAAAGTTCCCATAAATAAACGATTGAGAGGAATGAAATTATTGTTCTCTCCATCAATTATTATACCGGTCGTTACAATGATCGGAGTGACTATCTTATTAATGGACCATCTTAGAAATCCGCTTAGAGAAGAATTGCGATTTACAGGCTTTCCTTTTTGGCTTTCTGTATTTGCAATAGCATTATTGCTTGTAGAGATCGGAACTAGTGTAAAGCAAAAGAGAGTAGGAGCCTCAACATTTTTAATGGATCTAGGAATAGTGAGCTCTGGAGCGCAGGGACTCAAATTATCTGCAATTAAAGTGCTGCTGCTTTTTGCAGGGTTTTTGTTAGTGGGGACAACTATGGGATTGAATTGGGCCGCATTGGCGTTTGCGTTTATGGGACCGATTCTATTATTAGATGGACGGAATAGGATCTTCGGGGCAATGTTGACTACATTATGTGTAGGAGTATTTATTTACACCATCCTCGACAATTTGCTGTATGTTATTTATCCGGAGCCATTTTTGAGAGAATTGATATTTTCTGTTGGTTAGATCAAGGACCCTTGATTTTCTCTAATAAACTTTTCAAATCATCGGCTAATGGAGCCTCAAAACTAACATGAGAAGATTCAAAAGAGCGAGGTGAGGGCATCTTAAATTCTAGTCTTGCAGCATGTAAGAATTGACGATCTATTAATTGATGACTTACCTTCGAGCGCCTTCCTCCATAAGTGGAATCGCCCACTATAGGATGTCCGATGCTAGAGAAATGTACCCGTATTTGATGCGTTCTACCTGTTAGAGGATAAGCTTCTACTAAAGTATAGTCAGCGGATTCAAAATTGAATCTTTTTACAACTTGATATCTCGTTATGGCATCTCGACCAGTACTGACAACTGCCATTTTTTTTCTATTGCTAGGATTTCTTCCAATAGGTTGATCAATTTCACCACTATCATGGGTAAGCATGCCGTTTAGCAGCGCAACATATGTTTTAGAAACTAATCTGTCTTTTAATTGATTCGAAAGATGCCAATGTGCGAAATCACTCTTTGCAACAATTATTAAGCCGGAAGTATCTTTATCAAGGCGATGGACAATTCCTGGCCTTTGCTCTCCTCCAATTCCTCGTAGATCAGGAATAAGATGAAGTAATGCATTAACCAAAGTTCCATCAGCATGGCCTGGTGCAGGATGCACTGTAAGACCAGGCGGTTTATTTACTACAACGATATCTTGGTTTTGAAAGATGATATCAATGGGAATTTTTTGCGCCGTCAGGTTTATAGCTTTAGGTGCGGGAATAATAAGATTTACCTGATCGTTTTCTTGAACAATTGTTGAAGGTTTGACGGTTTGACCATTGAGTTTTACAGCAGTTGCTTTTATTAAAGCAGCTGCTCTAGAACGACTGATTCCATCAGTATGAAGGCTAATATATAAATCTAAACGAATTCCTGCGCTTTTTGATCGGACGGTAAGCTGCACGACTTGATTAGGATTCATATTCGTCATCACCAGCGTAACTTACCGTGTGATGAGGCACATAGCGGGTAGGATTCTCTAGGAAAAGCTTACTAGAAATTAATATGATCATCCCGGTTACTATAGATGCATCAGCAATATTGAAGATGTACCAAGGGCCGATATCAATAAAGTCAGTGACATGGCCGATCAATATTCGGTCGGTTAAATTACCTATAGCACCCGAAAGTACGAGCCCTAGGCTTATTGTTGTCCATAAAGATGCATTTTTGGAAGAACGGTAAAAATAGACTAATATGCCTATACCAACAAACGCGGCTAAAGTTAAAATAAAGTTCTGATTGTTAAATAAACCGAACGCACTTCCAGTGTTAGCGATATGTGTGAAACGGAAGAATCCTGTCGCAGGCCAGGATTGACCTAAGGATAAATTCTGAATAGTTATATATTTTGATGTTTGGTCTAAGGAAAAAGTGACCACGACTACTAAAATAAGTAGTCGATATTCGCGAAATAAATTTAACATGGAATTAGTCTAGCAGGCAGTTTATAGGTATTGGTATAGATGATAAATGAATATATAGGTGATGAAGTGAACGGAACACAGTCCAACGTTATTGATCTCAGGAGCGATACTCTTACCCATCCTACCCAGGAGATGAGACGTGCTATGGCCGAAGCGCACGTTGGAGATGATGTATATGGAGAAGACCCCACAGTTAATCACCTTGAGCAGGTAGCTGCCGATTTAATGGGAAAAGAGAAAGGCTTATTTGTAGCAAGTGGGTCTATGGGTAATATTGTTTCTGCGCTAGCTTGGTGCGATAGGGGAGATGAATTAATTTGCGGTTCCGAGGCGCATTTGCTAGTTAACGAGATGGGTTCTATAGCTGCATTTGGTGGAATTCAAATGCGCGCTATTCCAGATGGGAAACGTGGGCTAATGGACCCTGATTTGGTAGATAGCACCATTTCTCCTGCAAGTGGATGGTTCCCCAAGACTTCATTGTTGATTTTAGAGAATACGCATAATCGCGGTAATGGGGCTGCTTTTTCAAGGAAAGAAATGCAGCCGTTGGCTGATGTTGCTCATTCAAGATCGGTCGCCGTTCATATTGATGGAGCACGTATTTTGAATGCATCTGTGGCTCTAGGGGTTCCTGCGAGCGAATTGGCTAGCGTAGCTGATTCAATCACATTCTGTTTGTCAAAAGGGCTGTCTGCTCCTGTTGGTTCTGTTGTTGTTGGGGACGAGAATTTTATAAAACGTGCGAGGATTATACGTAAAATGCTTGGTGGAGGCATGAGGCAGGCTGGTGTACTTGCTGCAGCAGGCCTTGTGGCACTTGAAACTATGGTGGATCGATTGGCTGATGACCACTCTAATGCTAGAAGATTAGCTGACGGATTATCTGCACTTCCGGGTTTTCATCTTGATCCCGCTACTATTGAGACCAATATCGTATATGTCGAACTTGACGACGGAAATGGACCTTTATTCGCTTCTAAGCTGAGAGATTTGGGAGTTTTGGCTAATGGCAGATTTAATTGGGTTAGATTTGTCACCCACTATGGTATTAACCCTGAAGATGTGGATGAGGCTTTATCAATTATAGAAACAGCCGCTAGATCATGAGTTAGATTAAGGATCTTTTGAACTTGCCATTCCCCACCATGCGTTCAGGCGTTCATAAATAATCTTTTCATAACCCTGATTAGAGGGTTCATAAAACTTTTTACCAATTAGCTCATCTGGTAAGTTACGCTGCCCGGAAAAATGACCATCGTAGTTGTGAGCATAACGATAATTTTCACCGTAGCCCAAATTCTTCATTAAGGAAGTGGGAGCATTACGTAAATGTAGAGGTACCGGGTAATACTTGCCCGTTTGAATTTCTTTTTTTGCAGCTTGTAATGCTGAATAAGAAGCATTACTTTTTGGAGCAGTAGCTAGATAAAGACTTGCCTGGGCCAATGGTATAGAACCCTCTGGTAGACCGACAAAATTAACTGCTTGCTGCGCTGCAACAGCTATGGGGAGAGCATTAGGGTCGGCATTACCTATATCTTCCGATGCTGAAATAACTAATCGCCTAGCAATGAACATTGGATCCTCGCCAGCTTCTAGCATTCTAGCAAGCCAGTAGATGGTTGCATCAGGATCGCTCCCACGTATGGATTTTATGAAAGCTGAAATGGTCTCGTAGTGATTATCCCCCGACTTATCATAAGAAGGAGATTTTTTTTGGAAGGCTTCCTCAATCGTTGTTTCTTTAATTAACAAATTTCCTTGTGTGTCAGGATTTTCGATTTGGGAAGCAACTTCAAGGCAGTTTAAGGCTTTACGCGCGTCACCATCGGAAAGACTTATGATGAGCTTGCGTGCGCTATTACTAAGAGAAATTGGTTGAGAGCCAAGCCCACGTTCTTTATCCAATAATGCTTTCTCAAGTAACAACGAGATATCATTTTCATTTAGTGGTTCAAGTTTTATTATTCGGGTGCGTGATAATAGGGCCGGTATAACTTCGAAAGAAGGATTTTCTGTAGTTGCGCCAATAAACACAAATGCACCAGATTCTACATGTGGCAAAATGGCATCTTGTTGTGCTTTATTGAATCGATGAACTTCATCGATGAAAAGGATCGTTCCAAGGTTTTTCATTGAGCGAACTTCCCGCGCTTCATTGATCGCGTTTCGCAATTCAGCTACTCCTGAAGTAACGGCTGATGTCGAGATAAAGTGCATATTAGTAGTGTTTGCAATTATTTGTGCAAGCGTAGTTTTGCCAACTCCCGGTGGCCCCCACAGAAGCATAGAGGGAATTTTATTACGCTTGATTGATTGATTTAGGAATCGATCTTCGCCAAGAAGGTGTTTTTGGCCAATATACTCGTCGAGTACACGAGGCCGCATTCGAGTGGATAAAGGTGCGTGCTGCGCTTCATTTTTTAATCGAGTATGTTCGAATAAAGTTGTCTTTTGCTGCTTTGGAAAATAACTGCTCATATTTCACAAATATCGTCTAGTTACGTTGTGTTCTATCAGAGTTTTGGATGCGATTCTATATATAGTTGTCAATTCCTATACAATAGAGCAATGCAAGTATTAATTAGACTCTACGCATCATACCGAGAGCAAGCTGGTAGAAGTAATATAGATTTAGATATAAAGGACGGCTCAATTGTGCTTGATGCTATTCAAGCTCTTGTGAAAGCATTGCCGACTTTGCCTGAGAATTTCCACCCTTATTTAATCGCGGTAAATGAAGAATTCGCTAATGAATCTTATCCTTTGAATGAAGGGGATGATATTGCATTGTACCCACCTGTAAGTGGCGGCATCGATGTAAATGTGGGAACGGGATTAATAGATGTAGGAGTACTCACGGAAGCAGTTCGTCGTAATCATAACGGCGCCCTTGTGACTTTTGAAGGAACCACAAGAGATCACACTGGCGGGAGGCAAGTAAGATATTTGGAGTATGAGGCAGACGAGCGAATGGCGTTTAAAGTGATGACTAATATTTTGCATGAAACGATGATTAAGTTTGGGGTAGCCGCAATTGCCGCACATCATCGCTTTGGGCGTTTAGAAATAGGTGAAGTGAGTCTTGCAGTTGCTACAGGTTCTACTCATAGGCATGAGGCATACCTTGCCGGATTGTATGTCGTGGACCGTATAAAGCATGTAGTCCCAGTATGGAAAAAGGAATATTTCTCTGATGGTGAAGTATGGGTGGGGGAGGCATGCGATCCTGAAACCCACGCATCCCATCTTGAGAGCGCACCGTATGCTGGATTTCTGTTGGAAAGCGAAAGAGAGACAACCGGTGCGAGCTTTTCAAAGGTCAACTAATCCGAACCCTCGGGTATTTTATGGTTGGTACATCCTTGCGGTAATATTACTTACAGGCTTTTTTGCAGGCCCGACTAGTCAAGTGTTTGTGGGCTTGTTGGTAGAACCTATAAATGAAGCTACGGGATGGTCTAAAACTTCTATTGCTTTTTCAGTTACGGCGGGCGGGATACTTGCAGGTATTACAGCTCCTTTTGTTGGATTACTAGCCGATAGATATAGTCCAAGAATTCTCATGACATTGGGTTCAACTTGGATGGCACTTTCCTTCTTTGTGATTGCTGCTGCTCCGAATGTAATTTTCTTGATTGCCGGGTATGCGTCTTCCCGTGGAATTGCACAAAATTTAATTGCAGGAATAGTCCCTCGCGTAATGGTGGTCAATTGGTTTCGTAGAATGCGTGGAAGAGCTATTGGACTTACAGGGACAGCGCATCCAGTAGGGACGTTTGCTCTCGCACCTGCTGCTCTATTAATTATTGATGCAGGTCTTACATGGCGTTGGGTATGGGTTTTGTTTGGGGTTACGATATTAGCTTTACTTGTAATCCCCAATGCTTTGATTTTGCGACGAACTCCTGAAGAGATGGGTTTGCTCCCTGATGGGGATCAAGCGGCTTCGGCCATTGAAGCTGAAGAACGAACAGCGAAAGAGATGGCCGAATCGTGGACGTTTAGAGAAG
>CEUL01062585.1_pt1 | contig 11486 bp, 14 predicted proteins | sample 427021 | NCBI WGS metagenome assembly CEUL01 (sample SAMEA2622800, study PRJEB7988) | marine metagenome | isolation source: saline water (ENVO:00002010), including | reverse complement strand
ACGGTTCTATTGTAAGGATAAAGTGCACTGTATGTGATTATGTTGATGATATAACAGGTACGTTTGATGTGCTACCCCCAAAGTGCAAGTGCGGAGAAATTTTACGTCCTGATGTTGTTTGGTTTGGCGAGGCATTACCGCAGGATGTATGGGAGAAGGCAATAGTTCACGCAAGTACATGCGATGCAATGATTATTGCAGGAACCTCCCTTGTAGTATCACCTGCAAACACACTACCAATGTATGCAAAACAAAACGGTGCGACACTGATTGAGGTAAATCCCGAAGAGACTGTGATGAGTAGCGACATGGACTTTGTTGTTAGGGAGACTAGCGCTGTTGCAATGCCTAAACTGATCTCAGAGGTCTTTGTTTCTTAACTTTCATGATCACATCAACTATCAATCAAATTTAGAATATTATGAGATAACTACTAGTATTTCTAATACTCTTACCATTCATGATAAAAATTGAACAAATTGATAATGTAACACACGTTTCTGCTGCTGTTACTGAATTTTCTGATTCAATTGGCTATTGTGAATATAAGATTCCATTATCAATTGAAGGAGTAAAAGCAAAACCAACAAAATCCCTGTTAATGGGCACCGATGCTCACAATGCAGAAGAAGAATATGAACAAGAAACCGTAGAATTTGAACCAGTTACCATAAATGAATTAGTTGATGAAACCGTTGATATAGAATTTCCTCGTGAAGACATCTTTTCAAGATTGGTTGTACCGTTAGAATTTGAAAATAATCCGATAGTTGTTTCTCTGAATGGTCGAATAGACAAGATGAAAAGAGTTGGAGGTACTCTAATCATCCAAGACGACAAGTTTGTTGCAAAGCCTGAAAAGTATGACACACGTACCAGTCCTTTTCCTGGACAACTTCTTCAGGTCTTGACCTATCTAAACTCTTCATTTTCAAGTGTCAGAAATCCATCTCCTGAAGACATCTTGGACATGTCACATACAGAAAAAAGATGGCAATTGAGAATCTGCAACAGTCAGACAAGAGAACCTTACAAGATCTTTTCAGACATTGTTGATCAATTCTCGATGGTATTTTTACACAATTCGATTGAAAAGTTTGCAGGTATAGTAACAGAATTTATCGAACCTGAACATCACTACAGCAAAGCAAAGTGTAATGCCTGTAATTTCAAGTCGTCATGTGAACATCGTCTATAATCTTCTGATCTAGTGTTGTGATGGTCTCCCGTTATACTTTCCACCGTTTACTTGCCACCATGGTTTGCTATGCCATGTGTATTCCTGCTGTAAAAATTATTTGAAGCTGTCTTTTGTTTTCTCTGAAAAAAAATTCATTATCTCATCAACGTCTTTTCCTTTTGATTTTAACATCTTGTAATTTTCTCTGCAGATTTTTTCAAGCTTTAGTTCATAGAAATCAAGTTCTTCATCAATCCTCTTGCCTTCAGATATAAGATCAAGCCCTATCAGAAACTTTTCTTTTTTGTACCTATAACAAATGACTCCTTGCTTTGCTGATTCAAAATCTTCAATGATTTCTTTAGTAATCTCCTCGTCAATTGACTTTTCTTGTTTATCCCAGCGCTCCATCTTCATCCTCCAATTCTTCATTTTCTCTGTTTCCAAACACAAATCCACAGTCATTGCATGAAAACGCAGGATCATCATTTGAGATACAACACCCACCTAACTGGAATTTTCCTTTATTCTCGTCTTTTTTCAGTTCATCTAGAAACGCTGAACTAGGATAACCATACATTATCTCTGCAATGTTTGTCCCCTCACAACTTGGGCATCTTTTTTCAGTCATTTGTGAGTGCACCTGTGATGTCTACTGCCTTTTTTTGGCTCCCCATAACACGCAGTCAACACCTCTGTTATCTTGTCCATTTCCTTCCATATGGCATCTTTCATCATTTCAAGCTCCTTACTCTTTTCCTTGGATTTTTCCAATTCTTCTGGGTCCTCATTTTCAATTTTTTCCATATCCAGACATTCGCCTGTACATATCATCTTTGCAAATTTCAAAATTCTCGCCTTTGAATTAGGATCTAGCTGGTCGTTTGTCATCATCATCATGGTTGTAAACCATACAGAAAATTTTTCATTTCCTGTAAGGTTATACTCTTGGACTTTCATACCATTTGTACTCCTGTTGTGTCATGCTGCAAAAGCACTCTAGACATGTCCTATCAAGTACGTCAGCAAGCTTTTCTTCTGCGTTACCTAGATTTGTACCACATTCACTACAGTGCATGTAAATTGGTACATATTCTATGTGGTAAGGCGAATCTCTTCCATTTACCTTTACAGTATTCCATTGCACAATTCTTGCTAGTGTTTTTGGTCCACGTCCCAAAAGTACTGTCGCTAGCTTTGCATTTTTTGGAACCGTCTTTTCGTGAATGTTCCACAGCTTTTCACTATGTTTCTCTCTGTTTTCTCCACAGAAGGTACACCTTTGCTTTTGCTGGTGCAACAACCATGTCTTTTCACTATGTTTTGTGCTGTCTCTATGACAGACTTTACACATACTCATTATACCACCTCCTTTGTGTTTGTTGAGTTTTTGTAACAGTTGCTTACACTCATTTCATTTCCTCTTTTTCATCATCAGACAATTCATTTTTTTTACAAAATCGTTTGTCTGTTCCAAATCTTTTATCAAACCACCATTCAAGTTCATCATCATATTGCCTTTTTAGCTGTTTTCGAATTCTTTCTTCGATTCTTTTGATTTTCTCTGTTAACTCTTCATCGTCTCTATATTTTTCACGTTCATTGTACAATCTTTTTAGCATATTGTACTCTCTTCTTCTCTGTTTTGATTCTCTACCATCTTTAATCCAGTCCAAATATGACTCGTGACATCTTTCACATACAAGAATGATGTTTGGAAATTTACCTTTAATTCCACCACCTAATGTATCTCTACTAACAATTGCTATCAATTCTTCAGGTTTACATCTCTCATCACATCTTGAGCAGAAATCCTGATCTTTTTTGTTCATCTCATTTCCTCCCGTGCATCCTTTGACATGTAGTCCATTGGGGTGTCCAAGTCATCTTTGTCACTATGATCTTTTCCGTCAGAATGTATGTTCAAATTGTTGATGTTGTATGTATTGTCGATGTATTGTTTTCCGGTATTTACTCCGCCGCTCTTGAAGATGTAATCTATGAACCACCAAACCAGAATGATTACTCCTAGTGGAAGAAGGAATCCACTACAACAAAATGCAGTACCCAAAAACAGCCACCAATTACTTGCCAAACAAAACCTCCAATATCTGACCCAATGTCTGAAGTATTGATAATCGCAAACTCAAAACGTCGGTTTCAGCATATTCTAGTGTAGATTCGTCTGAAACCTGATGAGAAATCTTATCAATTATCTTGCCATTATATGAGACAATAATTTCATGTGTTCCTTGCTCTGTTAGATCTAATTTAGTCACGAAATCTCCATTTTGGTCAGCTTTTACAGGAATTGTATTGCTTTCATATGTTGGAGAGATTGTAGTTACCGCAACTGGTATTTCCCCTTGCTTTTTTATTCCAATATTTCCTGAAATCTCATTTTCATTTAGAATGACAATTGACTGTACTCGTGGTTTTATAGTAATAGTGCCTGTGCCAATCTCTGATACCCACTCATAAACTCCTTCGTCATATGGCATGTTGCCTGTCCAGGTACCATTAGTGTATAGTTCACCAGATGAAAATAACCCTCCCGTATGACGTAAGTTAATTGTAGAATTTGTTAGATTTTCTAAAACTATGACATCGTCTTTTTGAATCTCTAAATATTTTGGAAGTGTATTTTCAAATCTATATTCTTCTGCATTTGCAACAGTAATTGTACTAATTACTACAACTGAAAAAATAATTACAATATTGAGACTAGTCATCGACACCATCCCTAACTAGCCATCTATATAATGAGGCCCACTTCAATGCCTTTTCACGTTCACTTTCTGTTAATCTTGAATGAAGTCCTCTTTCAGCATTTGTTACTCTTTTATCATCTTCACGACAACCTTCACTAAACACTTCTTTTTTTTCTTCTATATCGCCTTCAATTTTCCAGTATGGTGTATCTCTTGGTTTTAGTATTTCACCACATCCACATGAGCACTTCTTTATGTCATCTTCCTCCTTGTCCAATCCTTGTTTATCTTTTTTGCTACTTACGATTACCACCCCTATTTCTAATAACAATTGGAATTTTTTCACCATCCTTTTTTTGTAATTTACGGCATACACCACAAACCTGCAATTTTTTTGACGAGGTGCTGGGATACCTCACCACTTGGAAACACAACTTACACCTCACTTCAAGTCACCCCAGCCGTATCCCTTGGCTTCTAGTTTTGCCTTTCTTCTATCGTCTAAATAGATCTTAGACATTAGGAACTCCTGATCTAACTCGTCAATAATTTTGTCACGTTCCTCTCCTGAAAGATTTCTTACTCTTGCATTTTGTAAGGCATCAATTATTGTACGTATCGTACCTCTTGGTTGTTTGTCGATGGCACCAATAATTGATACTGAAATGTAGTGTGCAATGTATTTCTCGCGATCAGTCAACATATCCATCTGTCTCCCATAACAGTAGTGGAGTGTGGATACCTAATATGAATGCTACTGATAGTATCGATAGCATCTATACTATTATTCAATGCATGTTTATTTTTGTTAGGTAATTTCATCATAACCTAATAACTAGGTGTGAATACTTTAATACCATGCCGATAGTATCTATACTATAGATACTATTGAACAAAATTGCTGAAAGAATTCATGTAGCTCCTGTAGGATTTGAAGTAGATCGAATTGTATTACCTGCCATCCAAATGAAAGCAGACAGGGTTTATCTCCTAATTCATGACAATAGATCAGAAGATAAGGCATCACTATGGATTAAAGATGTAAAAAAAGAACTAAAGGCAAACAAGATCACAAGTGAAGAAGTTTATGCAAACTGGCGTGATATTGACTCAATTACAAAGGTGGTAAGAAATCTTCTCTTAAAATTAAAGGGAAACAATATCTACATTAACCTAGCAAGTGGTTCTAAAAATCACGCAATAGGTCTAGACAGAGCAGTTATGACATTAGATGAAGCAGATAGAAATGATATTGAAATGTTTTATGCTGAGTCCAAGGCCTACTTGGGATTCTCTCATCCAAAGCAGCTATCTACAGGCGTACGGGAAATCAAACCAGTTAGATCACATAGAATTGTAATCCCAAACAAAAAACTAATTGGCGCATTAAAGATAATTTCTGACTATGTTCAAGCAGAAGGACGACCAATCAAGAAAAAAGAACTTGCTAGGATTTGTGAAGAGCAAGAACTGTTGAACATTTCTTCTACAACTGGAAATAGATCTCAGGTGGTACTCACATCTCTTGATAAGACCATAATAAAATATTTGAAAGAGCCTTGGAAGGCAATAAACGAAGAACAGGTAGGACGAAACAGATTGATTAGTCTTACAGATGAGGGAAAATATCTAGTTTCAATCCTTACTTGAACGTCGTTTTTCAAACCATCTTCTTATTGTATACTTTCTTAACAGTGCAACACATGTGAAAAGTGCACTAATCTGCATCAGTCCAAATATTTCTTGGTTTTGAATTGTATCTATGAAGAGTGGCAAAACAAAATAGTTGATGGGGATGTACATCAGATAACCAGTCAATATGTCAAAACCAGATTCTAAAAGTGATCTAACTTTGCTGTCTGACCTTTCTATTCTTTGCATGAATCATCATCGTTTTCCCATTTGGCCATTATGACTACCAGACCGCTATTAGTCTCATAGTCTCTTAGAGGTTGAAATCCCTGAGAAATTGCCTTGTTGACCAAATCTTCACCTATCTTGACCTTCCTATAGTCAAATTCTACGCCTATGAACCGAATTTCTTGGATTTTAGGCATATCATGCATCATTTTCTTAATTTGCTCTTGCATTCTTTTTGGTTTACATTTTGTTTGTTGCATAAATTACTAACAAACTTATTCGAATTAAGATCCATGACGAGACTGAGTATACCATTGCTACCGTCAGATATATCATGTAGTTTTGGTTTTCTTTGCTATGTCAAAAGATTATTCGGGGATTACAGACGAGTATGTAAAAAGTATTGAAGAACAAACATCTTCTTATCAATCTTTGAATCCCTCTACCAAAGAATATTGGGAGGATGAAGATTGGGATCTAGGTGGAACTCATGCCTTATTCGTAATTACTTCTCCAAATGTTTTGGATGATATTATTCAAATCGATGATGAAATATCGTTTCATACTTGTCATACTAAACTAGGACAAAAAATAACAATAGCATGCGTAAAACTCTCTGCAAATGAATTTTATCCTGTAACTCTAGAACCTAAATCAATACCTAAACAGGAATCTAATCCCGAAACATCAAAACCTGGAATAGAATTACAATCTCGCCTATCATCAAAAGAAAGAGAAACAAAATATAGACAATTTGCAGACGCTCTTACAAAATTACGAGTTTTCCTTTCTTGTTGTAATTTAATTAGTTCCTACCTATTTACTCTGCAAATAGGAGTTCCACAACCACCTATACGAATTTATGCTGAAAACAAAAATGTTCCTAATTTAATGAAGATGATGTCAATAGACACCGCACCCAACACCGTGGAACGAATTAATCAGGTTCAAATCTCCTACATTCTTCAAGAATTTCCTAAACCATTCTTTAAATGTTCAAGCGTGGATGGATATCCAAAATACTCCCTCGAATCTGCGTTCTGGCACAAAAACATTGGAACCCCCTCGTCATCAAGTAGTCTTAGACCATCAAAAACTGACATTAAAAATGGAGTAAGTTATTACACCCAAATTAAAGCAATTATACAAAACATGAATGACGCTGAGGAAAAGCGTGGTTTAATCATCGCCCTAAATAATTACCAATTAGTCAGTGAACAATCTCTACCCACACAATCGTTAAATTATCTCTTGTTGAGAAATACTCTAGAATCCATTTTCCTAAACCAAAAGTATCCATTCCATCTTCATGCAATTATTTTAACAATTCTAGAACAAGAAAAAATGATTTACAATATCGTAGATTTTTATAAAATGTCAAAGCAAGAATTTGAGATAAATAGTAAAATTCGTGATTCTGGTACGGGATTCTCTGAAGAAGATTATCAAATATTGATACAAGTCATGTTAGGAAAATGGAGAAATGAAATTGCTCATGGTTCTAAACTAGTTGATTATTATGATAAAGATCAGGATCTGAAATCTCATCTTATGAGAAAAATTGTAAAAACTATTCTTATTCGAATACTTACAGAATTAGATAATGGAACACCACTAAATCAAATAATAAAACAACTTAGAAAAAGTGCCAAAAAAAGACTACCCTCATATTTTCAAGAAGTGAAACCCTGCAAAAACTGTAATTTGAGAGTCCATCCAACGAAGCATGGGAAATGCCCTTACTGTGAACAATCTCTATAAGCCGATTTACCATCAGTCAAACATGAAAACTATTACCATCATCTCTGACTGTGACAACACACTCATCCCTGATGCTACCAGCTCTTTATTGGAGATAAACGGAATAGAACCCCAACCTTTCTGGGATAACATTGCACAAACGGTTCGCCAGGGATGGGATCCGCCAATTGCATGGATGAATGAACTTATCTCTTTGATAAAACAGGGAAAAATTATCCAAGATACAAACAAAAAACTAATTGAATTTGGTGCAGGTTTGGAAACATTTCCTGGTGCAGATACATTCGTCACAAAACTAAATGAAAAATTTGAAGCTGAATTTGATGTAAAAATAAAAGGATATGTGGTATCATCAGGAATTGAACCATTAATGCAAGGAACAAAGCTTTCTGATTCCTTTACAGACATCTTTGGTGGTAGATTTTATGAAAAGGATGGAACGATTGAGGGAATCCAGTCATGTATTACATTTACAGAAAAGACAAAGTTTCTTTATGCAATTAACAAAGGAGTTGAATCAAACATTCGAAACGAGCCATATGATGTTAACAAGTTTGTTCCCAAAAACGAAAGACCAGTTCAAGTACAAAATATGATATATCTTGGAGATGGTCCTAGTGATATTCCGTGTTTTTCAATGGTTGAGCAGTTGGGAGGAACAGGAATTGCTGTAAATCATAATGACAAATGGACCAAAAAGTGGCAAAAAGAACTAAGAAACAGAAACATGCAGTCCTTTGAGCCTAACTACACTTCTAACAGCAAATTATTCCAACATATAGAAAAAACACTTAAAAGATTAACTGGAAATTAGGATCTGTAAAAATGAGTACTATAATCACCTCTGCTACACCTGAACAACAAAAAATTATTGATAATCAAGGAAATACAATTGTAATAGCAAATCCAGGAACAGGAAAGACCACCACTTTATCATTTAAGATAATTAGTCTCTTAAATCAAAACGTAAATCCTGAAGATATTTTGTGTATCACTTACACTGAAAAGGCAAAAAAAGAGATGTATGATGCAATTAAAAAAAATTCCAAAGGACAGATATCCGATTCTATAATATCTAAAATCAACATCAACACGTTTCACAGCTTTGCCTACAACTATCTGCTAGAATCAGGCGCCATTTCTGGACACATTATCGGAAACAACATCTTGCGATATTCCATCTTACAAAGTTTTCAGACTCACAATGTATTCAATTATGGAAAAGACTATCTAATTGATGAACTTGTACCTAAAGTTGAAAACGCAATTAGATATATCAAAAACTTTGGAATAACTCCCGACAAAATTGATATCGCAAAGGCTGGTGCACATATTGAAAATTTGCATGATGTTACATCGTCCAAATATTCCATGGATGAGATAAAGGCATTTTTAGAAAAGTTTGTTGATGTTTACAAGGATTATGAAACCACAAAGACTGGCTCAAATGACTATGTTGACATGTTACTTTTATTTTCACAAAACTACACAGGAAGAAAGTTTCCATATGTAGCAGTTGATGAAATGCAAGACATGAATGAGATTGAAGCAAATATTGTTCGTCTCTTACATGACACTTTATTTTTGGTTGGTGATTCCAAACAGGCAATTTTTGGTTTTCAGGGTGGTTCTATCAAAAATTTTGAAGAATTTAAAAAATCATGTACGCCGATGATCTTAGCTGAAAACATGCGTAGCACTCAAGAAATTTTAAACTATTCAAAAAATTTCTTTTTAAAAGAAACAAAAGACCCAAAACAATACGAAGAAGAATTAAAAAATCTAAATTCAAGAGAAAGTGGAAAAATTCCCACCATTATTACAACTGAAGCTCCACATGTCAGAATATTAGATATCATAAATGAAAACCGAGGAAAGAAAATTGGAATTATAACAAGAAAAAATTACCAAATTGTTGAAATCTCAAAGTTTCTTGATGCTCACAACGTCCAATACGTAACTACCTCTTCGCAGTCGACAACTGCGAAAGCAAAAGATGAAATCATAACGTTTCTCCGTGCACTCTTATCTGATAATATCAAAGAAAAAATCCCTGCATTATTCACATTTTATTCACCAAATTCACTAAAAGATGCATTTGATATCTCTGAAAAATTCAAGAACAAACAGACTGTCAATATTCCTCATATTTACACATCACAAGTAGAACTCACTAAAGCAAAACTCGAAGAAGTCTTTTCAAATACCATATTTCCGATTTCGGTCTCAAGAGGTCCTGAATGGCTTTCTACTGCTCAATCTGTCAAAAACCAAATTGATGAATATTTCACAATGGATACTCCTACAATTGAAGGATTTTTTGATTTTATCAAGATTGTTGAAGAGTCTTACATTGACTCTCACATGGATTCTGATGTTACATTAACTTCTGTTCATAAATCAAAAGGAAGATCATTTGATATTGTCATATACATGCCAAGCAAAAAAAGACCAACTTCTTTTGTAGATACTGTCACAAAATCTATTCTCCTATCAACTGACATAGACATTGAAGATGAAATTGAAGAAGAATCACTTAGAATTGATTTTGTTGCATTTACAAGAGCTGCTGAAAAATTAATTGTTTTGGTTGATGACAAAATTACCGATAAATACATCATTGATGGATACTGTAATCCAGTTTTGGATGGTACTGACAAAAATCAACAACAAATCACTTCATTTACTGATTTTAAATTAACTGATGCATATTCGTTATTTGTAGCAGGAAAATTTGAAGAAGCAAAAGAGCTTTTGAAAAGCAGCGAAAATTGGCTTGCAGAATATATTTATAATTACTTTGAAAACTTGGACAATCTAAATTATTCTGCAATCAAAATCAAACCCTACAAATTTTTCAAAGAACGAATGATGAAAATAAAAACAACATATTTGACCTCATCAGGTGGGTTCGGTGCAGAATTTGGTGATTCTGTTCATCAAGCTTTAGAAAAAATTCTAAAGGACAAAGCAAAAGTTGAGGATTATTCTGGAACTGAAAAACTAGTTTTAGAAAATGCAATGTTAAAAATTGAAGAACTTGCTAAAATTTTTCCAGGACTAAAAATAAAAGAGGCTGAAAAAAAATTCAAAAACTTCCCAATTTCTGATATAATAACACACTATTCTGGAAATATTACCTTAGATGGAAAAATAGATGCAATTTTTGAACATGATTCAGGTATATTGATTGTAGATTGGAAAACAAACAAGGACGTTGATTCAGCGTACAAACAACAGGTTGAATTTTATAAAAAAGTTTACTCAAAACTAGAAAACATACCAGAAGATGAAATTACTACATGTGTAGTATACATATCTCTTCGACCAGCAATAAACACAGGTACGCTAGAAACTGAGATTGATTTTGTAAAACGAGGTAAACCCTTTGAAACATTTGAAAAACATCTACAAAAAATTCTAGATTGGCAATTTCACCCCCAGGAATTTATCACAGAATTATTACAAGTTGATGATGAAGATGAAATCTTACTAGATGTTGTAAAATCTCATCTTGCTCAAACTTGAAATCTCACCATTTGATTAATTTCTAGGCATAAAAAATCAAAAACCAATAATAATTAGACCATGATCCTTTTTCCATGGTTTGTCCAGGCACTTGCTCTAATTGGCCATCGCCTAAAGGTTGGAGACAACGTTCTGGAACCCAATATGGTGATGGTATGATTCGATGTGATACTTGCAACAAATGGCTATTTGGTGCAGCAATGAAGTACATACCTAATTTGGATCCACCTTTCGAGATTCATACTCATGATCGAGAGGGCAATCCTAATGCAGATCCCACAAGGGGTGCCTTCTGTGATTGCTGTGGATATAAAATTAGTAAAAGATCTGTTAGTGCTGCAGACTCTTCTTATCCATCAACCAATCAAAGATTACAAAATCTAACTGATAATACATCTACAAAAACATTCAATGATTTAGAAAAATTCTTACTTGATGAAATTAAA
>CEUL01029910.1_pt1 | contig 11499 bp, 14 predicted proteins | sample 427021 | NCBI WGS metagenome assembly CEUL01 (sample SAMEA2622800, study PRJEB7988) | marine metagenome | isolation source: saline water (ENVO:00002010), including | reverse complement strand
ATTAGTTTTAGCAGACGCTTTAACTTTCACAGAAAAAAAATTTAAACCTCAATTAATGATTGACTTAGCAACACTAACTGGTGCTATTATTGTTTCATTGGGATCAGAATATGCAGGACTTTTTTCAAATGATGACAAATTATCAAATCAGTTAATTGCAGCTGGTGAAAGAGTTAATGAAAAATTGTGGAGAATGCCACTTCACAAAAACTTTGACAAACTTATGGACTCAAAAAATGCTGATATGCAAAATATAAATTATGTTGGAGGTGCAGGCTCTACTACAGCAGCACAATTTTTACAAAGGTTTATATTAAACAAAACTTCTTGGGCACATTTAGATATTGCAGGTATGGCTTTTTCAAAATATGGAGGTGCAATAAATCCAACTGGAGCAACAGGTTATGGTGTTAGATTATTAAATCAATTTGTTGAGGATAATTATGAATAATTTAGAACAAACTCTATCAATTATAAAGCCGGATGCAGTTGAAAGAAATCTGGATAAAGATATTAAAGAAATTTTTAAAAATAAAGGTTTTAATATTGCTAAAGAAAAAAAAATCCAAGTAACAAAAACTGAAGCAGAACAATTTTATAAGGTCCACGAAACAAAGCCATTTTACAACGATTTATGCGCTTATTTATCCTCAGGGCCAATAGTAGTTATGATACTTGAAAAAAATAATGCAGTTTTAGAAAATAGAGAAGTAATGGGTGCAACAAATCCGAAAGATGCAAAAGATGGAACTATTAGAAAAAAATTTGGAATATCAATTGATAAAAATTCAGTACATGGATCTGACAGTATAGACAATGCAAAAAAAGAAATTGAATTTTTTTTTAAAGATTGATTAGCTTAAGATTATTTTAATTGCCGCAGGATAAATCAAGTGTTCTAATTTAAGAACTTTTTTAGCTAAAGATATGTGATTATCTTTTTTTGATATTTTGACCTTTCTTTGTATTATTATTTTCCCCGAGTCTAATTTTGAATTAACATAGTGAACCGTGCATCCTGCAAATTTTTCTCTATTTTTTATTGCTCTATAGTGAGTATTAAGTCCTTTATATTTTGGAAGCAAAGATGGGTGGATATTTATAATTTTACCATCAAAACGTTTTATAAAATTTTTTGATAAAATTTTCATAAATCCCGCTAAACAAATCAATTTAATATTTTTTTTTTTCAATATTTTTAAAATTTTATTATCTGTTTTTATTTTTTTATCATATTTGATTATTTTTTTTTCAATATTAAAAATATTTGAATATTTTAAACCTTTAGCCTTATTATAATTAGAAATAATTAAATTGATTGAAAATGGATAAGTTTTAATTTTAGAAAATCTAATTAAGTTTTTTAAATTACTTCCTTTTCCTGATATAAATACAGCAGTTCTAATTTTTTTAGGACCAATTAATTTTTTCATTAAAGACAACTTTTTGCTTACCTTCACAAATTTTTCCAATTAAATAAGGTTCATACTCTTTATTAAAAAACTTTTTAATTTTTTTTAAATTAGCTGGTTTTACAATAAGACAGAATCCGACACCACAATTAAAAGTTTTAATCATTTCACTTTCGTCAATATTATTTTTCTTTAGCCAAACAAATATTTTTTTTATTTTTATTTTATCCAATTCAATTTTTGCTGTTAGACCATTTGGTATAACTCTCTCAATATTATCTTTAATTCCTCCACCAGTAATATTGGCACAACCATTTATCAGGTTGTTTTTTAATAAACTTAAAACCTCATTTACATAAATTTTAGTAGGTTTTAACAATTCTTTTCTAAGAAAATTATTTTTTTTTAAATTAATTTTTTTTTTTTGAATAATTTTTCTGACTAATGAATATCCATTTGAATGCATACCACTCGATGGGACAGCGAGAATAAGATCATTTAATTCTATTTTTTTTTTATGTAAAATTTTTTTTTCATCAACTAGGCCAACAGAAAAACCAGCTATGTCAAATTTTCCCTCTTCGTATGTTCCTGGCATTTCTGCTGTTTCGCCACCAACCAATTGGCATCCTGAAATTTCACATCCCTTTTTAATACCTTTAATTAAAGATTTAAGTTTTTTTAGATTAATTTTATTAATAGATATATAGTCTAAAAATATTAAAGGTTTAGCGCCTTGAACTATAAGATCATTCACACTCATCGCAACCAAGTCAATACCGATTGTGTCATATTTATTTAAGATGTTTGCTATCTCGATTTTAGTACCTACTCCATCAGTGCAAGCTACAATTTTCGGTCTTTTGTAACCTTTTGGAATGTCAGAAATTGAACCAAAACCGCCTATATTTTTGAACTTTTTATTACCCTTATTTTTTGTTGAAATATTAGATATAAATTTAACAAAACTATCAGCTGCTTTTATGTTCACGCCACTTTTTAAATATGTAAATTTATTTTTTTTCATTAGTATAAAATATGCGATTTAAAAAAAAATTAAATAACTTGAACAAACTTTATATATTTTTTTTTTATTTCGTTCTATTTATAAATATAAACTCAATCTCTAAAGCAAGTGCCAATTCATTTAAAATTAACGATTTAGAGATTTCCGAGCCTTTTGGTGTAAAATTTAATAAAGAAAAAGTTATTAACAGAGCCTTTAAAGATGCTTTCATAGAACTAATCTCAATGATTACAACCTCAAGCGATCAGAAAAAAATCAAAAAAACTCCAATTAATACAGTAAAAACTTTAATCGATTCTTTTACAATGAGCGATGAAAAGTTTATTGATGATATGTATATAGTTAATTTTGATGTAAATTTTAATAAAAAAAAAACATTAAAATTTTTTGAATCAAAAAATATTTTTCCATCAATTCCAAGAAAAAAAACTGTTTTATTAATGCCAGTTTTTGTTGATATGCAATCTAATCAAATTTCAATTTTTAATGATAATATTTTTTATGATAACTGGAATTTAAATGAAGAAAGATTTTTTTTGTTAAATTATATTTTACCGACTGAAGATATAGAAGATATTAACCTGCTTCAAGAAAATAGCCAATCTATTGAGGAATATAATTTTGAGAAAACTATAGAAAAATATGATCTAAAAGATTTCATAATTGTTATAATTTATAACAATTACAACAACTTAAAAATTTTATCAAAGATTAAAATAAATAATAATTTAAAAATAGAAAATCAAACTTTTAAAAAAATTAATATCAGTGACAGAAAAATTTTAAATGAAACTATAATAAAACTAAAAAATACTTATGAAAATCATTGGAAGGATATAAATAAAATTAATACCTCTTTAAAACTCCCATTAAATATTTCAATAAAGTCCGCAGAATACGAAAAAATCTTAAAATTTGAAAACATAATGGATAATTTAGATTTAGTCTTTAGTTATGAAATAGCTAAATTTGATAAAGATACAATCTATTATAAACTTATTTACAATGGAGCTCCAAATAAATTTTTAGATGATTTAGAATCAAGGGGTATAAAGATTAATATTCAAAATAAAAATTGGAAAATAGAATGAGTTACTTGAACCAACTCTTGTTAAATTTTGAATATAAGCAAAATTTTAAAGATGAAGATTTTTATGTGAGCAAAAGCAATTATTTTGCTTTTAATTTAATTAATAGTTGGCCTAAATGGGAAAAAAATTTTTTAAATATAAGTGGAGATAAATTTTCAGGTAAATCACACTTAGCAAATATTTTCTTAAAAAAATTTAAGGGGATAAAAATTGATGCAAATTCTTTTAAAAATGAAAAATTACAAGAAATTAAAATTTATGAAAATATTATTTTAGAAAATTTTGATCAAAATATAGATGAGTTTTTAATTTACTCTTTGTTTAACCTAATTGATAATGATAATAAATATCTAATCATAAATTCAGTTAAACCTATTAATGAGATGGATTTTAAATTAAATGATTTAAAATCAAGAGCCAAAAACTGCCTTTTTGCTGTTATTGAAAAACCAGACGATGAACTAATGTTTGCCTTAATTTTAAAAAACTTTTCAGATCGGCAGATCACAATTGATAAAAAATTGATTGATTTTATTATTAAAAGAATAGATAGATCGTATAGCAAAATATTTGAATTCATATATAAAATTGATGAGTTTAGTTTAAAAAAAAAAAAACCAATAGATTTTAAGACTATTAAAGAAGTATTGAAAGCTTAGTTTGAATAAATATAGAACACATAATTGCGGAGAGTTAAACAAAAATAATAAATCTAAAGAAGTTATTTTGTCTGGATGGATCAATAAAAAACGTGATCATGGCAATTTATTGTTTATTGATCTAAGGGATAATTACGGTGTAACTCAATGTGTAATTGATAAAAGCAATGATCATTTTGCTAAATTAGAAAAAATTCAATTAGAAAGTGTTATAAAAATTTTAGGTAAAGTTGTTGAGAGAACAAAAGAAACAATTAACTTAGAACTCAAAACTGGAGAAATTGAAGTTGTCATAAATTCCTTTGAAGTACTTGGAAGTTGTAAAGAACTTCCTATGCCAGTATTTTCTGACCAGGAGTATTCAGAGGAAATAAGACTAAAGTATCGGTTTTTAGACTTAAGAAGAAAAAAAATACATGAAAATATTATTTTACGTTCAAAGGTAATTTCTTTTATAAGAAAGGAAATGCATGAGTTGGGTTTTTTGGAATTTCAAACACCAATTTTAACCTCGTCAAGTCCAGAGGGTGCTAGAGATTTTTTAGTTCCAAGTAGATTAAATCCTGGAAAATTTTATGCTCTACCTCAAGCGCCTCAACAATTTAAACAACTTATAATGGTTTCTGGCTTTGATAAATATTTTCAGATAGCTCCATGTTTTAGAGATGAGGATGCTAGAGCAGACAGAAGTCCAGGTGAATTTTATCAGCTTGACCTGGAAATGTCATTTGTTGAACAAGAAGACGTCTTTCAAGTAATAGAAAAATTAATGATTAATTTGTTCAAAAAATTTTCTTCAAAAAAAATTACAAGTGAAAAATTCCCTCGAATTCCATATGAGGAGGCAATGTTAAAATATGGAACTGACAAACCTGATTTACGTAATCCTTTAATGATTTATGATTTAACACAAATTTTTACAAGAGAGGATGTCAAATTTGAAATATTTAAAAAATTAGTAAAATCTGGATCAAAAGTACGTGCAATAGTAACTAAAAATACAGACCAGAAACCTCGAAGCTTTTTTGATAACATTGATAAATGGGCTAAAGATCAAGGAGCCTCTGGCTTGGCATATTTTACAATTGAAAAACAAAAAGAAATTTCAGCAAAAGGGCCAGTTGGAAAATTTTTTTCCAAAGAATCTTTAGAGGAAATAATGAAAAAAACTGAAGCAAAGGAAGGGGACAGTGTATTTTTATCTTGTGGAAAAACTTCTGAAGTAGAAAAAATATCTTCGATCGCAAGGAATAAGATAGCAGAGGATTTAGATTTAATTGATAAAAATTCTTTTAGTTTCTGTTGGATAGTCGATTATCCAATGTTTGAAATGGATGAGGATAATAAACTTAAATTTAGTCATAATCCGTTCTCAATGCCACAAGGCGAAATAGATTTAAAAAATCCATTAAATTTAAAAGCATATCAGTACGATATAGTTTGTAATGGTGTTGAATTATCATCAGGAGCTATAAGAAATCATAAACCAGAATTAATGTACAAACTTTTCTCTTTAGTAGGATATGACAAAAAACAAGTAGATGATAAATTTAGCGGAATGATAAATGCACTTAGTTATGGAGCTCCACCACATGGTGGAATTGCACCAGGTATCGATAGAATAGTAATGTTATTAGCTGAAGAAAAAAATATTAGAGAAATAACTATGTTTCCAATGAATCAAAATGCTCAAGATTTGATGATGAATGCTCCATCAGAAGTTTCAGAAAATCAATTAAAAGAACTTAATTTATTATTAAAAAAGAAAAAATAACTTATTTTTTTCCTTTTAAATTAATTTTAATATCTGACAAATCAACCAGATTTTTTTTATAATTACTTCTTACAAAACCTTTACTTGTTAAGTCTTTAACAATTTTCAAAAATTGATTTTGATCATCGCTATTTGTGTCATCGTTATTATTGGACTTTTCTGAATTTCCTATAGAAGGAGTATGCGCTAAATCTTCTCTATTTTGATAGGATATAGCTAGCTCTCTGAATATGTAGTCAAGCAATGATGAGGCACTTAAAATTCTATCATTTCCATAAACTTTTCCTGAGGGTTCAAATTTTGTTCCCACATATGCATTTATAAACTCATCTAATGGAACCCCGTATTGAAGTCCAAGTGAAATTGCTATTGCAAAATTATTCATTAAAGCTTTTACTAATTCTCCTTCTTTACTTGTATCAATGAATATTTCACCAATTTTTCCATCTTCGTATTCTCCTGTATGAAGATAAATTTTATGGTCGCCTATACTCGCTTTTTGAATATAACCTTTTCTTCTATCTGGCATGCTAAATCTCTTACCGATACCTTCATTTATTTTATTTACAAATTTTTGATTAGTATCTTTAGTAACTATTTTCGGTTGTATTTTTTCAGCCTTTATATCTATATTGCTTACTTCATTATTACTTTTATTGTTTTTTGAACCTAAATTTTTAGTTTTTCTATTGTCTAGTTTTACATCTAAAATTTCGAATTTTCCATCATCTCTCTTTTCTAAGTTTGATAATTCAGCTTCATTAACATCATCAAGATAGTGACTAACTTTAAAACTACATGTATAATAAGTTTCAACTAAATATTTTGCCATTTTTTTCCCTTAAATTATTTTTTTTGAGTCTTTATTCAATATTGTATATACAAATAATTATTTTAGTCTAATTTAATTTTTACAATTTTAAATTGAAATAAAAAGTGAAAAAACATGTTGACATTATTTAAACAGATTTTTGTATGGTGGAATCAAACAACAATCGGAACAAGAATTAAAACTATTTTTTTTGGAAAATTTGTTGGCGAAGACTCATTTGGAAATAAATATTACCAAAATAAATCTGGAAAAAGATGGGTAATCTATAAAGATGAAATTGATGCGTCCAAAATTCCAAACGAGTGGTACTCATGGATACATTTTACAAAAAATAAAATTGAAAATATTCACGATCTAGATAAATATAAATGGCAAAAACCACATTTACCTAATCAGACCGGTACAGAAAATTCTTACCATCCAAGTAAAAATAATGAGCAAAATAACAAAAAATATAAAAGTTGGAAAAGTTAGTTTTTTAAGTTTTTTAATTTTATTCTTTTTATTAACTAATTTTTCATCAAATTCTGAGGGGATCTCTAAACTTTCAGAAGGAAGTTTTATTGAAATAAAAATTTTAGATAAAGTAAGTTCAAAAAATAACTTACTTAAAATTAAAATTGGAGAGGAAAAAAAATATAAAAATCTTTTAATAAAGTCATTAAAATGTAAAAATTCTGAATTTGATGATAATCCAGAGATTACAGCATATTTACAAGTTAAAGATTTAAATAGTAAAAATAAAGATGAAGTATTTATATTTAATGGCTGGACTTTCTCATCTGGTCCTACCATTAATCCATTTGATCATCCAGTTTACGATATTTGGTTGACTGATTGTTATTAAATAATTTTCTCATTATCTAACCAGGTTACGTTAAAGTCAGAATTGATAAATTTTTCATTGGTTAATAATTTTTTATGAAGAGGAATTGTGGTTGTTATTCCTTCTATAACAAACTCATCTAATGATCTTACCATTCTTTGGATAGCCTCAGTCCTATTTCTTCCATGACATATCAGTTTACATACCATACTGTCATAATACGGAGTAACTCTATAACCTTGATATATTGATCCATCTACTCTTGTTCTAAAACCAGAAGGTTGGTGGCACATTCCAATTAAACCCGGTGAGGGTTGAAAATTTTTACTTGCATCTTCTGCATTAATTCTGCACTCAATCGCATGACCCCGAGGGTTGATATCTTTTTGTTCAAGGGCAGTATCCCCGCTAAATGCAATCCATATTTGCTCTTTAATAATATCAATCCCTGTAACCATCTCCGTTACAGGGTGTTCTACTTGGACTCTTGTATTCATTTCTAAGAAATAAAATTTTTTATCTTCGTAGATAAACTCAACAGTTCCTGCTCCTTCATAACCAATTTTACTTACCATTTTTACAGTTTTTTCGAGAAGATCTTTTCTTACTTCATCAGTCAATATAGGGCTAGGAGTTTCCTCTATAAGTTTTTGGTGTCTTCTTTGAACTGAACAATCTCTCTCATGAAGGTGAACGGTTCTATTTTTTCCAGATAAAACTTGAACTTCAATATGCCGTGGATTTTGGAAAAATTTTTCTATGTATACTTCATCATTGGCAAAAAATTTTTTTGCCTCTGATTTTGCAGCTAAAAATAATTCTTCGAACTTATTTTCCTCATAAACAATCTTCATTCCTTTTCCACCACCACCACCTGCTGCTTTAATTAAAACTGGAAAACCAATCTTTTTAGATATACTTTTTGCCTCAGATATGTCTGCTATACCTCCCTCAGAACCCTCAATTACAGGTAAACCATTTTCTTTTGCAATTTTTTTTGCTTGAATTTTATCACCCATCATTTTTATGAGTTTTGAAGATGGTCCAATAAATTTAATATTATTTTCCTCTAAAATTTTTGCAAAATTAGAATTTTCCGACAAAAAACCATAACCGGGGTGCACAGCTTCAGCACCAGTAAGTTCTATTGCAGACATTAAAGCAGGTATATTTAAATAACTGTTTGATGGTTGATAAGGACCAATGCAAACACTTTCATCTGCTAATCTTACATGCATACTTTCTTTATCAACATCAGAATGAACGGCGACAGTTGATATGCCCCACTCTTTGCAAGCCCTAATTATTCTAACTGCAATTTCTCCGCGGTTTGCGATCAATATTTTCTTAAACATTACCTTAGAACTATAAGTATCTGACCAAACTCAACTGGTTGACCATCTTTTACTGAAATCTTTTTTACAACACCATCTAAAGTAGAAGGAACATGATTCATTGTTTTCATTGCTTCAACTATCATTACTGTGTCACCCTTTTTAATTTTTTTTCCAACCTCAACAAAATTTTTTGCTCCTGGTTCAGGTGCTAAATATGCTGTTCCAATTATAGGGCTATTCACAGTTTTTGTCTCATCAACCTCTTCCTCAACGGATTTTAAAGTATCAACATCTATATTAATATCTTTAGTAGATTTTTTTAATTCTTCTAAAACTTCTATTAATTTTTTTATTATTTTTTTATCAATTTCCATTTTTAAGCAATTCATGCAATGCAATTATGGCTAAAATATAACCATTACTTCCAATTCCAAATATTCCTCCAGTTACAACATCACTTATAAGAGATTTTTTTCTAAATTCTTCTCTTTTATAAATATTCGAAATATGAAGCTCAATTATTGGTTTTTTAAATATACTCAGTGCATCTCTTATCGCAACTGATGTGTGAGTAAAACCTGCAGCATTTATTATTATTCCATCAATATTTTTTCTTGCATTTTGTATAATATTTACTATTTCACCTTCTACATTTGATTGTGTAAATTCTAGATTAATATTTAACTCATTCGACTTTTTTAAACAATTTTTTTTTAAATCTTCATAGGTTATAGACCCATATTGTGATTGTTCTCTTTCACCTAATAGATTAAGATTTGGTCCATTAATAATTAAAATATTATTACTCATCTATTAATTATATATTATGAAAAAAATAAAAAAAATAAAAATTAAAATAAACGGTAAATTATCAACAATTAAAGATAAAGCTACTTTATATAGCTTGGTTAAAAAACTAAAAGTACCACTTAAAAAGGTTGCAATTGAATTAAATCAAGAAATAGTTAATAAAAACAGTATAAAAAATATTAAATTAAAAAATAATGATAAAATTGAAATAGTTCATTTTATAGGAGGTGGATAATTTGAAAAAAGATCAATTAAAAATTGAGAACAAAAAATTTAATTCGAGACTGATTGTAGGCACCGGCAAATATAAAAATATGTCTGAATGTGCAAGAGCGGTAAAGTTTTCTGGAGCTGAAATTGTTACAGTTGCAGTTAGGAGAGTAAATATTACTGATAAAAATAAACCTTTATTAATGGATTATTTAGATCCAAAAAAAATTACCTATTTACCTAATACAGCAGGCTGCTTCAATTCTAAGGAAGCTCTTAGAACTTTAAGGTTAGCAAGGGAAATTGGTGGATGGAAATTAGTAAAACTTGAGGTTCTAGGAGATAAAAAAACTTTGTATCCTGATATGATTGAAACATTAAATTCAACAAAAATCTTAACAAAAGAAGGTTTTAATGTAATGGTTTATTGTACTGACGATCCACTTATGGCAAAAAAATTAGAAGATGTTGGAGCAAGTGCCATAATGCCTTTGGCAGCTCCAATAGGATCAGGTTTAGGAATCCAAAATAAAATTAATATCCAAATAATCAGACGTCAAACAAAATTACCAGTTATCATAGACGCCGGGCTTGGACAAGCTTCAGACGCCTCAATTGCAATGGAACTAGGGTGTGACGGTGTTTTGGTTAATACAGCAATCGCTATGGCAAAAAAACCTATTCAAATGGCATTGGCTTTTAAAAATGCTGTTATTGCTGGAAGACAATCATATCTTTCTGGAAGAATCGAAAAAACTATTTTTGGAAATCCATCTTCACCAAAAAAAGGAATTATTTAATTTTTTTTTCTATGAAATTTTTTTCTAAAGAATTTTTTCTTTTTAAAAGAGGCTTTTCTAGAATTTTTTTTGATTTCTTTTTCATCATTTTTAATATTAGTAATATTTCTAAGTTGTGAAAAATTTTCTATTTTTTCCAATGTTTTTTTTGATTTATTTTGAAGATCAATAATATATTCTGGAATTATTAAGGAATTTTCAGATATTATTTTTATTTTAATTTTATTTTTTTTTTCGAAGTATTTTAAATCCTCAATAAAATTTTCTTTCATAAAATTTGAGACTTTTTCACAAATTTTAAGCTCAACGAATTTCGCTTTATTTGAAATTGATTTTATTTCTATTAATTTTAAAACCTTAAATGCAAAAGATTCATTTGTTAATGCAACCTCCCATTTAACAGAACTTTCTCTAAGTCTTTGCCTGGACATTTCAAGCAAACCAAAGTTACTAATTCTTCCTATTTGAATTCTAGCTCTATCTGTTCTGCATTTTTCTTTAAGTCTTTTTTCAACATGTCTTCTATTACCAAAACTCAACATATCTATAAAATCTATAATTATTAGTCCCGACAAGTCTCTAATTTTAATTTGCCTTGATATTTCATCTGCTGCTTCAAGATTTGTATCTAAGGCTGTGCTTTCAACGTTTTTTTGTTTAATAGACTTACCGGAATTTACATCTATTGAAACTAAGGCTTCTGTTGGATTTATTACTAGAT
>CEUL01017675.1_pt1 | contig 11511 bp, 11 predicted proteins | sample 427021 | NCBI WGS metagenome assembly CEUL01 (sample SAMEA2622800, study PRJEB7988) | marine metagenome | isolation source: saline water (ENVO:00002010), including | reverse complement strand
GGGCGCTGTTGAATTTGTACTTCGTTATGAGGACATCTCAATTGATGATGCTGACGAAGGAACGGTTGCCGCAAGTGAAGTTGATGTTGACAGAACAGTTATTGGACTGAACTGGTATGTTACTAAAACAGTTAAATTTATGGCAAATTACTCAAGCGTAAGCATGGATAATCAAGCAAATCCTGGTGGCACCACTGAGGATTTAGACAGTGTTCAGCTAAGAGCTCAATACGCATTTTAATTTATTATCTCCTAATGAGATTAAGCCTACTATTTTTGATAGTAGGTTTTTTTTGGGAAATTATCTTCTGTAAAATATATAATTATAAAATGAATGAGTTTGATAATAATATATTCAAAAAACTTTGCATAGTATCTGCGCCTTCTGGGGCAGGTAAGACAAGCTTAATCAAAAAGATATCAAGTAATAACAAAATTTCAGTTTGTATATCTGATACCTCCAGAGAACCAAGAAAAGGAGAAATAGATGGAATAGATTATAAATTTATTTCTCAAGATGAATTTCAGACAAAGATAAAAAAAGAACAATATCTAGAGCATGCCATGGTGCATGGTAATTTTTATGGCACGCCAATAGACTCTATTGTAAATCTTCTTGAGCAAGACATAGTTGTTATATTAGAAATTGATTTTCAGGGTGCCGAAATAATCAAAAAGAAATTTCCTTTATCTAGAAATATTTTTATATTACCTCCATCTATGCAAATACTCGAGAAACGTTTAAGAGAAAGAGGCACAGATACAGAGGAAGTGATCATTGAAAGACTTGAAAATGCGAAAATTGAACTAACTAAAGCAAAAAAATACGACTACATTTTGATGAATGACGATTTTAGTTCCGCCGAAAAGCAGTTACTTTCATATTCTCTTGATACGGAATTAGCAATTCAAGAGAAAATACGTAAAGAACCTTTGATACATTTCGACTTTTAAAGTAATATCTATTATATCGTATTAATTTATATGGGTTTTAATTATGGCAAGAATTACCGTGGAAGATTGTTTAGAACAAGTCGAGAATAGATTTCACCTTGTTCGAGTTGCAAGTAAACGTGCTCGTCAAATAATGAATGGCAAAGAACCAACTCTTAATTGGGATAATGATAAGGCTACTGTACTAGCTCTTCGTGAGATTGCCGCAGGAAATATCACGGAAGAAATGCTTGATGAAAAGCCAGTTGTAAATGATGATGAAGCTGTTTTTGACCAATCGGAAATAGATGAAGAAATTGGAAATTTGCTAAGTGAGGGCGAAGGAAATTCTGAAGGTGACAATCCATTAAACGCATCATCCGAAGAGGAAAGTCTTGCGCCAGATTCTCTTGAAGAGAACAGTGCAGACGCTGACAGGGAAGAGCCTGAAGAAGAATCAATTTAACTAATAACGATATTGTATGGCTGAAACTTCAAATTTAAAAAAAACTAATTTGAGTCAGCAAAGCTCCTCAAACCCCGCGCTTGATAATCTTTTAAAAAAAGCAAAATTATATTTAAATAAAAATCAAATCGATCTTTTAAAAAAAGCATATAATTTTAGCTATAAAAGTCATAAGGGCCAACTCAGAGAAAGCGGAGAGCCTTACATCAACCATCCACTGTCTGTAGCATCCATTTTAGTTGAAATGAAAATGGATGGGGTAAGTATTGCGGCAGCGATTCTCCATGATGTTGTAGAGGATACGCCAGCAGGAATGAGTGATATTGAGGAAAAGTTTGGACCAGAGATAGCCAAATTAGTCGACGGCGTGAGCAAAATCGATAATATTAAGTTTCTGTCTAGAGATGAAGCTCAAGCAGAGAATTTCAGTAAAATGATGCTTGCAATGTCTGATGATCTAAGAGTTATTTTAGTTAAGTTAGCTGACAGACTTCACAATATGAGAACTTTAGATTGTCTTTCTAAGGAAAAAAAAACTAGAGTTGCCAAAGAGACGTTAGAAATATATGTTCCAATAGCTTTAAGACTTGGCATGAATAAACTTAGACTTGAGCTTGAAGAAATATCTTTTAGAACCCTTTTTCCTTTGCGAAATAAAATTATTGTACAAGCAGTTGAAAATCATAAGGGAAATAAATCAAAATTTTTGGAAGAGATAAAAAATAAAATTGATGAAAGATTGAAAGATCTAAATATTAAAGCAGAGATTTATACCAGACAGAAAAATCCATATAGCATCTACAAAAAGATGAAAAAAAAGAAAATTAGTTTCAATGCTGTATTTGATATTTATGGATTAAGGCTTGTAACAAAAAAAATTGACGATTGTTATAGAATTTTTGGAGCAACCCATAATCTTTTCAAACCTGTGCCGGGAAAATTTAAGGACTATATTGCGATACCCAAGTCAAATGGTTATCAAGCATTACATACTGTGCTTTTCGGCCCAAATGCTATACCAATAGAAGTTCAGATAAGGACGAAAGAAATGGATCAGTTTGCTGAATCTGGCATCGCTTCACATTGGCAGTATAAAACTGGCGGGCACTCCTCTGCACAAGCTTATGCGAGAGATTGGCTCCAAAAAATCATTGAAATGAAGCAAAATACGTCAAATTCCGTCGATCTTCTGGAAAATATTAAAATAGATCTTTTCCCTGACGAAATATATGTTTTCACTCCTAAAGGAGATATTAAAGAATTACCATACAGAAGTAGTGTGGTAGATTTCGCTTATTCTATCCATTCAGCAGTTGGTGAAAATTGTGTTTCTGCCAGAGTAAATGATGTAGATGTTCCAGTGAGCACAACATTATCGTCTGGTCAAACCGTAGAAATAATTACAACACCTCATGGCAAACCGGATCCATCTTGGCTCGAATTTGTGGTAACTGTAAAGGCAAGAACAAATATAAAAAACTATTTAAAAAATATGCAGTCAGAACAAGCAGCCGACTTAGGTTTGAAAATTTTAGACAAAGCATTAAATGACTACGGAACTTCTTACGCTGATACGCCATACCACTCAATAAGTAGATTACTCGCCGAGTACAATTTAAAGGACGCAAATGATTTATTTATTGAAATAGGACTTGGGAATATTGTGCCTCACTTGGCTGCTCAAAATATTTCGATGAAAAAAAGTATTGTTAAGCAAAAATATCACGATTTAGTTTCAAAAGTACTTGGCTCAAAGAAAAATGAAAACATATCTATAAAGGGAACTGAAGGGTTAGTATTAAATTACGCTAAATGCTGTAGACCAATTCCGGGAGATGAGATTATCGGTCAAACATCCTCGGGAAATGGTTTTGTTGTTCATAGATCAGTTTGTCATAACATAAAAAAATCAAGATCAAATAAAATTTTCATCGAATGGGCAGACGATATTTTTGGTGAATACCAAACACAAATTCGAGTATACTCAGAAAAACAAAGGGGAGTTCTCGCAAACGTCGCTGGCGTTATTTCACGACTTTCCTGTAATATCGAAAATGTAAAATTTGATGAGGTTCAAAATCCTTATGCATCATTTGTATTTACCATCGATGTTCGAAATAGAAAGCACTTGGCAAACGTGATTAAAGACCTTAAAAAACTAAAAAACATAAATAAAGTAATGAGGACAGTTGGATAATGACTATTGAATATATACAGACCGATAAAGCCCCATCTGCTATCGGTGCATACTCACAAGCAGTTAAACTAGATAATATAATATATTTGTCAGGACAAATACCGCTCGTACCCGAAAAAATGGAAATTGTTTCTGAGGAAATTGAGATTCAAATAAAGCAAGTTTTTATTAATCTCGGCCATGTATTAAATGCTTCAGGTTCATCCTTAAACAAAATTCTTAAGCTTAATGTTTATTTAACAGATTTGTCTCATTTCCCCTTGGTTAATAAACATATGGAAAGTATTTTTGAAAAGCCTTATCCAGCAAGAGCAGCTATTGGAATAAATAAACTTCCAAAAGATGCTTTAATTGAAATTGACGCAATTGCCACGACAAAATAATTATAATGGATCAAGCCAGTTTATTAGACTTAAAAGGTATAGGTCAAAAAGGACTCATAAAATTAAATAAAATTGGTATAAATTCTATAGAAGATTTGCTGTTTCATCTTCCGATTAGATACAACGACAAAACAAAATTATTCAAAATTTCTGATTTGGAGCCAGGTAAAAAACTTCTTTTTGAGGGTAGGATTGAGAAGGCGAACGTTATTTTTTTCAAAAAAAGAATGTTTGTTGTTAGAATCTCTGATGAGACAGGCTCAGTTCAATTGAGATTTTTTTATTTTAATAAGAGTCAAATATCAAATTTTAGTATTGGTAGAAATGTAAGATGTTTTGGAGAATTAAGAGTTGCAAGTAATACAAAGGAAGTTGTTCACCCAGAGTGTTTATTTTTTGATAAAGAAAAACCTCCATTAGATGAATTTTTAACACCAGTTTATCCTTTAACAGAAGGTCTCCATCAATATAGCCTCAGAAATTTTATAAAACAATCTTTGTCATTTTTAAAATCCGGTAAAATTGTACTTCCAGAATTATTACCGGATAAAGTTTTAAAAAAATATAATTTAGTTGATATAAGTACAGCGATATCAAATATTCATAATCCTAGAAAAAATATATCACACGAAGAACTAATAGATTCAAGAAATCAAAATAAAAAAAGACTTGTTTTTGAGGAGTTATTAGCACATCAGCTTGTATTTAAACAGATCAGAGCATTTAATAAAAAACTGTCTTCTTTCCCTTTGGATAATAATATTAAGCCCATAGAAGAATTAATTTCAAAGCTTCCTTTTTCACCAACAAATTCTCAAATAGAAGTAATGAAACAGATAACACATGACATGCAAAAAAGTATTCCAATGACAAGACTTGTTCAAGGTGATGTTGGTTCTGGCAAAACATTGGTTGCACTATTCGGAGCATTACATGCTATTAGCAATGGGTTTCAGGTAGCTTTTATGGCACCTACAGAAATATTGTCTGAGCAGCATTATCAAAGCATTAAGTTAATGTTAAAAGATTTTGATATTAAAATATCTTTACTATATGGAGGCATGAAATTAAAGGAGAAGGAAACGGTCACAGAAGATATAAAACTAGGGAACACTGATTTAATCATTGGAACCCATGCGTTGATTCAAAACCAAGTAAAATTTAAGAACCTTGCTTTAATAATAATTGATGAGCAGCATAAATTTGGAGTTCATCAGAGAATGACGCTTACATCAAAAGGAAGAAATTATGAAACCTTTCCTCATCAGTTAATCTTAACGGCAACACCTATACCGAGAACACTAGCTATGACACTATATGGTAATTTAGATTATTCAATTATTGATGAGATGCCTAAAGGAAGAATGGAAATTGAGACAATTGCTTTATCTGAAAGTAGACGAAGTGAAATTTTTGAAAAAATAACAAAACAATGTCATGAAGGAAACCAAGTTTTTTGGGTTTGCCCAATAATTGATGAATCCGAGGTTCTTGAGTGTAAAGCCGCAACAAATACTTACGACGAGATTAGAAAAAAATTAAAGGAAATTAACGTTAGCTTAATTCACGGAAGAATGAAAATGCAAGAAAAAGAAAAAATTATGAATGATTTTAGATCAAAAAAAATTGATCTTCTAGTTTCTACAACAATTATAGAAGTTGGATTAGATGTTCCCAATGCAACAGTAATTGTAATAGAAAACTCAGAAAGAATGGGTCTTTCACAACTTCACCAGTTAAGAGGTAGAGTTGGACGAGGGAGTAAAAAAAGCACATGTATTTTAATATATAAGTCTGGCCTTAATGAAATTGCAAGAAATAGAATAGACATTTTAAGAAAAAATAAGAATGGTTTTGATATTGCAAAAGAAGATCTTGATATTCGAGGACCTGGAGAAATACTGGGAAAAAGACAAAAGGGTGATATCAATTTTAAAATAGCGAATGTTAGTAGAGACTATATGTTTATAAATGATACAAAAGAATGTTCCGAGATAATTTCTGATAAATTATCTGAAAAACTTGTTAAAAGATGGGTTAATGAGAATGTAGAAATCGGGAAAATCTAATCAGAATGCTGCAAGATAATATCAAGCATTGCTTCATTTGAAGGGTTTTCTGCAGTTATAGTTCTATTATCTGAAAAATTTTTTTTTATTTCTTCCTCTATTCTTTTATTACCCGCAATAAAAAAAACTTCTTTCTTGACTTTTAATCCTAATGAGGTGTAAATATCTGAAAAGTTTTTTAAAACATCTACGCTAGTAATACAAATATGTGAAACTTTGTTTAAAGAAGAAACATCAGTTGGATAGATGTTCTTAGGAATTTTCCTCTCGTAAATATTGATGTCATTAAGAACATTATACTTTTTAGATAATTCATCTCGCAAGAAGCTTCTTCCCTCTTTACCCTTTACGATAACAATTAAATCATTTTTTAATTCAAACTTTGCTATTTCTTCTAAAAGCTTTTCACTTGTGAAATCCTCTTGTGGAGATATATCAACTTTAATCTGAAAATTTTCTAGGGATTTTTTCGTCGCGGTACCAATTGAGGCCACTTTCTTTCCAATTAGATCAGCTTTTGAAAAGAGATCCATAAATGCTGTTACAGAATTTTGACTTGTAAATATTAAAAAAGTTGATTTATTTAAGTCATCAAGATTTGCATCAGTTGGTGCTAATGTTTCTATATCTATAACAGGAAAAGAAATACTCATTATATTCTCATTATTTAAAATTTTTGCAAACTCTTGTGCTTTTTCTTTTTGTCTTGTTATTAATACTAACATTTTAAATTAAGTCTCTTGCCCCTTTTTTTTCTAGGCTAAGTGCAACCTTTGTTCCTAAGCCATTAGCATCACTCAGTAAACTATTTTCCTCATGGTAAATTTTTCTTTTTCCATCAATGGAACCAATCATTGAAACTAAATTAATTTTACTATCATGAATTGACGCAAGTGCTGCTAAGGGTGTAGAGCAACTTGCTTGAAAATATTTACTAACTTCTCTTTCTAAATTTACACAAATATATGAATCACTATCATTTAATTTTTTTATAAAATTTTTCATAGGGGCATCGTCCTTTCTTAATTCAATTCCAATAGCACCCTGACCAATAGCTGGAACCCAAACTTTCTCATCCATATATTCAGTAATATGTTTTTCTAACCCTAATCTCTTTACACCTGCAGCTGCAATAATTATTCCATCAACTTCATTATCAGCAACCTTGTTTATTCTTGTATCAATATTTCCTCTTATATTTTTAATTTCAAGATTTTCATAGTCATGTTTTAAATTACAAATTCTACGAATACTTGAAGTTCCAATTGATGAACCTGGTTCAAAATTTGCTAAAGACTTATACTTTTTTGAAATTAAAACATCCCTACAATCTTCTCTTTGAAGAATCGCACCAATTTCAAGATTCTCTTGAATTTCAGATGGCATATCCTTCATTGAATGAACAGCAATATCACATTCTTTTTTTAAAAGAGCTATTTCAAGCTCTTTCAAGAACAGTGATTTCCCTCCAATGTCGTATAAAGGTTTATCTAAAATTTTATCTCCGGATGTAGTTATTTTGACTAACTCTATATTTATGCTCTGGTCTATATTTTTCAACAGCTTCCCAACCATCTCGGCTTGCCATAATGCTAATGGGCTTTTTCTGGTTGCTATTCTTATAATTTTTGGAATTAAACTTTCGTTCATATCATCAACTTAATGTTATACTTATATTTGATTATATTAGATAGTATTTCAGAATGGCAAAGAAAACAAAAAAACCTTGGCAGGGCAGATTTTCAAAAAATACTCACCAATTTGTTGAGAAATTCACCTCTTCAATACATATCGACAATAGGCTTGCGTCGTATGATATTTGGGGAACTGAAGCACATGTGAAAATGTTAAACGAAGTTGGCATATTAACAAATGCTGAACTAAAAAAGATTCTTGCGGCCCTTAAAAAAGTAGAAAAAAAAATACAAGATGGAAAAATGAAGTGGAATGATTCCTTGGAAGATATCCATATGCATATAGAAAGTGAATTAATAAGTCTAATCGGTGATACAGCTAAAAAAGTTCACACTGGCAGATCTAGAAATGATCAGATTGCAACAGATATGAGACTATACCTTAGGGATGAAATTATAGATATTGTTGAAAGCATTATAATTCTCCAAAAAAAAATAATTAGTTTAGCCGAAAAATATCAAAACAGCATTATGCCAGGTTTTACTCATTTGCAAGTTGCACAACCAGTAACTTTTGGGTTTGTTTTAATGGCTTGGTTTTTCATGTTAGAAAGAGACAAAGAGAGATTTACATTTAGTTTTGGAAGAGTGAATGTATGTCCTCTGGGTGCAGCAGCACTTTCAGGTTCGTCTCATAAACTTAACAGAAAATATGTAGCAAAATTTTTAGGTTTCGATGGAATAACTGATAATTCTCTTGATAGCGTAAGTGATAGAGATTTTGTTATAGATTTTATAAGTAACTCTTCCATTTTAATGTCGCATTTATCAAGATTTTCTGAAGAAATTATTATTTGGTGCTCTACTATGTATAACTTTATAGAACTTGATGACGAAGTATGCACTGGTTCATCAATTATGCCCCAGAAAAAAAATCCAGATGTTCTTGAATTAATTAGAGGGAAAACTGGGACAGTGTATGGCCAATTAATGAATATTCTTACAATAGTGAAAGCCCAACCTTTCGCTTACAATAGAGATAATCAAGAGGATAAGAAAGCTCTTTTTGATTGTGGTGACACTACGCTAAATAGCTTGAGTGCTATGAGCATTTGTATTGACAGCATTTATCTAAATGAAGATATTACAAAAGAAGCTGCAAAAAAAGGTTATGCAACAGCGACAGATTTCGCAGATTATCTCGTAAACAAGAATGTGCCTTTCAGGGATGCTCATGAGATTGTAGGTAAAGCTGTAGCATTCGCGATTAAAAATAATCTAGACTTAGATGAAATACCATTAGAGAATTTGAAAAACTTTTCACCGGTAATCAAAAAAGATATCTTTGAAGTTTTAAGTATAAAAGGATCAGTAAATAGTAAAAAAACTCTTGGCGGGACATCAGCGTCAGAAGTAAAGAAACAAATTGCGAAGGCAAAAAAATTGATAAACGAAAAATGAAAAAATTTATTAACGTTTCAGGTGCTTTTTTAATTTTATTATGTTTGATTGTGATTAAAGGTTGCGGGCAAACAGGCGATTTGTATTTGCCTGAAGACGAGTATAGTAGTAAAACTAAGAATGAGTATTGAGTATAATAATAATGAATGTTTTATTGATGGTGTTCCAGTGCAAAAAATTGCCAAAGATTTCGGGACTCCATGTTTTATATATTCTAGCAATGAAATATATAAAAACTTCAATGAAATTAATGAGTCATTTTCAAATGAAAAAAGAAAAGTTTTTTACTCTGTAAAAGCTAATCCAAATTTATCCATTTTGAAGCTTCTTGCCGACATGGGCGCAGGATTTGATATTGTTTCAATAGGGGAGTTGGAAAGAGTAATTAAAATTGGAGTGAGCCCAGAAAAAATAATTTATTCTGGCGTCGGAAAGTCGGAAGAGGAAATTATTCGTTCTATTGAATACGGTATATATTGTCTAAATGTGGAATCATTTTCTGAATTGCAAAGGATTGCCAAAATCTCTGAGAAACTGGGAAAAATCACTCCAGTTTCTATAAGAGTAAATCCAAACATTGATCCAGGCTCACATGAATTTATTTCTACAGGACTAGAGTCTACAAAATTTGGAATTAATTTGAAAAATATGGTTAAAGCTTTTTCATTTGCAAATGAACAAGCATTTTTAAATCTCATAGGTATTGATTATCACATAGGTTCACAAATCGAAAGTTTGGAACCATTTCAGGAAGCAATAATATCAGTAAAAAAAATAATTAATGAATTAAAAAAAAGTGGGATAAAAATTGATTTAATTGATATGGGTGGAGGTTTAGGTATTAATTATAAAAATAATAAAACGCCAACATTAAAACAGTTTGGAAGCATTATAAACAAAACAATAAGCGACAATGATTTGTCAAGTTATAATATTATTATTGAGCTTGGAAGAAGTATTGTTGGAAATTCAGGATTCATAGTTACAAAAGCAGAATATATTAAAACAGATAGCGAAAAAAATTTCGTCATTGTGGATGCCGGAATGGACAATCTAATAAGACCTGCTCTTTATGGTGCTTGGCATGATATTCAACCTGTAATAAGAAGTAAAGAAAAGGAAATCCTATATGATGTAGTTGGCCCTGTTTGCGAATGTACGGATTTCCTTGGCAAAGACAGACTGTTATCTGTAAATCAAGGAGATCTTTTAATTATATCTTCATGTGGTGCATACGCATCTTCGATGGAAAGTAATTATAATTCAAGATTAAGGCCTCCTGAAATTATTATAAAAAATGGCAAAGCATTTGAAATAAGAAAAAAAGAGAAAATAGAAGATCTTTTTTCTAGAGAAATAATATTATGAAAAAAATAAAATTTACTAAAATGCAAAGTCTCGGGAATGATTTTGTTATTATAGACAATCTAAAATCTCAAAACTTTAAACCTACGAAAAAGGACATTACAAAATTATGTGATAGAAATTACGGAATAGGTTGTGATCAAGTTTTAATACTGAATAAATCTCGAAAAAAAGATATTGCATTTATATATCAAATATTTAATAAAGATGGATCAGAATCGGGTCAGTGTGGAAATGGCGGAAAATGTGTTGCAAAGTACTTTTTTGAAAATTATAAGAGTAAAAAGGGTTCAGTAATTGCAGAAACTATAACAAGAAATATTAAATTAACTGATTTAGGTAATAATTCTTTTATGGTTGATATGGGTAAGCCTAACTTTAAAATAAAGGATTTTCGTTCGGACAAAAAACATTTTAACTATAATAATAATAGATATTTTTTTCATACATTAGAGCTAGGTAATCCCCATGCTATTTTCTTTGTCAAAAAATTAGCTAAATTTGATATTAAGGATTTTTCGAATAAATTTCTAAAAAAAGATTTTTTTAAAAAAGGAGTTAATATTAGCTTAGTTGAAAAAATCAGTGATGGCGGGTGGAAAGCAAATATTTATGAGAGAGGATCAGGAGTAACAAAATCTTGCGGTTCAGCTGCTTGTGCTATAGCTGTAGGCTCTAAGTCTCTAGAGGGACCCTTCAAGATTAGTAATTATGTACATATGCAAGGAGGGAAAGCTCTTGTAAAATGGAATGGTGATATTGATGATTCAGTCTTTTTGATTGGTAAAGCTGAATATACATTTAATGGTGAATATATATTATAAAATGGCCCTTAGAAAAAAAAATAATCCAGAAGTTAAAGATTTATCAAACGAAGACGTTCTTGAGTTTTTAGTAGAAAATCCTAATTTTATTAATGAAAATGTTGACTTGTTTAACGAAATGTTCTCTTTGAACAAAAACAAAGAGAATGTTATTTCTTTTGAGGATATTAGGATTAAGT